>RRZT013027166.1_pt1 | contig 38571 bp, 30 predicted proteins | sample 2165551 | NCBI WGS metagenome assembly RRZT01 (sample SAMN10456910, study PRJNA506462) | wastewater metagenome | biome: wastewater; feature: sludge; material: wastewater sludge; isolation source: wastewater sludge with Escherichia coli K12::gfp cells carrying plasmid... | place: USA: Moscow, Idaho...
GTATTGACTACGTGATCCTCCATGAGCTTTGCCACATTGCCGAGCATAATCATAGCGAACGGTTTTATAGGCTAATGAATCAGGTCATGCCTAAGTGGGAAAAGACTAAAGAAAAGATTGATGGAATGGCATCCGTTATCACAAATTGAAAGTTTACGTGCTGTCCTGCGAGTGCTCGTCTTTGTGAGCGGCAATATCAAGTTCGCTTGTACAAAATGAACTGACATTCATCTTCAAAATAGCCCCGTTTGCCTTGGGTTGAGAAGATGAACTTACTTTCTCGGTTGTCGAAAGCTGAAAAGAGGCCTCGGCTCAACTGACGTCCAGTATAAAACGACTAGCCAAGAAGCAGACTGACTGAATATCCATATGGCATATATTGCCGATTTTCAACAGGAATTAATTGCATAACTCAAATTGGAACGACTGGTAGATCTTAGACGAGAGTCACTGGCTGAGTTTAAGAGAGAATTACAGAAAGGATTTGGTCGGAATACGCAAAGTATTCTTTGGAGTAAATATTGTTTATACTAAACAAATAAAAGCTGTTGCACTTCAGACTTGAATCCGCCCTAATTATTTAGGCGTAATTTGGCTAAATCCAAACCAAATAAATTATGTTTTTCATTAAGCTTTTGAAAAGGTTTTGAGCTGGTTTATGTATGGGAAAACAAGCAGAGCAATCCCAACCCTAAACCTAGATATAACTTATCTAAAAAACTTTTCTTTGACATTAAAATTTGCATTTTTATCCATTGATCCTTGTAGAAAATATTGAGTTTTCGGGAATTACAATTCTTTTATTCTGGCAATAACCTTTATCATCAGAACAGGCTAACTCAATAACAATTAAAGCAAAAAAGACTAACATTGCAAATATAAATGCTTTTATAGCAATAGCAAAAGGCCCTTGCTTCTTTTTGTATATTGCCACTGCTAAAATAATAAAATCAAGGATAAACAGACCCAAGCAAAAAAAGAATACTAGAGCTTTTACAACCATTTCTTCAAAACCAACAGGCCCATCTCCCCTGATAATATAAAATTCATGTTTTAATATTAAGAGAAGTAGGAAATCAATTAATATAAACAAAATATTAAAAGCAATTATCTTTTTGAAGTGCGATGATTTTTTTGCCAATACTTGCGCTGACATAATTAAGCCCTTGTATAATATAAAACATATTATCGGTAATTGATAAATCGCACCAAATATTCACAATGTCAATATTATGACAATATCCACAATATTTCATTTTTAATATTATTTAGATTTTCTATGCGTCTAGCCACTAAAATTAAATTTTCGCCACGTCTTGCAAAAGCTTTGGCAGCCTCCATCCCAATTTATGAGTTAGCACCTTTAATTACAACATATTTTTTATTATCTTTCATTAAATACGCTCCTAAAATACCAAAATTACCATTAAAACTTCCGTGATACCAAAGCCAGCAAAACCACTAATACTAATTGTTTTATTAAAATAACCCGTTTGATCAAAAACAGGTGCAAAAACACTTATACCCGCACCGAGAACGTCTTCATGATAAATATTTAACTTACCGAACACTCAAAAAAATGAGCGCTAATATCACCAACGATATTAGCGACTTCATTTTATTTATTTGAGTTTCCTATTTTCATTTCATCCTACAGGTTCGGTTCAACACTTTCTTTAATCATTTTTTTAAGTGTCTGAATTGAAGCCGTCATTTTATCTGCATCTTCACCTGTTAAACCGATATCGAGTACCTCGCGAACACCGTTACGACCGATAATCGCTGGCACTCCAATATACACATCATCAGCACCGTATTCACCGCTAAGTGGCGCTGACACTGTAAAAATTGAATTTTCATCATTCATAATCGCTTTAATCAGGCGTGCTAATGCCATCCCAATTCCGTAATATGTCGCCTTTTTACGTCGGATAATATCATAAGCTGCATCACGAACATTCTCATAAATTGACTGTAATTCAGCCATATCGAGATTTCCCTTATCTTCAAGTAATTCAAGTAAATTTTTACTTCCTACCGAAGCATGAGTCCAAGGTACAAACGATGAATCTCCATGTTCTGCCATAATATAGGCATGCACATTTCGAGAATCGATATTCATGTATTGTGCAAGCATGTAACGAAGACGTGCTGTATCAAGCGTCGTTCCCGAACCAACAACACGTGAGCGATCAAGTCCTGATGCTTTTTGAACGACATATGTCATAATGTCCACTGGATTTGAAACGACAACAATGACACCATCAAAACCTGACGCCATAATTTGTTTAACAATACCTTTTGTAATAATTGTATTTTTAGCAGTTAAATCAAGGCGTGTTTCACCAGGCAATTGGGCCGCACCAGCTGTAATAACAACGATGTCTGCCTCTTTACAATCATCGTAGCTACCCGCCCAAATTTTCATTGGTGATGGTGCATACGCAACACCGTGCGATAAATCCATGGCCTCGCCTTCTGCTTTTTCTACATCACGATCAATTAAAACAAGCTCTTCTACTCCACCTTGATTGAGTAATGCATAAGCAAAACTCATCCCTACAAAACCAGTTCCAATTAAGACAACTCGTCTATTTCGCTCACTTCGTTTTGAAAATTGCATATTGATCACCTCTGTTGTTAATATAACATTTTATAAAAAATTAATTTAACACATAAAAATCATGAGAATTATTTTTCTCAAGATGTAATGTACATTTGCATAAACGTGGGTAACACTTCATCACTTCGATATAAATCTAGAATAAATCACAACACAAATTTACCCGAATAAATTTAAAACGTATCTAAGGAATTTGTTCCTATCGACATATAGAAATTTTTTTTATAATAAACGCGTTGGATACTTAAAACAGAACAGAATAGCTTCATTATAAAACAAAACATAAAAAACTCATTTTTCATTCCTACTCAACAATTTTTGTATATTCAGGTTAAAGTATGAATAAAATAAAAATTAGCATAGCGGTGCTATGTCTTTCTCTAGGGTTAAATACCAACGCTTTTTCTCAAAACCGCTCTATTCCATTAGGGTCCGGTAAACTAGGTGGCTCCGACCACGCCGCTGGCAGCGTACTATGTCGATTAAATAACACGGCAACTTCCTCAGCAAAAAGTAATTGCGTTGCAATGATCTCGAAAGGATCCGTCTACAATCTCAACAAACTTCGCTCAGGAGAGTTTCAGGTTGTTTTGGCAACGCCTGGAACGGCTGCCGCTTCGTACGCAGGCAATGAGCCATTTCAAAGTGCTGGCCCTCACAAAGAGCTAAGAGCCTTATTCTCGCTGAGCCCAAGCTTTCTTATGCTGATCGTTAACAAAAACTCTTCTATTAATAAATTTGAAGATATTCGTGGTAAGCGAATTTATGCTGACTTATCAGGCTCATCATCCACCTCTTTCCTACTCCAGGAAATTTTAACTGCATTTAAAATAAACAAGAATGAATTTCAGCTTGCCCCAGATATGCCGTTTGAAACTCAAAGCAAAGCCTTATGTAAAGGCGAAATAGAGGCTTTTGCTGCAAACACCGGTGCTGGTGCAAAATATATAAGTGATGCACTAGCCTGTGGCGCAAGACTTGTACCTATTGCAGGGCCACAAGCAAAAGAGCTGGCTAAAAATAGTAAAGCTCTTCGAATGGGCATAATCCCCGCAGATACTTATGACGGCCAAACAGGGGCAACAAAAACGCTCACAGAAACAGATACGATTGTTACCACCACTCAATTAAGCACAGAAGAAGCTTACAACATAGTTAAAAGCGTCTTTGAAAACCTTAATGAAGTTAAAAAAAGTCATCTAGCTTTTAAAAATATTGATCCTAACACTATGAGCAAAGAGGCACTTGGTGTGCCATTGCATGAAGGCGCGCTGCGCTACTTCAAAGAAAAAGGGCTAGCCAGCTAAAAATAAAAACCAGCCGGGTAGTGCAAGACGAAAACGTCGCAACCCCGGCTGGATCATGCTGCCTTTAGCTACATTTCTTAAGTTTTTAAAAACCAAAACGAATGCTTTTAAAATTAAAGAGGCGGAGGGAAAAATCATTCAAACGCCTCTTGAAAGCACGTATTTGCTCACCCCAATAAGCCTATTCAGCAACTTACACGTTTACTTAACGCCAAAAACATTTCACATTTCCTTAGTACTACTCGCTTTTCATAAATTCAAATTTTAAAAAAATTACTCTTCTGCTCATCCGCACTGGACTCACGATCAGCATGTACTTGACGGCACATCCCAGCAACCGCACAAAATTGGCATGCTTTAGATATAAAAGCCATTAACGCAGCCCCTTGGCTCAGTGCCCACATGGTTTGCTCAATACGCTGCTTATGCGCCATTGCTAAAACTTGAGGTTCTTTTGCGCAAAGTGTTTTAATCTCGCCACTCTTATCAAGCGCAACGTAAGCGACCTCACTTACTTTGTCTGCCCCCTGCAACAATGCATAAAACGCAAGTTGAGAATCTTCTATATCAGCAGCCCGTTTAGAAAGCGCTTGAACATCGCCAAGTTTATAGTCTAAAACTGCCTGAGTCCCATCGTCTTTTATGTCTAAGCGGTCAATCCGGCCGTGGAGCCTCAGCGCCCGATCAGCATAATTTATCATTTGACGCCCAGAAACTTCTGCCGCTTGAAAACGCCAACCCATTTTTTCACGCGATCGCTGCCAATCAATATAAGCTGGTATTTGTTTTTCCCAACGCAGCATCCAACCCAATTCAAAGTAATTACGCTCAATGTCGGCTTTAAACTCATCTAAGCTCATCTGGTATAAAGCACTTTCGAGCACGGAAGTTTCTTCTTCTAAAAGCAGGGGAAAACGCGTATGAAACTGCTGCAAAACACGATGGATGCTGTTCCCATAATCTCGCTTGGTTCGCATTTCCTCTAAAGTGTCCTCTTCCCTCAATCCCAATACATGATATGCAAAGTACTGATAGGGGCAAGCTAACAGGCTGCCATAAGCACTTGCTGATAGCCTTTGAGGCAGTAACGCCGGAGACAACTTGGCGGCAGCTTTCATTTGCCCCAGATAGCTGGGCGTAGAGGGTACGAACCAGGCTGGGGTTTGCATCAAGCCTTTGTCCACACCATGCGCCATTTCTTGTGCCGTTTTGAGCATGACCCACGACGCGGCTAAGAGACGTTTTTCCCCGGCCTCAAAATGCTGCCAAGCCAGTACGATGCGTGGACAAGTCTCCACACACCAAGCCAAATCATTCTGAAGCCGGCGCTGTGCCTGAAACCGGGTGGAAAGCCCCAGCTCTTTTCGTACGCCATCATGTGCAAAAACGGCTTGAGAGATTTCGGGCGACAAATGTGCATCATCGGCCCCCATAAAAATTAAGGCATCAAATGTGCGCAGACGTGTTGCGGGCAAATGGGTGAGTACGACCGGGCTGAGCACCTTTTCAGGGACAAAAATCAGCGCTTCCATTTGTATATCAAACCAGCTGCGCCATTCCGTAAAGCTCATTTTTACACCAGAAAAACGAACGGCTTCTTTTGTTTTTTGCAGCCATGCCAAAAACTGTGCCCCGGCGGTGTCTTCCAGCAAACAGGTACGTGCGCCCAGCGTATCCAAAGCCTCGTCTAACCAGTTCAGCCACTCCAAAGCCGTTTGCGCTTGAATACCCGTTTTTATACGTCCTTCAAAACGATTCAAACCCAAGGCCACTTGCAAAGCCTGCAAGCTTGAAATAATAGAAGCGGCAGCATCAAACTCAGAAGAAGTCTCAATGTGATGCTGCAAAACACCTAAGCCGCTAATGACATATTTGCTTTGAATCAAGCGTTCTAACTGATACACCGCCTTCTGCCGAGAAACACTATCAAGCTCAGCAAATGCATATGGGCTACGTATAAAGTCAATTAAATCCAGATGGAAAGCGTCGTCTGCCAATACATTGAAAAGGCTATCCAGAAAAGTTGCAACGCGCGTGGTTGAGAATTTCCAGCCGGTCTCGTCATCCAGCAAAATATCTTCTCGCGATAAAAGTGCAGAAACGCGCCTAGCTAATAATCTATCTAATGCCACCAAACCAATGCTTTGCACACCTTCATAAAGCCATGTTTTTACCGTTGCAACAACACTTTGCGCTAAAGCCTCCAGGCTATCTTCCGGTGCGAGTACGATACGCCCACGCAAATCCTCTGGATCTTTGACTTCTTCAATGCGTGCCTTTAAAGCAGCTTGCTGGGTTTGTTCATCGGGCCAGGCCGCTTGCAGTATGCGACATTGCTCCCCGGGCACTTGGCGGTCTGGCAAAAAAACCAGTACCGGCTGACGCTGTGCATAAGCGCTATAAAGTTGCAATTCAAGTGGCGTTAACTCCCCTTCCGCAATCACGTATAGCGGATGGGCAGCCGCTTGAGACCACTGTGCGGCGGCTTGAATGCGCTGGTGTGCGAACGTTTTTTGATCTTGCGATTCAGCCTTCCAAAGGCTATAAACCAGATGCGCCTCAAAACGCAGCGAACTTGTTTCAGGAATGCCGTATTGGCTTGATAAAACCTGTGCAAACGCGTCTTCGCTATGCGGCAAAATGCTATTAGCCAGCGTCAGCTCATCAAATAAACTCGTCAGCTCTTGGCTGATGACCCAAAGATTCGCTTCTTTAAACCACTGCCGGCTACGCAAAGCCTCATAAAGTGAGAGCTGACGTGCAAGTGTAGATTCCGTAGTATGTTCGCGCACATAAGGGCTCAAAGCCGTGTGCAGGGTTTCCATGGGCGGCAAGCAAACCACCCGGCCAGCTTCCTGAAAAATAGCCTGCCCCACTTGAGGTGCGAGCTTTAGGTTGGGCAGAATCATCAGACCCGAAGGCCACGGCGCAGATCGCGCTGCCAAAAGTTGCTTTGCCGTTTCAGACCAAAAACGCGGCCCCGGCGCTAGACGTATGATGCAAAGTTGAGACATGCCCACCTAACGCTCTAATGCATCTTTTTTAGGCAAACGCCCGTTCCAATCATCGGCATCGGGCAAGGCGGGTTTGCGCGCGATAATCAGGGGCCAAACGCGCGCTAATTCAGCATTAATCTGGATAAACTCACGCTGTGCATCGGGCACATCATCTTCAGCAAAAATAGCCTCAGCCGGGCATTCACTCACACACAAAGTACAGTCAATACACTCTTGAGGGTCAATCACTAAAAAATTGGGCCCTTCATGAAAACAATCTACCGGGCAAACATCAACACAATCGGTGTACTTACATTTGATGCAGTTTTCCGTTACCACATAGGTCATGGCTTGCTCCTCCTAAAACAATACCCACAGTCTATTAGAAAACTGTGGGTATGGCTGTAGCACCATAAAATTAATGCGCTTTACTTACAGGTGGTGTAGTTGACGGAGGTGTAACAGGCAATTTCGCGGCTTTTTTAGGATAACCTGCGTTATTCAATAAACTGGTCCATGCCCCCTCTTCAAAGCCAATTTGCGTTTGCTTACCAACCTCAAGACCGGGGATTTTATCTGCGCCCTTAAATTTCTCTCGGTAAGCATCTTGTTCAGCACGCGTACGTACCTGATGCTCCGTAAAAGGTACACCCCGCTTTGTCAAAAGATCTCGCCCCAAATCACACGGCTCCCCACAAGTTTGTGCGGTGTATAAAGACACGGGGTAACTTTCCATCGCTTTTCTAAGTTCGTAGCCGGGCGTGTTATCAACCACATGCTCGGGCACAGTCCGCTTTTCCACCTGCGAAACACTGGGAGGAGGCGGTAAATCAGAATAATGAGGCACACCTTTTGCGTCCACCCAGCGGTACATTTGCTGTGCGTTCGCATGATCTGTAAGCACAAAACCTAGACACATCAAGACAAATATTGAAATTTTCATGAATTTACCATTCCAGTATGACGAAGTAAGGCATCCACCTTAGGCGAACGGCCTCTAAATGCTCTGAAAGATTCTAACGCAGAACGCGTACCCCCCACAGCTAAAATTTCACGCCAGAAGCGCTCTCCAACCCCCGGTTGAAGGAGACTTTTCTTCCCTTCGGCTGCTTCCTCAAACGCCTCAAATGCGTCTGCAGAAAGCACTTCAGCCCATTTATAGCTGTAATACCCGGCGGCATAACCGCCCGCAAATATATGCGCAAAGCTATTTGCAAACCGGTTCCAAGCTGGCGGATGAAGAACTGCAATTTTTGAACGCACAGCCTCAAGCACTGCCAATATCTCTTCTGGACGGGTTGGCAGACGCTCACGGCTGAATTCGTGCAACACCATATCAAAAACCGAAAACTCAACCTGACGTAGCGTTTGCAAACCACTTTGAAAGTTTTTGGCTGCCAGCATCTTCTCAAACAATACACGTGGCAAAGGTTCTGCGGTTTGAATATGGGCCGTCATAGGTTCAAGCACATCCCATTGCCAGCAAAAATTCTCCATAAACTGGCTCGGTAGCTCCACTGCGTCCCATTCCACACCACTAATGCCAGACAAAGCAGCCTCATCTACCTGCGTGAGTAAATGGTGCAATCCATGCCCAAACTCATGGAATAGGGTAATAACCTCATCGTGCGTGAACGTTGCAGGCTTATCCCCCACCGGGGCAGAGAAGTTACATACCAAATAAGCAATAGGCGTGACTAAATCCTTAGAACGACGCGCCCGGTTGCGGGCAGAATCCATCCAAGCACCGCCGCGTTTAGTGTCCCTTGCGTATAAATCTAAATAGAAATAGCCAATCACGTCATTTTGCTTAGAAAGACTATAAAACCGAACATCCGGATGCCAAACCGGCGCATCGGTCTCTTCAATGCGCAGACCGTAAAGCTTTTCAATCACGCCAAATAAGCCACTTAATACTTTATGCTCCGGCAAATACTGGCGCACTTCGTCTTCAGAAAAAGCGTATTGCGCCTGCCTTAATTTTTCTGAAGCCCAAGGAATATCCCAAGCCATTAAAGTTTCCAGCCCCAAGGTGCTGGCCGCAAATTTTTGCAGCTCTGCCAAATCTCGCTCTGCAAAAGGCCGGGCTCGTTGCGCTAAATCCTCTAAAAAATCTAAAACCTGCTTGGGATTCTCAGCCATTTTAGTTTCTAAAGATTCGCAGGCGTAATTTTCAAACCCTAGCATCTGCGCAGCTTCCTGACGCAGTGCAAGAATCTCACACATAATGGGGCCGTTATCCCACTGCGTCTCTCCCAGTTCCGAAGCGCGTGTTGCGTAAGCCCGATACATTTTTTCGCGCAAGGGCCGGTGATCAGCGTACTGCATAATCGGCAAATAGGAGGGCATCTGTAACCCAAAGCACCACCCCGTTTTCCCGGCCTTTTGTGCGGCCAACGCTGCAGCCTCTTTTACGGACTCCGGTAAGCCGGCTAATTCAGAAGGATCCTCCACCCACGCCACAAAGGCATTGGTAGCGTCCAGCAAATTTTCAGAAAATTTAGCTGCCAGTGCAGAAAGCTTTTCTTGTATCGCCTTAAACCGTGGCTTATCTTGATCCGGCAAAGCCGCGCCACCTAAGCGAAAATCCCGCAAGGCAAATTCAATGATGCGCTGACGTGTAGGCGAAAGCATCGCAAAGGCCGGGCTTTTCTCTAAAGCCTGATATTTTTCAAACAAGGCTAAATTTTGCCCAAGCCCGGCAAAAAAACTGCTAACGGCGGGCAGCATGTCGTTGTAAGCCTCTCGCCAAGGCGGTTCGTCCAACACGCTATGCAGATGAGAAACGATACCCCAGGCATAGGAAAGTTGCTCACCTGCAGCCTCTAGCGGCATCACAAAATTCTCCCATGTCGGCTCAGCCGGCGCGTGAGATAACGCATCTACAAGATCTTGATTTAGCTGCAACAATTGCTCAATAGCCGGTTTAACATGCGAAGGCGCAATACGATCAAAACCAGGAAATTGATCTTTTTCTAATAAGGGATTCATCGACATTAAAACAAATGCTCTCCAGTTAATTGTATATAGGCTTGATGGTATTTTTCTGCACTGGCACGCAGCACTTGTGTCGGCAAGCCCGGCCCGGGGGCACACTTCCCCCAATCCAATGTTTCTAAGTAGTCGCGAATGTACTGCTTATCAAAACTAGGCGGGTTATGGCCAATCTCATATTCTGACAATGGCCAAAAACGGGAGGAATCTGGCGTCAACGCTTCATCAATCAAATGTAAGCGCCCGGCACGATCTACCCCAAACTCAAACTTTGTGTCTGCAATCACAATACCCCGCCCCAATGCGTAGGTTGCGGCGCTTTCATAGAGCATCAAAGCAGCACGCCTCGCTTGCTCAACTAAGCTTGCACCATTGGTACCGCTGCCTTGTAAATAGCCAGACAAACTCTCTGCACACCGGGTTTGTGCCTCTTCAAAACTAATATTTTCATCATGCTCGCCATGTGCAGCTTTACTTGCCGGGGTAAACAAGGGAAATGGCAAACGCTCGGCCTGCCGCAAGCCCGGGGGTAAACTCACCCCACAAACGGCACCTGATTTTTTATACGCCTCCCAACCCGAGCCGATTAAGTAACCACGCACAACAGCCTCAATCGGCAAAGGCATTAAACGCTTTACAACCAAAGCCCGGCCTTGTACCTGCTCACGCTCATCGGGGCGCACCACACTTTCAGGCGCAATGCCTGTGAGCTGATTCGGCACAATATGCCCTAAGCGCTGAAACCAAAAGTTAGCCAATGCCGTTAAAACCCGACCTTTCCCGGGAATCGGATCTGGCAAAACCACATCAAAAGCAGAAAGTCTGTCCGTTGTCACAATCAAGAGCTTGTCCTGATCCACAGCATAAATATCACGCACCTTACCTCGAGCAAGCAGTGGCAAGCTTGAAAGATTGGACTCAAATAGCGGTGAAGGGTACATAATCCGGCTCCTGAGGATAAAAATAGGATTATAAAGGAGCACACGCACAATCTTTGCCCACTAAAAAAGTTTGTTAGTGCATAATTACCACGTATATCATGCAAAATTGGTATCATTTGCTCTATACATATTGAGTTAGACCCGCTTTACTGTCATGCTGCGCGCGCTAAAGGTTTAGATCATGAATGAAGAAACCACCCCAATCGAAAACTCGCCCAATCCTGTTCGCCAAGTCTTGGCACAGCTCAATGCACAATTTCCCGTCTTTGCGCAAGCACAGCCGCTGGCTATCGGCATAGATAAAGCCTTATTTGAACGCTTGCCAGACCTCGCTCGAAAAAACATACGCGCAGCACTGCGTATGCATACGGCCAGCACACGTTACTTAAAATCGGTCGTGCGTAGCAAAGAGCGTTTAGACCTTGACGGCCAAGCTGCAGGAGAAATCACAGAAGAACAACGTGCCCATGCTCAGGCAAAGCTTGATGAGCGCTTTGCAAAAATAGCAGAAGCACGAAAAGCACAGCAAAAAAGTGCGCGCGAAAAAGAAGCTCAGGCACGCAAAGCAGCCGAACAAGAACAAAAACTCAATGCCCTCGTTGAGAAGTTCGCAAAAAAATAAATCATCCACTATCTACCTAGGGGCGTGTTTCCAATTTAAATAAATTGTGAACACGCCCCTAGGTGTATTCGCCCTGCGCAGGAGCAAACATGCTTTTTATTCTCTCACCTGCTAAAGCTTTAGACTACGAAAGCCCCTCACCTGCACTACCGCACACACAGCCTGAGCATATGGCCGATGCAGCTACACTCATAGAAACACTTAAAACATATACCCCGGCAGAAATTGGCTCGCTCATGAAAATCTCATGTGCGCTAGCTCAACTTAATGTAGCGCGCTATGAACAATGGTCAAACCACCCAACCCCGGCTTTAGCCAAACACGCCGTCCTGGCTTTTAACGGTGATGTATATGAAGGCCTTAACGCCAACGCGTTTTCAGAGTCAGATCTGAACTGGCTACAAACACACCTGCGCATTTTATCCGGTCTATACGGCACTTTACGCCCACTGGACTGGATGCAACCTTACCGGCTAGAAATGGGTACTAAACTGCCCACCGCAAAGGGCAAAACGCTATATGAATACTGGGACAACAAAATTACCGAGAGTATTAACCAAACTTTAAGCACTCAAGCCAATCCCGTTTTGGTAAACCTTGCATCAGAAGAGTACTTTAAATCTGTACAAACAAACAAACTCAACGCGCGTCGCGTACTGACCCCGGTATTTGAGGACTGGAAAAGTGGTCAATATAAAATTATCAGCTTTTACGCCAAACGCGCCCGAGGATTATTTATGCGTTATGCCTGCCAAAACCGCATTGAGCAAGAAGATGCGCTAAAAAACTTTGACCTTGAAGACTACCAGTTTTCTCCAGAAGCCAGCGACGATAATCGCTGGGTATTCCGGCGAAAACGTACCTAAACCCTTAGCACGATACTGCTAGCACCGTGCTTTCGTACTCTTTTCAGGATCAAATCATTTTTACAGCAGCACTTTGCAGCGCTTTTTTCCGTAAAAAAGGCATCTAGCCTAAAGCGCTGCTCAATGAAAACTTAGTCTTCCTCCCTCGCGGGCACTAAGACCTCACGCCCTCCAGAAGGTCCCATAGCAGAAACCATACCGGCACGCTCCATTTGTTCAATAAGACGTGCTGAGCGGTTGTACCCAATGCGAAGATGACGCTGAATAAGCGAAATGGAAGGTCTGCGCGTTTTAAGTACAATTTCAACAGCTTGGTCATACAATGGGTCAGACTCCTCGCTTTGTTCCCCCTCGCTAACGCCGCCACCTTCCATGCCTTCGTCCGCGCCCGTGAGAACGCCTTCTACATAATTGACCGGTGCTGTACGCTTTAGATACTCCACAACACTATGGACTTCATCATCCGCTACAAAAGCGCCATGCGCACGCACAGGCTGCCCGGTCCCCGGCGCTAAATAAAGCATATCACCCATTCCTAACAAACTCTCAGCCCCCATCTGATCTAAAATGGTCCGCGAGTCTATTTTGCTGGAAACTTGGAACGATATTCGAGTGGGGACGTTCGCTTTAATCAAACCGGTAATCACATCCACCGAAGGGCGTTGCGTGGCCAGTATGAGGTGAATCCCGGCAGCACGCGCTTTTTGTGCTAAACGCGCAATCAGCTCCTCCACCTTTTTACCAACTACCATCATCAAGTCTGCCAACTCATCTACAATCACCACAATGTGCGGCAAAGGCTCTAAAGGCTCGGGACTGTCTGGAGTTATGGAAAAGGGATTGGTCAGCGGTTGACCATTTCTAACAGCATCACTTACTGCTTTGTTAAAGCCCGCTAAATTGCGCACACCACAAGCCGACATCAGCTTATAACGCTTATCCATCTCGGCCACACACCAATTGAGCGCATTGCCGGCATGCTTCATATCTGTCACAACCGGTGCCAACAAATGCGGAATACCTTCATAAATCGAAAGCTCCAACATTTTGGGGTCAATCATAATCATGCGCACGCGCTCTGGCGGGCTTTTATAAACCAGCGACAAAATCATGGCATTAATACCAACAGACTTACCAGAGCCGGTCGTGCCCGCAACCAATAAGTGAGGCATTTTGGCTAAATCTGCCACTAAAGGCTGGCCACCAATATCTTTGCCTAAAACAACCGTGAGCGGCGAAGTCATATCTTGGTACGCATCTGAACCAATAATCTCTGACAAACGTACGGTTTGACGCTTTGCATTAGGCAACTCTAAAGCCATGCAAGATTTACCCGGCACAGTTTCGATAACCCGGACAGACATCACTGATAATGATCTAGCTAGGTCTTTTGCCAAATTAACTACCTGGCTACCTTTTACGCCTGTCGCCGGTTCAATTTCATAACGTGTCACAACCGGGCCAGGATAAGCTGCCAGCACTTTTATTTCGACCCCAAAATCTTTAAGTTTGGTTTCAATGAGTCGAGAGGTGTACTCCAGCACTTCCGTACTTGGCGGAGCCACATCATGTGTAGGCTCATCCAATAGCGCTAAAGGAGGAATGGCATCCGTCACAGGGGGAAGCTCTGCTTCCTCAAAAAGCGGTTGCTGCCGTTTTTTTGCCTCATGCACAATTTCACGTTTTTCTATTTTTTCAGACTTTGGAATTTCAGCGACCACCGGCTCTATTCGGACAGGATCCGGCGGCGTTTCTTCTATTTTGCGCAGCACGGTACTCACAACCTCTTCTCGCTCAAGTGCTTTTTCTTTACCGGCCATACGGTCTTGCCAAAGATTAAAAACCCCAAAGATGCGATTCCATGCACCAATCAACACCCCACCCAAACGCTCCGATGCATTAAGCCACGAAACACCAGTACTCAGACTCAATCCCGCAGCAATGAGCAACAATAAAAAGAATGTTCCACCTAAGTATCCTAAGTAATCTTGTACAAGATTCCCAAGAGCAGCGCCTACCATACCCCCCGCTGGAATAGGCCATTGCGCTGTAAAACGATGGAATCGCAACGCCTCAAGCGAACAAGAAGCTAACAAAAGCAGGCAGAATCCTAAAACAATGATCAACCAGGATCGCTTGTCCTCATGAAGTGCCTCTTTCATATTTCGAACGCCAAATGCCAACCCAACGCCCAGAAAAATGACTAACCACCAAACAGACAAACCAAAAATATGCAGAAAAAGGTCTGAAAACCAAGCCCCAACCTGGCCACCCGGGTTCTGTATCTGTACATGAGAAACCACGTGCGACCAGCCCGGATCTGAGGGATTATAGCCCCATAAAATCACGGCCAAGTAACAGGCTAAAACAAATGAAGCCAGCCAGCGCAGCTCTCTTAACAAAGCCGCAATTTTTTCGGGCAGAGGCTGCGGACGAAAGATATTTGAATTTGAATGCATAAAAACAGCCAATTTCCAATGTGGGAAAATTGGCTAAATTATATGCGAAAGCACCATGAGCGGGCGCTTCTTATGACACCCAAGCTCATTTAACGACTTTTAATAACAACAAACCCCTCTTCAAAAGCACAGAAGCAGAAATAAACAAGCCTATTAAAGCGCTTGCCCGCCCTACTAAAACACTATTGAAGATCTGCTAAACGTTCTTTAAGCACAATACCGTAATCTTTTTCTTCAATGAGACCACGGCCTGCCAAATCCTTCATCACACGGCTGACCATCTCTCGCGAAGCCCCCACCATTTTTGCAATGTCCTGTTTAGCTACTTTATGGACAACAACATTTTCTTCACCAACCGGTTCTGCCATCTCAAGAAGCAAACGCGCAACACGCCCATAAACATCCATTAAAGCAAGGCTCTCAATTTTTCGATCCGCCTGACGCAAGCGCTCTGCTAAACTCCCCATCAGACGTAAAGATAAATCAAAATGCTTTTCCAAAAGGGCTCGAAAATCGTTTTTACCAATAACCACTAAATCTACAGCACTTGTTGCTACAACATTAGCCGAACGCGGCCGCTCTTCAAATAAAGCCATTTCACCAAACAGCTCCCCCTGATTCAGCAAAGTAAAAATAACTTCACGGCCATCTTGATCATTAACAAGTACCTTTAAAGACCCTGTTAAAATGAAATAAATGTTATCGGCTAAATCCCCTGCTTGAACAACAGATTGATTCCGCCCAAATCGACGCATATTAGCTACAGATGAAACATCCGTAAGCAATTCATCTGAAAGACCACGAAAAAATGGCAGTGAACGCAACGCGACTAAAGAAACAAGATGATTTGAGTTCATATTTTTCTCCTACATTAAGCTTGCAATAAAATTTATTAAAATATTTATATAAACAAATTATAAATCAAACATCATAAAACAACATGTTTATTCGAGAAGTAAACATTAATTACTTCACAAATCAAGTAGTTATATTTAAAGGTTTTCTGCTTAAATATGGCTTTCTGTTGATGAATCATTTTGCTAATCTACCCCTTTGGCTTATCACACACAATTTTAAAAGGATACACACATGGAATGTGAAGTGAAATGGTTGAATGATGGCATGAGCCTTATAGCAGAAACTGGCTCTGGCCATTTACTCAATATGGATGGCTCTAAAGAAATTGGAGGACAAGATCTTGCCCCTCGCCCAATGGAATTAATGTTGGCCGGTGCCGGCGGATGCACAACATTTGACGTTGTTACAATTTTAAAACGTGGCCGACACGCCATTGAAGCATGTCATGTAAAACTGGCAGCAACCCGGGCAGCAACCGATCCCAAAGTATTTACACACATCCAATTTCACTACCTTGTTAGTGGCAAAAATCTTGATCCCAGTGCTGTCGAGCGAGCCATTAAGCTTTCTTCTGAAAAATACTGCTCAGCCTCAATCATGCTAGGGAAAACCGCTAAAATCGAACATACTTGGGAAATTATAAACGTCTAACTTTACGAAGCTGATCCCCACACTCCCATAACACCTTGCCCCTTAACTTAAAACATAAGCACATTCAGCCACTAGTATTGAAAAGAAGACGCTTAACCAATCACTCTCAACCCAAATTATGAATCCTCCAATCGATATTCGAGAAGAAGCCGGCGTGCGCTATCTGCACTTTGGTTCAGAATGGGTACAAGGCGCCATGCGCATAGCACGTCCTTGGCATTTAGAACTCGCCTATACTCAAGAAATGATGGCTGGCCTACTTTTTCATGAAGCCCCCTGGCCCCGAAGAGTGCTCTTAATCGGTCTTGGTGCAGCCTCTCTCACCCGCTTTCTCCACAAATACTACCCAAGCAGCCATCTTGATATTGTCGAAATTTCTCCGGCTGTCGTTGCAGCAGCCAAACAATTCTTTAAGCTTCCCCCACCCAATCCAAACGTTTCCATACACATTGCTGATGGGGCTCAATTTGTACTAGAAACCAATCAAAAATACGACCTTATTCTAGTGGATGGTTTTGATGAACACGCCCGGGCTGGAGCCTTAGATACAGCCCCCTTTTATTTAGCTTGCCGTGCACGGTTAAGTGAACAAGGTCTCATGAGCGTCAATCTATTTGGACGCTCCCGAGGTTTTGCAAACAGTATTGAAAGAATACTAAAAGTTTTTGATGATCGCGCAATTGCCTTCCCCTCATCCGACAGCGGAAACGTTATTGCTCACGCCAATGCAGGAGAACTCATTGAAATCTCAATGCCTTTACTACGCAAACGAGCACTCACGCTAAAAACCAACACGGGATTAGATCTCAATCCCTGTTTGAGCAGACTAGAGGCTGCAGGCAGTCTACCAGGGCAAATTTTACGACTCTAAAAACAAAAACGGAGCCTCGCAAGGCTCCGTCATCATTACACAAACACCTTTATTAAGCCTGCTTTTTAGCTGCAGCGGCTTTATAGTCAAGCTTTTCTTTAATACGTGCAGACTTACCTGAACGATCACGCAAATAATAAAGTTTTGCACGACGTACATCACCGCGACGCTTCACTTCCATCGAAGCTAGCAGAGGCGAATACGTTTGAAATGTCCGCTCAACTCCCTCGCCAGAAGAAATTTTACGCACAATAAAAGAAGAATTTAAACCACGATTACGCTTTGCAATCACCACACCTTCAAAAGCCTGCAAACGCTCACGTGTACCCTCTTTTACTTTAACCTGCACGACTACTGTGTCGCCGGGCGCAAAATCGGGAATCGTTTTACCCTCCAAAAGACGGGCCATTTCTTCTTTTTCAAGTTGCTCAATCAAGTTCATTTTAAACTCCAAATTTAGGCCAAAAAGGCCAAGCATGTAGAGCAAGTTCCAACAGCGAAACTTGAGTTGCATGCAGTTAGTATCAAGGTATCAGGAATAAATTCCCTCAAACCTTTTTAACACAAGTCTGCTGAAAAGCTTTCAACAAACCTGATTCTTCCTTACTGAGCTCACGCCCAGCTAGTAAATCCGGTCGCTTTAGCCAAGTATTCCCCAGGGCTGCCTGCAAACGCCATGCTTTAATATGCGCATGATGCCCTGAAAGCAGTATGGGGGGGACCGAGGCGCCCTGAAACACCTCTGGTCGCGTGTAATGTGGGCAGTCTAGCAAACCCTGCACAAAAGAATCCTCTTGAGCAGAATCTGCATCATTCAATGCGCCGGGCAATTGCCTAACCATTGCGTCAAGCAAGACCATTGCAGCCAACTCCCCGCCAGAAAGTACAAAATCCCCAAGCGACACTTCTTCGTCAACTTGCTGATCAATTAAACGCTGGTCAATACCTTCATAACGACCACATAGCAAAATCATAGAAGGATACGCGGCTAATGCGCATACTCTTTTATGATTTAACGGTACGCCTTGCGGCGATAGATACACCACAGGGCCGGCCTGCCCACAGGCCGCAACCTGCTGCGCTTTCGCTACACCAATTGCAGCAGCTAAAGGTTCCGCTAGCATGACCATACCGGGACCACCACCATAAGGCCGATCATCTACCGTACGGTGTACATCCTGCGTAAAATCACGCGGATTATGATATGCCAGCGTATACAAACCTAACTGCAAAGCACGGCGAGTAATACCACTCTCTGTGAGCGCAGTAAACATTTGCGGAAACAATGTGACCACATCGTACCGCCGAGGAACTGACGCCATGGTGCTCATAAAAACCTCACCAAACAGCATCCCAATCGACAACAACCCGCCGATTCTCAGCATCCACGGTTTTTACAAACGCTTCAACAAACGGGATAAGACGCGGCGCTATAGTTGGCTGCGTAGCATCCTTGACCTCAAGCACGGCATGGGCACCCGTCTCAAGCAAAGAACTGACAACACCGAGCGGCAAGCCTGCTGTATTTTCCACAGTCATACCGAGCAAATCTCCCCAATAATACTCGTTCTCTGCAGGCGTTGGAAGCTCTTCACGTGGCGCAGCAATATAAAACCCCGCTAAAGCTTCAGCCCCCTCTCGGGTATCAATGCCTTCAAAAGACGCAACCCACGCACTCGCATGAGGGCGCATTGCCTTTAGAAGATGTGCTTGCCAAGCAGCACCAGGAGCGTCTGCTTGCGCTGACAGCCACCATGTTTTCATCTTGCGCCAATCCATTGGATCGTCGCCAAAGGGATGTACTCTTACCCACCCCTTAACACCATAAGGGGCAACAATGCGCCCCATGATTATCATTGACTGATCAAACCTTAAGCTGCTGCTTGTGCAGACTGCTTAACTAAACGAGACACACGCTCAGACAACTGAGCCCCATGACTCTGCCAGTAAGCCAAACGCTCAGCATTAATCACTAAACCCTTTTCGTTCCCTGAAGCCACAGGGTTGTAATACCCTACTCGCTCAATAAAACGACCATCTCGACGTGAACGAGAGTCGGTAGCAACAATACTATAAAAAGGGCGCTTCTTAGCGCCACCACGTGCAAGGCGAATGACAACCATCTGAAATTCCTAAAAAAGGTTTGCGTGAAAACGGCTGATTATATTGTTTTTAAAACTTAATTTCAAGCCCGGCAATGAAGCTAAAGCGGGCTTCCTCACACCTCGGACTTAGCAACATCGAACACCTGCGACAAAGGGACTGCTAAGGATGTCAAACTTTGGTCTAATTTTTGTGCAAAATCCACAAAATTTTCACCCCAGGCCTGTTCAAGCCATTTTTTAGGCTGAATTGCAAAACGCTCAATAACATCTTTTAGGGTAAGGATATCGGGGGAATAACTTAGCACCCAATCCCCTTCCCTTGTCCGAACAACCCAGCCAATCTCCATCATCTCTTCAAGCTGCGCTTCACAAATTTCGATATTGAGCCCTGCCTCGGATGCCAATACCGGCGTTTGCATGGCCTTGCCCAAGCCAAAACCTTTGTAAAGCCCTCTTAAAATGCCTAAAGCACTCCAAACCCGATCACCAGGAAACTTTGGTGGCGCAAGCTGCTGAGTGCCAAACAAAGGTAAATTGGCTGTCACAACCGCCCCTAGCAAAACAATCATCCAAGAAAGAAACAACCAGAGCAAAAAAATAGGCAGTGCAGCAAAAGCGCCATATATCAACGTATAAGAGCCTGATTGCGTAATCGCAAAACCAAAAACTCGCTGCATTACAGTAAAAAGTAACGCTGTAATCAAACCACCAAGCAAGGCATGCAAAACCCGGACGGGATGATTCGGAATCGCATAAAAAAGGACTGAAAAGAATAAAGACAATAGCAAGATCGGTATAAACACAGCAGAACCAATCCGCAGCGCTTTGCTCTGCCCAATCAAAGACATAGACTCTGCAACCAGATAAGTCGTTGCCGTTAAACTGGCACCAAACACAACTGGCCCTAAGGTGAGAGCGAACCAATAAATTGTCAGGCGAGACATAATTGACCGAGGTTTATGTACGCCCCATATTTGGTTAAAAACCTTATCAATCGTCAACGTTAACATTAAGGCCGTCACCAGCAGCATCCCCCCTCCCATCAAAGTGAGACCCGCTGCATTTTCCGAAAACTCCAACGCATACTTAGCTATAAGCTGCCCGGCCTTATCGGGCAGCAAGTTAGCCAGCATAAAATTTTTGATGGCATCCCCATATTTCGCAAACCCCGGGAAATTTCCAAAAAACACGACCGTTACCGTAATTAAAGGCACCACTGAAAGCAAACTCGTGTACGTTAAACTCTCAGCAACTTGCTGACAGCGCGTTTGAGAAAACCGCTCAGAAACCAGTCTCAAAAAGGTAAATATTTGCCGGAGTAGCCTCATTTTTATCGTCCAGAGAATGCACGTTGGTAAAGTAAGAAAAGCTTATTCTACGGATAACTTACCCCATACTGCTTTTATTGCAAGTACCAACAACAAATTTATAAACAAATTCAGAATGATGTGCTCCACCGAAATACAGGTGCGCTCATATCCTGAATTACCTTTAAAAAATCCTAAGGTCTTTATGCTACCGCCCCGCTTCTTTGCCTATTTTGCTGCCGCTGGCGTATTTTTACTCTGCCTCTTATGCCTTCTTTGGGAAGGGCCTATCGCTCCGGCACGCCCGGGGGGCTCATGGCTTATTTTAAAAGGGCTCCCTATTTTTTGTGCTTTCCCGGGCTTACTCAAAGGCAAACGCTATACAGCCCAATGGGCGAGCCTTCTCATCTTGATGTATTTAATGGAAGGGGCTGTTCGCGCATTCGATCCTGGCATATCCGGCCTTTTTGCCATGCTAGAAGTAGGACTTGCCGGCACAACCTTCTGCGCCATGGTCTACTACGCCCACATCACCGCCCCTTCAAAACAAATAAATAAGCAATATTGAGCGTCTCTTTACATACATTTCTAAATGTATATAATGCAAATATCTCGTTCCTATGGTTTTCAGGCTGCGAACATTGTCTAAAAAATACGTACATTTTCCTGTCAGACAGAAACTTGCCCTCTCTCCGAACAACAATCTACAAGCCCTTTAAGCAAACTTAAAATAGATCAACACCACCAAATGTTAAAAATAACGACACTCCCCCCAATATTGCTCGCAATAACAGCAATAGGCTTAACTGCTTGCGAACACAAAGCCCCCTCTACAGAACATCTTCGCCCGACCTTAATACGAGAGATCAATATTTCTCAGACACAAGAAAGCAAGCTATACAGCGGCGAAATTCGCGCACGGCACGAAACAGATTTGAGCTTTAGAATTGGCGGCAAAGTGCTCACTCGCAAAGTCGACGTCGGCACCCAAGTTAAAAAAGGGATGCTGTTAGCACAGCTCGATCCCAGCGATGTTAACTTATCTTCCAGTGCAGCCCTTGCAGCCGTAGCCTCTGCTCAAGCAGATTTAAGCCTTGCGCAAAGTGAGTTCGAACGCACGCAAAACTTGTTCAACCAAAAATTTATTAGCGCTTCTGCTTTAGATGCTAAACGCACTAGCTTACGAGCCGCAGAAGCAAAACTCCGCCAGATTAGCGCCCAAGCTAACGTCGCTAAAAATCAAGTCACTTATACCAACCTAAATGCCGATCAAGACGGTGTTGTAACAGCAGTTCCCGTTGAAGCCGGGCAAGTCGTCAGCGCCGGGCAAGTCGTCGCCAAGCTTGCCAACCCTGGCGAAAAAGATCTTCTCATCTACATTGCAGAGGGGCAACAAGCGCTCATGCAACCGGGGCGCACAGCACAGGTCGCACTGTGGGCGGACCCCTCCATCATCATCCCAGCAAAAATCAGAGAGCTGGCACCTTCAGCAGACCCGGCCACACGAACCTATGCGGTTCGTCTCACCCTGCCACCTGACGAACGCTTTAGCCTTGGTGCTACGGCCTCAGCGATTTTTCCTGAAAAACTAGAAGACAGCATTCTCCTACCCCTACCTGCCGTAATGCAGCATGAAGGCAAAACCATTGTTTGGAAGCTGGATGCCAATAACATCGCCAGCCCACAGCCTGTAACCGTTAAAACCTTCCGAGAAGATGGCGTCCTAATCACAGCAGGCTTGCAAAATGCAGACCGCATTGTCGTGGCTGGTGGACATACACTCATTACGGGGCAAAAAGTAAATCCTATTGCTGAAGACACCCCACCTGCGCTGGATATTAAACGATGAGCCAATTCAATATTTCAGAATGGGGCCTACGCAACCGGGCCCTGGTGCTCTACGCCATGATTGTGCTCACGCTCATTGGCTTTATGTCATATAACAAGCTTGGCCAATCTGAAGATCCCCCTTTTACCTTTAAAATCATGGTTGTTCGGGTTATGTGGCCGGGGGCAACAGCTCAAGAAGTCGCACAACAAGTCACCGACAAAATAGAAAAGAAACTGCAGGAAATCCCTCAAATCGACTCCGTTCGCAGCACTGTCCAGCCCGGCTTTGCGAACATCTTTTTCCTCGCAAAAGACTCGACCCCGGCACAAGAAATACCTGATGTTTGGTACCAAGTTCGAAAAAAAGTGGGGGATATCAAACAAACCTTCCCACAGGGTGTTCAAGGCCCTTTCTTTAATGACGAATTTGGCGATACTTTTGGCAATATCTTTGCACTAGAAGGGAAAGACATTCCCTTTTCGGAACTAAAAAAATACGCAGAAAGCATTCGCAGCGAACTGCTTCGTGTTCCTGATGTCTCCAAAATCGATTTTTTTGGTCACCAGCCTCAGCGCGTTTTTATTGAGCTTTCTAATACCAAACTTGCAACTTTGGGCTTAACGCCGGCCACCGTTTCTCAGGCCATTAGCTCACAAAACATTATGAGCGACGCGGGTTTTTTTGAAACCGTCAATGAACGCATCGCACTTCGTATCACCGGGCGCTTCGAAAGCTTGGACGCCATCCGAGAAAGCCCCATTTTCTTCGGCGGTAAAAGCTTCCGCCTAGGGGATGTCGCCGAGGTTAAGTCAGCCTATCAAGACCCACCCTCCGATACCATGCGCTTCATGGGTAAACCCGTTTTAGGCATTGGCGTATCTATGCGCGCCGGCGGCAACATCATCGGGCTGGGACGAAACCTGGACATGGCGATTCAAAAAATAGAATCTCAACTCCCCACAGGCATCACCCTCCACCGGGTGGCAGACCAACCACATGCCGTACGGGCATCGGTAAGCGAATTTGTGCACTCTTTAGCCGAAGCAGTCATTATTGTGCTGGCGGTAAGCCTACTCTCACTAGGCCTTAGAACAGGCATCGTCGTCGCCATCAGCATCCCTATCGTGCTGGCAGCCACATTTTTGTTCATGCAGGTTTTCAACATCGGCCTGCATAAAATATCGCTAGGCGCTCTAATTCTAGCGCTCGGGCTTTTGGTAGACGATGCCATCATCGCCGTTGAAATGATGGTCACTAAAATTGAAGAAGGCTGGGATCGTGCCAAAGCCGGTAGCTTTGCCTACACCTCCACCGCCATGCCCATGCTCTCCGGCACGCTGGTAACGGCAGCTGGTTTTTTACCCATTGCAATGGCCGCTTCCTCTACCGGGGAATACACCCGTTCAATCTTCCAAGTTACGGTTATTGCACTTTTAATTTCTTGGATTGCAGCAGTCCTTTTTGTACCTTATTTGGGTTACCACTTACTGCCCGATTTTTCAAAGAAAAAACCCGGCATCCTTGCCCGTTTCCTGCTGCGCGTCTGGCCTGCACTTGGCGCACGCCTCAACAAAGCGCTTCAGCCCACACACCACAGCCAAACTGAAATTTACCAAACCCCTTTTTACAAGCGTTTGAATGGTGTGATCGACTTCTGTGTCAAACGACGCTGGTTAGTCATTCTGGCAACGGTGGCATGCTTTATTGCCTCCATAGCCGGCTTTAGTAAAGTACCTCAACAGTTTTTCCCAGACTCCACTCGCCCAGAGCTATTAATTGATTTGCGTTTGGCGGAGGGGGTCTCACACCAAGCAACGGATAAAACCGTACAAAAAGTTGAAGCGATTCTCAAAACCTCCCCGGGAATTGCAAACTTTGTAGTTTATTCAGGGGTGGGTAGTCCGCGTTTTTACCTCCCCTTAGATCAACAACTTCCTGCAACGCGCTTTGCACAATTCGTCATCCTTACCGAAGGTATGGCAGAACGAGAAGCCTTGCGCACCGACCTTATTAAACGCTTCTCAGAAGGCTTCCCCGAAGTTTATGCCTCTGTTCTGCGGCTAGAAAATGGCCCACCCGTTGGCTTTCCTGTTCAATACCGCGTAACCGGCCCCGATGCACAAACCCTACGCACCTTTGCACACAAAATTGCAGACGTCATGCGTAAAACGCCTGAGCTGGCTAATGTTCAACTGGACTGGGACGCCCCCTCAAAAGTCGTTTATCTCAAAATTGACCAAAATAAAGCACGCCTGGCCGGGCTTTCAAATGAAAGCATTGCCAACGTCGTTAACACCGCATTGAACGGACACAACATTTCCGAAATGCGCACCGGCATAGAAACAATTCCGATTACTTTCCGAGGAGAAATTAAGGAGCGAACCTACTTGCAGCTCCTAAATGACTTACTCATCTCCACCCCAAATGGTCGGAGTGTGCCACTCTCGCAACTGGCCACACTTGAATATGGTTTTGAAGATCAACTCATCAACCGCCGAGATCGCCAACCCGTTATCACCGTTCGCGCCAACCTCTATGGCTCCATTCAACCGGCTCAAATCGTCGCAAATCAGGAAAAAGAAATTGATGCGCTGCGTGCCAGCCTTCCACTGGGTTACCGAATTGATGTAGGTGGCTCGGTTGAAGAAAGCGCAAAAGGCGGTAAATCTGTTGCCGCAGGCATCCCCATTTTCATCTTCGTGGTCATCAGCATCCTGATGCTACAGCTGCGTAATTTCTCCCATGTCGCGATGGTTCTTCTCACTGCCCCGCTGGGCTTGATCGGCGTCACCTTATTTTTGCTACTTTTTGGCAAGCCATTTGGTTTTGTTGCTATGCTCGGCACCATTGCACTATCGGGCATGATCATGCGCAACTCCGTCATACTTGTTGATCAAATCCAGCAAGACATTGATGACGGTCGCACCCAATGGGATGCTATTGTCAGTTCAACCGTCCGACGTTTCCGTCCGATTGTTTTAACTGCAGCCGCCGCAATCTTAGCCATGATCCCCCTATCACGAAGTGCATTTTTCGGTCCCATGGCCGTCGCCATCATGGGGGGGTTATTAATGGCAACGCTCCTGACGCTCTTCTTTTTACCAGCACTTTACGCTGCGTGGTATCGCGTTCACCGAGAAGCCACGCCGAACGCGGGCCACATCAGTTAAACTTGGACGTTTATTCTAAATCCAATACATCAAGGAGCTTCAGATGAAACAGGAACACGCACACTTTAATATGGTGGAACAGCAAATTCGCACCTGGAAAGTGCTCAATCCTACTCTACTGAACTACCTCCGTGCTGTACCACGTGACTGCTTTGTGCCGGCCCAGTACCAAGGGCTGGCTTACTCCGAGGCCAGTATTCCACTAACCCCCTCACGCGCCATGATTCCCCCCACCATTCTGGCTAGAATGCTTGAAGCTTTAGGCACCACGCCACTGGACAATGTACTGTTACTCGGGGCGGAATCGGGCTATCTTGCTGCCTTACTTGCACAACGCGCAAACTGGGTACGCTGCAAAGAAAGTGACCCGGCCTTGCTCAGCATGGCAGCTGACAATTTGGCTGCAGCAGACATAAAAAATGTCATTCTTGAAGAGGGTGACTTGCTGGCAGGTTGGCCTGAACGTGCGCCTTACGACCTTATTGTACTCAATGGCTGCGTCAAAGAAATCCCAGAAACATTGATAGACCAACTCGCTAGCGGTGGAAAAATCTGTGGCTTTGTTGGTCAATCCCCGGCCATGAAGTTACGTGTTATTTTCAAAGATCAAAACAATCAACTACAACAGCAAGAAATCTTAGAAAGTCATGTTCCTATGCTGGAGTCGGGTCTTCAAATGCCCACATTTCAATTTTGAGCCCAATGCAAAAAATGCCGAATACACCACCCCGGCTTACCCCTAACGCTAACGTCGCTATGCTTGGCCATTGCAATATCCTGAATACTCAAATTTGTTATAAACCCACAGCTACATGACTTTAAAAAATACTAAACCTCAATTGAGGCCTTGCACATTAAGTACGGATATTCATACTTTCTTACCACACCACCAACGCCCTCTATAAAAAAATGAAACAAACTGCCCTATTCTCAGCACTTTTATGCGCATCCTCTTTAGCCTGGGGTGCAGACTTGGTCTCAATTTACCACCAGGCGCAGGCCTACGATGCTGCATTTGCAGCCGCCTCTGCAGCACGAGAAGCGGGACAAGAAAAAACAATCCAAGCCCGGGCCGGGCTACTCCCCCAAGTAGGGGCCAGTGCCAGTACCAGCTGGAATACACTGAATTATGATCGCCCAGCTGGAATCACAAAAGACCCTAGCTACAACACCAATGGCTACCAAATTCAGCTCACCCAGCCCCTTTTCCACTGGGAAAAATGGATCGCCTATCAACAAGGCGAACTCCAAACCGCTCTAGCGCAAACAAACTATAGAGCAGCAGAACAAGACCTCATTTTGCGAGTTGCCAGCGCCTATTTTGGCGTACTGAGCGCACAAGTTAGTTTCAATGCCAGCACCAGCTTAAAGACAGCCTCTGCACAACAATTAGCGCTGGCGCAAAAGAGCTTTGAAATTGGCACCGTCACCATCACAGACGTCCATGAAGCACAATCCCGGTTTGACCTTGCTAGTGCACAAGTCATCAGCACAGAAAATGCGTTAAACGTCAGCCGCCAAAATCTCGTACAACTCATAGGCAACATTCCGGAACAACTCCCCGAGTTCAGAGCAAAACTTCCACTAAAAGCCCCGGAACCGGCTGATGTAAACAGCTGGGCACGTGCCGCACAAACGGATAACTTTGCTGTACAAGCACGCCAAATCGAAAATCGACTGGCGCAAGAAGCGGTTTTCCGAAGCCAAGCCGGGCACTTACCCACACTTGATATGGTGGCAAGCTATGGCAAAAATCACAGTGGTTTTGGTAGCAACGGAACAGAGACTGACTACACCAATCGCCAAATTGGTTTGCAGCTAAATGTACCCATTTTTACCGGCGGTGCCATCTCATCTGCCACTCGTGAAGCCATTGCGCTGAAAGCACAAGCCGAAGCTAATCTACTCAACGCACAGCGCAGCGCCGCACTGGCTGCTCATCAAGCCTATCTAAATACCACCAGCGGTATAGCACAGGTAAATGCCCTTGAAGCCGCATTACGCTCATCCACCTCATCGTTAGAATCCAATAAACTAGGTTATGAAGTTGGCGTACGCATTAACATCGATGTGCTCAATGCTCAAAGCCAAGTTGCTGAAACAACCCGCCAACTGGCCAAAGCATGGAACGACACGCTCTTAGCCCAATTACAGCTCAAAGCCACCAACGGCAGTTTAAACGAAGAAGATCTCATTCAAATAGACCGCCTATTTACCGAGCCCGCCTCCACGCCAGACAACGTTACCCCACCTACAGAAACACAAACAATACAACATCCACCCAAAACCCCGGCAGTAAAGAAAAAACACGCCTCAAAATAGAATATCTCAACGCTTATTGCCAGACAAAATAAACACTGGAGTGCTGCTTTTAGATGCGCTCAGCTAAAAGGCATACTAGACAACGCACAAACTTGTCTATTAAAACTCATCGCACTCCAGTTTTGTGACAGAAGCAGCAGACATTCTAAAAACACATAAGAGCACACTATATAAAAATAATAAAACCACTTATTTTTATTGTATTTTCCTTAGCCTCAACACGAGCTAGTGCAGAAATAAATATTTATATAACATTCCATTCAAGCAAAAACATCCTTTCTCTCAAAAAGAAAGAATTAAATTTTATTAATGGATATAGGTGCTGAAGAGAGCCACTCGAACTTCAAGAAAGTTCTGTAAAAGTAAGGCTTGCTGCAAGTAAAAAATAAAATAACCTTGCTCAGCGCTTTTTAATTTTGATACTCACCATTTCAGCATATCAATCTACCAAAATAGATTCTTAAAAAAACCGCTTGCTGCGCCCCGAAAAAACAGAGGCGCAACATCTTAAATACGCTTTCAATCGTAAAGAAAAGTCCCTTATCAAGAAGATCTTGGGGCAGTCAGTACCTCCGGCGCCAACACTCTATCAAGCTCCTCTTTTGTCATTAAACCTTTTTCCAGCACTAAATCTGCAACCGTTCGCCCGGAACGCAAAGCTTCACGTGCAGCCCATGTTGCATTTTCGTAACCGATATAAGGATTGAGCGCTGTAGCTAACCCGGCAGAGCTATGAACTCGTGCATTGAGCAAGGCCCGATTAGCCGTAATACCCCGCACACAATTTTCTGTCAAAGTTTTACAACCGGCCTCCAAGTGCTGGACGCTCTTGAAAAGAGAATGCCCCATAATTGGCTCAAACGCATTAAGCTGCAATTGACCTGCTTCGGATGCCATGGTGATGGTTATGTCGTTGCCGATAACCTCAAAAGCAATCTGATTAACAACCTCAGGAATAATGGGGTTTACTTTCCCAGGCATAATGGATGAACCCGCAGCGCGTTCAGGTAAATTAATTTCACCAAACCCGGCCTGGGGACCTGATGAAAGTAAACGCAAGTCATTGCATGTTTTTGAAAGCTTACAAGCCACCCGCTTGAGCACCCCTGAAAGTTGTACAAACGAGCCCGTATCTTGCGTTGCCTCAATAAGATTTTCAGAAGGAATAAGCTTAACGCCAGAGAGTTCAGACAAATAGGCAGTAACCATTTTTGCATATCGAATGTCTGTGTTAATTCCCGTGCCAATAGCAGTAGCGCCTAAATTAATCTCACAAATCAGTAAAATAGCCTCTCTTAAGCGCGAAATATCCTCGCTCAACATAACTGCATAAGTTGAAAATTCCTGCCCCAATGTCATAGGCACCGCATCTTGCAACTGGGTGCGCCCAATTTTTAGAATGTCTTTAAACTCATCTGCTTTCTCTGCAAAAGCTTGACGTAAGACCTCCATTGCATTGAGTAAGCCCTGTATAGCAAAAACAACGGCAAGCTTAAGCGCTGTTGGGTACACATCATTGGTACTTTGAGACATATTTACGTGATTAAGCGGATGAAGTACCTCATAATGCCCCTTTGGCCATCCCATTTTTTCAAGTGCCAAATTTGCAATAACTTCATTCGCATTCATATTGGTAGATGTGCCGGCCCCACCTTGAATAACATCAACCACAAACTGATCATGGAGGCGTCCATTTGCAACATCTTCGCATGCAGATTTAATAGCCTCATAATGCGCGCTTTCCAGCTGACCTAAATCGTAGTTAGCTTTAGCCGCTGCATGCTTTATAAGCGCTAAAGCTTTTACTAACTCAGGGTAACTACCAATTGTTTTGCCCGTAATAGGAAAGTTCTCAAGGGCTCTAAGTGTATGAACCCCCCAATAAACATCTTTAGGAACATCCCGATTACCCAAAAGATCATGCTCAACCCGAAAATTATTCACGTTAACAACCTCCTATTTTGATTATGATTCTCCCTGCACCACCAGATGATTATATCCACAATCCATATAGAATGGATGATATCTATCATCGACTAAGTTTGTACAAAGAATATCTCTAAGAATTAGTAAGCTCTGTTACACAAATCCGCCAGCATCGTAGCTTGGTTAGATAGCAACATGACCAAGTCTGCTCCAAAACGCTACAAAACTACAAATAGAAAAGCCTACAACCAAGCCATGATTCAAAATGGCTCTCTGTCCATCTGCCTAAGCTTTAGCATGTCATGACAGGCAAATTCACCCGGTAAGTGCGGACAAGAACAAACCTATGGCGATGCCGCCACTCAATTCTGTCGAAGCATCAAAAATCTGTTTGGCTGACGTTCCGCAAAACCATCAATTTCATCCAAAAACTACTTAAATCAGAAAAACCCCGGCACGCTGCATCTACTCATGTACAGCTGCTGACGCAGCTCTCATCGCCACAGCCTGCTGAAAAGCAAGATACATTGCTTCAAATGCCTGAGTGAAAGGAAAACGGCCCGGCACTTTGACGCGCTGCACAAGTGTGTCCGACCATCTAGAACCGCTTCAGCATACCAAGCCGCCCGCACACAGTGGCTGTGGCGTAAATCCATTTGAAAAAGGAAAGCTTACCCATCCCAGGATGTGAGCAACGGAACCTCACCCCCTATGTAACACTTATATTTTTAGCTTATCAAGTAACTATTTCTTGTTTTAATTTTTATAATTATATTTTGCTGTTTTAATCACGCTTGCCATTATTCAATTTCTATTCTATTTTTCGACTATCCAGCATTAACCGTCCCGGGCTTTATTCGTTTTTCCCGGGGTTTCATTAAAACCAATAATACTGCGAAATTGTGATTATTTTGTATTCCTGATACCTAACAATTTTATTACCCAGACGCCCAAAGCTACACTTTCGTGTCCCCGGCGCCGCGTACTTGCACCCGTTACTTTCCACGTTATACCTTTAGAGACATTAACTAATGACAGCTCCAAAACTATTCATGTCGTACAGCTGGTCTAACCAAACTCATCAACAATGGGTTATCGACTTAGCAACAGATTTACGTGAATCAGGGATAGATGTAATTCTGGATAAGTGGGATTTAAAGGAAGGACACGATGCAATCTCCTTTATGGAAAAGATGGTCACAGACCCTGAAATTAAGAAAGTCGCAATCGTTTCGGATCAAACTTACGCAGCCAAAGCTAATAGTCGATCCGGAGGTGTCGGAACAGAAACACAAATTATTTCTAAGGAAGTCTACGACAACCAATCCCAAGAAAAATTTGTCGTTATAGTCTCCGAGAAAGACGACGAAGGAAAACCGTTTCTACCGACCTATTACAACTCTCGGCTGTACATTGACCTTAGCGAGGAAGACAGGTACAGCGAAAACTTTGATCAGCTTCTACGGTGGGTTTTTGACAAGCCTCTCTATCAAAAACCTCCTCTTGGGGAAAAACCCGCATTTCTAAGCGACGACAAGCACATTTCACTTGGAACTACTCCTGCGTTCAAACGATGCATCGATGCAATAAAAAACAACAAACCATTTGCATCTGGAGCATTAGACGAATATTGCGAATTATTCGTACAAAATTTTGAGCGATTTAGAATTCAGACGATTGATGGCCGTAATTTCGATGATGATCTTATCAAGAATATTGAAGATTTTCTGCCTTATCGAAACGAAGCAATCCAACTGTTTATTACGGTGGCACAGTACGCTCCAGCCGAGGAAATTATTGAACGCATTCATCGCTTCTTTGAATCTCTCATTCCTTATATGCAAAAACCTGGTCACATCCAGCAATACCACACATGGGATTTTGATAACTTTAAGTTCCTAATGCACGAGCTGTTCCTATATACGGTTGCAGCACTGCTCAAAAAAGATAGATTGGAACTAGCTGCTGACTTCTTGTCACGCCAGTATTACCTACCTGATAACTGGAACGATAGCCAAAGCCCAATGGCCAGATACTGGGTATTTTATGAACCTTTAGAATCCCTTGAACATAGAAACAAAAGGCTGAACCTTCGTAGATACTCGCTCCGTTCAGATTTATTGAAAGAGCGGTCTACCGGGACAGGTATTGAGTTTCGCCATTTAATGCAAGCCGATTTTATTGCGTTCCTACGCTCGGAAATCGAAAGCAACGGCGGATGGAGAAAGTGGTGGCCAGAAACACTCTGTTACTCCAAAGATATCGGCAATTTTTATGTCACATTCGAGATATTTGCACGATCAGCCTCTAAAGCCTACTTCGACCGGGCAAAACGCCTGATTGCAATTCAGTCGCCGTCCGATCTTGCTCCTCTGTTTGAACAATACAAGAACAATCACCACGGGCTACCCTCATGGGGATTTAACAGGCTCGACCCAGCAACACTTATCGATTTTAAACATTTAGCAACCCGAGCGTAGTCAGTGAAAAGACACAACCCTGCGCCCCAGGAAACGCTATGCCCCTCTCCGCGCTGATGATTTTAAATCATTAAACTTTAAGAGGCACAAATGTCTTTTAGTGAAAAATTGATTATCACCCTATTTACCAGACCGTTATGACCATCCCTAAACATAAAACACCCACCTACTTCAAAGCCCGGCGGGTGTTTTATTAAAATACACCTGCGTATTTTTCTAGCGCTTTTTCATTGGTGGCAAATCGGTACAGCTGCCGTGCGCAACTTCTGCGGCCATGCCAATTGTTTCACCCAAGGTTGGGTGAGGGTGAATGGTTTTGCCGATATCGACTGCGTCCGCGCCCATTTCCACCGCCAATGCAATTTCCCCGATCATATCGCCTGCATTGGGGCCGACAATGGTGCCGCCAATAATGCGATGGGTTTCAGCGTCAAATAAAAGCTTTGTAAAACCATAATCACAACCATTGGCAATGGCCCGGCCCGATGCTGCCCAAGGAAATTTAGCAATTTCAATTGAGCGATTCTGTGCTTTAGCCTCAGTCTCGGTCATGCCCACCCAAGCAACTTCTGGCTCAGTGTAAGCCACAGAAGGAATAATGGCCGCATCAAAAGCTGATTTGTGCCCGGCGGCAACTTCTGCCGCGACATGCCCTTCATGTACACCTTTGTGCGCCAACATCGGCTGGCCGACGATATCGCCAATGGCAAAAATATGCTCGACGTTTGTGCGCATTTGCGCATCAACGGGAATAAATCCCCGCTCATTGACAAATACCCCAGCTTTATCAGCATCAATTTTCTTGCCATTAGGGCTGCGTCCAACAGCGGAAAGCACCAAGTCGTAGCGTTGGTCGTCTGAAGGTGCTTTTTCGCCTTCAAACTTGACCAACACCCCATCTGGCCGGCAGGTGACGCCCACGGTGCGGGTTTTGAGCATAACGTTATCAAAGCGATGCAGGTTTTGCTTTTCCCACACTTTGACCGCATCGCGGTCTGCACCCGGCATCAGACCGTCGCCCATTTCCACAACATCAATGCGTGCCCCCAGTGCGGAATAGACGGTTGCCATTTCCAAGCCAATAATACCACCGCCAATCACCAGCATACGTTTGGGCACAAAGCGCAATTGCAGCGCGCCGGTGGAATCCACAATGCGGCTATCTTCCGGCAAAAAAGGCAGTTTAACGGCTTGAGAACCGGCTGCAATGATGCATTTTTTAAAGCGGATGGTTTTCTTTTCCCCCGTGGTTTCAGAGCCAGAGCCCAGGGTTAAACTCACTTCCACCGTATGGGGACTGGTAAAACGACCATAGCCACGTACCACATCCACCTTACGCGCCTTGGCCATGCCACCCAAGCCGCTGGTAAGTTTATTCACCACTTTTTCTTTGTGCGCACGCAAACGGTCTAAATCAATGGCCGGGGCTGAGAATGCCACGCCAACGTCGGCAAAGTGTGCCGCCTCTTCAATTACGTTGGCTACATGAAGCAGCGCTTTGGATGGAATACAGCCTACATTCAAACATACCCCACCCAGCGTACTATAACGCTCGAGCAGCAGCGTTTTCATCCCTAAGTCTGCACAGCGGAAGGCTGCGGAATAGCCGCCCGGCCCGGCCCCGAGAACCAGCATTTCACATTCAATATCGGCCTGGCCCGGGTCCTGCGCCGGGGTGGGCGCGCTAGCAACCGGGGCGGCACTTGGGCTGCTTGAGGGCTGTGCGGGGGCTTGAGTTTGAGCCGGGGCCGGGGCCGGGGCCTGTGCTTGCACTTCAATGACCACAGCCCCCTCGCCCACTTTATCCCCCACGGCAATATGCACGGCCTTAACGACCCCGGCCACGGTGCTGGGGACGTCCATGGTGGCCTTGTCGGATTCCAAGGTACAAATAGCGTCATCCACCGCAATGGTGTCGCCGGGTTTTACAAAAACATCAATCACCGGCACCTGATCAAAGTCGCCGATATCGGGTACTTTTACTTCTACAAGAGCGCTCATAGCATCTCCTTACAGCATCACGCGACGAAAGTCGCTGAGCAGCTGAGCTAAATAAACATTAAAGCGCGTGGCCATGGCGCCATCAATCACGCGGTGGTCTGCAGTCAGTGACATGGGCATCATCAAACGGGGTTGGAAGGCTTGACCATCCCACACCGGCTTCATCACCGCTTTATTCACGCCTAGAATGGCAACCTCTGGCGCATTGATAATGGGCGCGAAGTACGTTCCCCCAATGCCGCCCAAGCTGGAAATGGTAAAGCATGCGCCGGTCATCTCTGCCGGGCCAAGTTTGCCATCCCGGGCTTTTTTAGCCAGTTCAGCGGTTTCTGCTGCAATCTCAAAAATGCCTTTTTGGTCGGCTTGTTTAATCACCGGCACCACGAGGCCATTGGGCGTATCGGCGGCAAAGGCGATGTTGTAGTACTTTTTATAGACGAGGTTGTCACCCTCTAAGCTGGTATTGAACTCGGGGAAAGTTTGCAGGGCTTTGGCGGCCGCTTTAATCATAAAAGCCAGCATTGTGAGCTTTTTGCCGGACTTTTCATTCTCTTTGTTCAGTTGTACGCGAAAGGCCTCTAGGTCTGTGATATCGGCATCTTCATGAAAGGTTACCGCCGGGATCATGACCCAGTTACGCGCCAGATTGGCACCGGAGATTTTCTTGATGCGTGAAAGTGGTTTGACTTCCACCTCGCCAAATTTTGTGAAGTCCACCTTGGGCCAAGGCAATAGATCCAGCCCGGCTCCGCCTGTGGATGCCGATGCCGGGGCAGCCTTGCCGGGTACAACGCCGGTGCTCATGGCGCCTTTTACCAGCGCAACGACATCTTCCCGCGTGACACGACCTTTCGGACCCGAGGGTTTGGCGAAGCTTAAATCCACCCCCAGTTCCCGCGCAAAAGCCCGAACAGATGGACTGGCGTGCACCAGAGCGCCCAATGCTTGTTGATAGACCGGGGGCGGTGCGGACGCAGCAGCAACAGCAGCGGGTGCACTGGCAGCCGGGGCGGGTGTCGGTTCTGGAGTGACAGCTGGTGCTACCGTTGCAACAACGGGCGCAGGTTGTGAAACAGCAGGACTCTCAACCGGTATAGCCGCAGCACTTTCTAGCCGGACAACAACTGCCCCCTCCCCTACACGATCTCCAACTTTAATCAGCACTTCTTTCACCACACCGGCCGCACTGGCGGGGACATCCATGGTGGCTTTGTCTGATTCCAGCGTGCAAATAGCATCGTCTACGCCAATGGAATCACCCGGCTTCACAAAAACCTCAATCACCGGCACGTCTTTAAAATCTCCAATATCCGGTACTTTTATATCCACTAATTGGCTCATTCTTCTCTCTCCTGGGCGATCTTAAACGGTCAGCGGGTTGGGTTTGTTGGGGTCGAGGCTGTATTTTCTGATTGCCTCGGCCACTTTTTCACGCGCCAGCTTGCCATCATCGGCCAGCGCTTTCAGCGCGGCTAAGGTCACCCAGTAGCGATCCACCTCAAAAAAGTGGCGCAAATTCTCCCGCGTATCAGAACGGCCAAAACCGTCTGTCCCTAAGACAACATAGGTCTTTTTGATAAAGGGGCGCAGCTGTTCTGCATAGAGTTTGATGTAATCCGTTGCAGCCACCACCGGGCCAGTCGTTTTTTCAAGGCACTTTTCAACGTGGCTTTGTTTAGGTGTTTCAAGCGGGTGGAGCATGTTCCAGCGTGCGACATCTTGCCCTTCGCGCACCAACTCGTTGATGCCCGGGGCGCCCCATAAATCGGCCTCTACACCCCAATCGGCCTTCAACAAATCGGCGGCGGCAATCACTTCACGGAAGATGGTGCCGGAGCCTAGGAGCTGAACCCGTAAGCCTTTGTCCTCTCCACCTTTTCTAAAGGCGTACAAGCCTTTGATGATGTCTTGCTCAGCACCTTTAGGCATTGCAGGGTGCTCGTAATTTTCATTCATCACCGTGATGTAGTAATGCACGTCCTCTTGCTCTTGGAACATGCGGCGCATGCCTTCTTGGACAACCACGGCCACTTCATATTGGAAGGTGGGATCATACGAAATGCAATTGGGCACCATGTTGGCCAATAGCAGACTGTGTCCGTCTTCGTGTTGTAGACCCTCACCATTTAAGGTAGTGCGCCCGGCGGTACCGCCAATTAAGAAGCCACGCGAACGTTGATCTGCCGCTGCCCAATTTAAATCCATTGTGCGCTGAAAGCCGAACATGGAGTAATAGATATAAAACGGAATCATCTGCACGTTATGCACACTGTAAGCGGTGGCTGCGGCAATCCAGTCGCTCATCGCCCCGGCCTCATTGATGCCTTCTTGCAGCACTTGCCCGGTTTCGCTCTCTTTGTAGAACATGAGCTGATCGTGGTCTTGCGGAACGTACTTTTGCCCCTCTTGGCTCCAAATTCCGTACTGGCGGAACATGCCTTCCATACCAAAGGTACGACTTTCATCCGGCACTATCGGCACAACATGCTTACCCAGCGTCTTGTCTTTGAGCAGCATATTCATGATGCGGACGATCGCCATCGTGGTTGAGAGCTCACGCCCTTGCCCAGAAGCTTGTAGCAAAGCGTCAAAGGCAGACAAGGCCGGTACTTCTAATGGCGCAGCCTTAGCGCGGCGCTGCGGTAAAAATCCACCCAAAGCTTGGCGACGCTCCACCATGTATTTGTATTCGGGTGAATCTTCCGGAAAACGCAAATACGGCAGCTTTTCAATTTGGTCATCGGGTAGCGGCAAGTCAAAACGATCGCGGAATCGCTTGATGGCTTCAACATCTAATTTCTTTTGCTGATGAGAGGTGTTCATCGCCTCCCCGGCCAAACCCATCCCAAAACCTTTAATAGTTTTGGCCAAAATCAATGTAGGAGCACCTTTGTGTGTAACGGCGGCATTGTAAGCAGCAAAAATTTTGAAAATATCGTGCCCGCCCCGGTTCAGTTGCCAAACTTCCTCATCGGTCCAATCTTCCACCAGCGCACGCAGCTCGGGGGTGTTGAAAAAATGCTCCCGAACATAGGCCCCGTTTTTAGCCTTGAAGGTTTGATATTGCCCGTCCACCAATTCCATCATGCGTTTTTTCAGAATGCCGGTTTTATCTCTTGCAAACAGCGCATCCCACTGCGTTCCCCAGACTAATTTGATGATATTCCAACCAGAACCACGGAACTCGCCTTCTAACTCTTGAATAATTTTGCCATTGCCACGCACCGGCCCATCCAAGCGCTGCAAATTGCAGTTAATCACAAAAATGAGGTTGTCGAGTTTTTCACGCCCGGCCATACCAATTGCACCAAGGGATTCCACCTCATCCGTCTCGCCATCCCCAAGGAAAGCCCAAACTTTACGCTGCGCGGCACGCACCGGGTCAATGAGCCCCCGGCTGGCCATGTATTTCATAAAACGAGCCTGATAAATAGCCTGCAAAGGCCCTAAGCCCATGGAAACGGTTGGAAACTGCCAGAAATCCGGCATCAACCAAGGGTGCGGATAGGAAGAAAGCCCCTTGCCTTCGATTTCTTGACGGAAATTATTGAGCTGGTCTTCTGTAATTCTACCCAACATAAATGCACGTGCATAAACACCGGGGATAGCGTGCCCTTGGAAGAACACCAAGTCGCCATCGTGGTCTTTGCTGGGCGCATGCCAAAAATGAGAAAAGCCCACATCATAGAGCGCTGCAGCAGAGGCAAAAGACGCAATATGTCCGCCTACATTGGTATGTTTATTGGCGCGCACCACCATAGCCATCGCATTCCAACGAATGTAAGAATGGAGCCTGATCTCCATATCCGGATCGCCGGGGTAACGCGGTTGTTGATCTGCAGGGATCGTATTGATGTACTGCGTCGTGGCATGATAAGGAATCTCCGCACCTTCTTCCCGCGCGGTATCAATAAGCTTCTCTATCAAGAAATGCGCACGTGCGCCCCCTTCTTGCGCGATAACACCTCGTAATGCATCTAACCACTCTTGCGTTTCTTGACGATCCACATCCACAGGCTGAGGAAATTGCGGGGTTTGGCTCATGACAACGTCTCCTTTTAATTAGCAGCAGATTGGGGCTCAGCCCCCTTAAAGGTGTGCAAACGTCAAGATCGGTTTGATCATGCACCTTCAAACATGAACAGCAAGACCTTGCTTCGCTTTAATGGGCAAAAAATCAATCATCAAATACAAATATAACTGCATTTTATATGCTTTTTTGTATTTCACAAGGTAAAATA
>RRZT012657427.1_pt1 | contig 38536 bp, 30 predicted proteins | sample 2165551 | NCBI WGS metagenome assembly RRZT01 (sample SAMN10456910, study PRJNA506462) | wastewater metagenome | biome: wastewater; feature: sludge; material: wastewater sludge; isolation source: wastewater sludge with Escherichia coli K12::gfp cells carrying plasmid... | place: USA: Moscow, Idaho...
GTTTGGAGGGGCAGAGGTGATTTTGATATCAATACCTAAAGGGGTGAATCTCTCTTTTTGCAATGCGGTATTTTTTTTGAGGATAACTCTGATTTTTGAGCCGGCCAAGACCGCATCCAATACCGATTCGTCGGCCAAAACAGTGCTCAACGTCTCACGTTTGTCCAAAAAGGTACCGCCGATTAGGTATCTACTATCTTTTAAGCTCTCCCTTGCCGCTTTCGGGGAGCCTTGATAGAGCGAGATTCCGTCGTTTAGGAGTATTACCTCGTCGCATCTGTCTGCCTCGTCCAGATATGATGTGCTCCACACTACAGCTACACCTTCAGCCAAAAGGTGCCCGACCATCTCCCATAGCTCTTTTCTGGAGACCGGATCCACCCCGACACCCGGTTCATCCAGAAGCAGCAGTTTCGGTTTTTTGATGAGGGCGCAGGCGAGACCCAGTTTTTGTTTCATCCCTCCAGATAGTTTTCCGGCTAGTCTCCCTCGAAAAGGTTTCAAAGAGGTAAAAGCCAACAGCTCGTCTATCCTCTCTTTTTTGTTTTCAACCCCTTGAAGTTCGGCATAAAGGTTCAGGTTTTCATCTACGCTCAAATCCTCGTAAAGACCGAGTTTTTGCGGCATATACCCTATCATCTGCAAAAAATCGCTTTTATTGCAAGGCATCTTTTGCCCCAAAACATATAGGCTTCCGTCGGAGTAGGGCAGTAGTCCGGTCAAAATCCGTATAAGGGTCGTTTTTCCGGCACCGTCGGGGCCCACGAGTCCGGTTATTTTTCCGCCGACTATAGAGAAGCTAATCCCTTTTAGGGCTTTTGTGCCGTCTTCAAAACGTTTTGTTAATCCAGTAGCCTCGATAATCGGCATATTTTGTTAATCTTTTGAGATTTTTAATGTTACCGGCATCCCTTGCCTTAAGCTATCATCCGGATTTTTTACGATTACCCTAAAACGGTATACCAGATCGGCTCTAAGCTCTTCGGTTTGGATATTTTTTGGAGTAAATTCGGCATTTGGAGCTATATATCCGATACTTCCCGTATACGGCTCTTTTTTTGAGTCGGTAAAAATCAACATTTTTTGCCCCGGCTTTATTTTCCCCAGATTTATTTCGTCTACGTATGCCTTTATCCAAACCTCGTCGTTTTTTGCAATTTCCAGTATGCCCTCACCGGGGCTTGCTATGCTACCTTGCTCTTTAAATCTTGTGAGTACCGCCCCATCGGATGGCGACGTGATGACATAATCCCGCAGGTCTGTTTTTAGTTTTTCGGCTTGAGCCTGTAGCGCTTTTAGCTTCCCCTCTTGTGACGCTATATCCTCGGCTCTATAGCCGTTTTTTCTAAGCTCATAAACCGCCTCTGCTCTGTTTAGCTGGGCTTTTGCCTGATTATAGGAGGCTTTTGCGTTTTGATAGATCTCCTCTGAGGTTGCGTTTGATTCTATGAGCTTTTTTTGCCTCTCATAGTTATCGGTTAGCTTTGCTAGATTTGCCTTTGCCTCTTCAACCTGAGCCTTTGCCTCCTTGATCTCCTCAACCCTAAAACCGGATTTTAGTTTTGTCAGCTCTGCTTCCGCCGTTTTTATGTTTGCGTTTATCTCCTGAATGGAGTTTAGTAGGTTTGAGTTGTCCAGTTCGGCTAGTTTTTCACCTTTTTTGACACTCATCCCTTCGTCTTTTTCGATACTTTTTATCTGCCCTAAAAACCTAAATCCCAGTGTTACGGTTCTTGTCTCCACGTTTCCGTAGTACTTTATCCCTTTGTCGTCCGAGGTGCCAAAAAAAGCGTATCCCCTCCACCCTAGTATGCAGATTCCGACAGCCGCAACCAGAATAATCAATTTAGTTTTCATATTATTCCTAACTCAGTAGTCTTGTTTGTAGAAAATATCTATCGAGCTTTTCCGTCCCGCTTGCGACTCTACGTTTACGTTTTTGTTGACTTTGTACTCAAAAACAACACTGCTCTCTATATCGTTTTTGTAGATAACGGTCAAATCTTTCGTGATTTTTTTCCCTATCTCAACCTTTGTGGTCTGCATGGTCTTCCCGCTTTTATCGATGGTTTCCGTCGGGCTGATCTCTATCTTGTCGAGCCTTATCCCAAACTCCATAGCAAGGTCTCTGGATAGGGCGTTTGACAAAGCTCCGATTGCCTTTGAGGAGTATTTTGCGTCGCTTTGCGTTTTGGTGAAGCTACTATCTGGATCAACCCCGAACAGCAGATATGAGATGATCTCTTTTTCACTCATTGCCGGTTTGGATGAGAAGCTGATATGCGGAGAGGAGGCATACTCTTTTACGTAGACGAATATCTCCGTATCTTTGTCGGTGTGCTTGAGGGTTAAATCGAGATAAGGGTTGTTGTCTTCACCCTCTAGTAACGTTATCTGGCTAGGGAGTAGTACGAATTTTTTGCCCTCAAAATCGTAGTACCCCTCTTTGGTTTTTATGAGGCCGATAAGAGACGGTTTTTTGCCGAAATCTTTGTAATATACGAGATCCATGTCGAGTGGGGCGTATGCCTCTTTGGATTTATATTTGCCGTTTGCCGTCGTAATGTTTAGCCTTAGTGTCACATCATTCAAAAACCTCTTTTCATCCAGTTCCAACCTTTTCGGTTTTAGGATTACGATGTCTTTGTCCTTTGTGATTTTGGAGCTTTTTAGCTCAAATCCGGCCTCAAAACTATCCAGATACGCATCCCCGGTTACATAGAGTTTTGAATCTTTCATAAAAGCATTGACTTTTGAGGTGAGGTAAAACTTCATTTTATTGCCGTCTTCGTAGTGAAACTTTGTAATGTCGGCAAATCCGTTTAGTTGACCGTTTTTGTACTCAAATTTTGCATCCAGCGTGTTATTTATTTTGAGAGACTCCATAGTAAATCCGTGTTCGTCAAAAACGGTAATTGAGGGTGAGGAGAGGTGATAATTTTTTGATTTGTAGTCGGCGGAGAGCTTCTCAACGGTCAATTTTTTGTTCTCATACACACCCTCGGTCGCTACCTTTTCTATCTTCTCTCCGGCAAACTCTACGGCAGGGGAGGAGAGGGCAAAAGTGATTTTCGGGTTGTCGGTTTTGCCGATCAGTTTTGCGTTAAAACCGGTTTGACCTTTTATATTTTGCGGTTTCTCTCCGGTTAGCGATGCGTACTCTTTTGCCCCTTTTGCCAAATCCAGCCCCCCGCTGATCTGTAGCGCTTCGTTTATCATTCCGTGAACGTTGATGTTTAGTGCCGATGTCAAAAGCTTTGCGTCTAGTTTTTTATTTTCCGTTTGCGCCGATACTAAAGCCTCTATCTCCCCTATTTTTATCTTTGTCTTAGGGATTATAAGGAGGTTTGGATTTTTTCTAAACGATATAGCGTCGGCTTCAAGTTTTTTACCGAATAAAAAAGAGTTTTTGGGTGTTATCTTTGCGGAGGTCTCATCTGTTTTGTAGTCGTAATAACCTGTGACCGCACCGGTAAAAACAGAGTTTTTCAAAAATGATAGACGGCCGTCAACAAGCGGTCTTATGCCGGATAGCTCCCCTTTGAAATTGTAGATGCCAAAGCCGTTTGTATCGACGTATACCAAGCCGTCTCTTGCCTTTGCGGTCACGGACATCCTGTTTTCATCTCCCTCGTATGTTGCAAAAAAATCTTTTAGTGCCGTATCCTCCACCTCTATCTTTTTGCTCCAGAGTGTGTTTTTTACCGTTCCGTAATATTTTAGATTTTTACCGTCCTCTACCGTACTCAGAACATCTGCCGTCATATAATCTGTTTGGAGTTTTGCTTTTGTGTCCACCTTTAGCTCATATTTGTCTATGTTGTAAATAACGGTCGTGTCGGAGGAGTCAACGTCAAAGCGCTCCCCTAGCAGGGTTGCTTTTACCTTGTTTTTGGCGGTTACCTCCACCTTGTGGACATCCCCTTTAAATGCAATCTCGGAGTTTTCCGCATGTCCTATAACTAGACTTTTCTCAAACGGGCCGAGGGGGATTTTTTTGAATCTAATCGCTTTGCCTTTGCCGTAATATATTGTCCTGTTCCCGTCATATACTACGTCAAACTGTGCATCCACATCGCCATATGTAGATTCTACCACCCCTTTTGAGGCTACTTTTAGGGCGTAGTTTTTGAGTGACATATTCAGTTCCGATATGACATCTTTGGCTTTTGCATCTACACCGTATTTGTAGATTGCACCGGAGTTTTTTATGTGTGCCTTTGCGTATAGCGATTCGTCATCACCCCTGATTAGATACTCCGTCTCTTTTAGTCCGTTAAAATCAAAATCTACGTCGCCGACTATTTTGTTGATATAATCGGAGCCGTTTGAAGAGAGTGTCCCTCTGACTGAGTAGTTTTTGTCTAGGATATGCCCTCTGGCGGATGCGTTTAGGATGTTGGATGAGACTGTGCTATCGATGTCGGCGTAGAATTTTTCAAAATCATAAAACAGATAATCTGATTTTAATGATAGTTGCTTGACGATTATGTCCGAGTATTTAAAATCACGTAGGTCAACCGATATATTTTCGATTTTTACCGCATTTGGATAGGACGGTTTTTTGCTATCCCCTTGCATTAGCTCTTTTATCTCTTTTTCGAGCTTTACATAGTCGATTCTTAGGTTTTTTATATCAAGGAGGGCTATCCCAATATCACCGCCGATAATCTCTCCGACGTTCGGCCTTAGTCTGATTTCGTCGGCGCTCAAAATATCTTTGTAGGTTACTTTTTTTAGCTCCAAACCGCTTAGCAGGCCGCCGTTTGCTTCGGATACATTTAGACCGTAACCTGGCAAAACGGTTTTTATCGCTATCTCCATCACTAATCCGCTTTGGATAACGGCAAAGATCACGGCAATGCCCCACAAAGAGCCTATGACGGCCAGATAAAAACTCTTGTAGCTGGCGGTAAATATCTCTCTCAAAACGCCTGTCCAAAGCTGATATGAAAGACCGGAGAGCGCTTCTCTTCGTTTAGCGGTACGCCGATGTCAAACCTTATTGGGCCGATTCCGGTATCGTATCTGATTCCGCCCCCAACCGAATGTTTATATTCGCCGTTAAACATAACCGATTTTTCGTTTAGTAGCGTTGAGTCGGCAAACAGTACCCACCAGAGCGATTTTGTCGGTTTGTATCTACCCTCAACCGAATAATCTATGATAGAGTTACCCCCTACGTAGTTGCCGTTGTCGTCTTTTTTGCCGAGTCTTCTGTATGAGTATCCCCTGTTTGAGAGGCTCCCCCCGGCAAAATATCTTTTAAAAACCGGAATATCGTTTTTTTTGTAATCGTCTATAGTTCCGATATTCCCTTTTAGGGCAAATATAAAGTTTTTAAAGTAGGAATTTTCGTCAAAACTAAAGATTTTCCTCCCCTCCAGATTGCTTTTTAGGTAGCTAATCGTAGAGCCGAATAGCTGATCCGAAAACTCTACGTTAAAGGCTACCATGTGCCCCTTTTTTGCATCTATCTGGGAATCTCTTTTTTCCAAAACATACTCGTATAGCGGGGCATTGATAAAAAACGTTTCGCTTTTTATATCCTTGCTCTCCTCCGAGGCATCGATTTTTCCGGATTCGGTCAAAAGCCCTATCCTGTGAGTTGTGGTTTTGTAAGGGATTTTTACTTTAAAAGTGTTTGATTTGAGTGTTTCGGTATATCCGTCGTATCTGGCCTTCTCCAGTTTGGCGAAATCCTCAAAATCAAATATATAGATGCCGGGAACGTCCAGCTTTGCTCCGATATTTTGTCTGATTTGGGATATTTCGGCTATCGCTTCAAACCGTTTGAGATTTCCGAAAAAGTTTTTATGCAGCCATCCGGCCTTTGCCCGAAATCCCTCGTCGGTATCGTATCCGACCCCTATTTTGTAGCTTTTTTGTTTCCCCATTGTCAGGTTGATATCCATCGGGACATCGTCGCCTTCACTACCGAGATCCGGTTTTATTACGACACTCTCAAAAACCCCTGCGGCGTATAGGTTTTTGTAGCTCTCTTCGACTTTTCTGATATCGTATCTTTGGCCTGATTTGAATTCGAGTTTTTTTAGGATGTGCTCTTTTTCGATATTTTCGAGCGGGTTTATCGATATTTGTGCAAAATTTGATTTTGTGAGATTTGAGACGTTAAAATCTAGTCTGGCTTCGTATTTTTCGATGTCTATATAGGCTTTTGCATCAAATTTTGTTTTTGGATATCCCTCTTCCAGAAGGTATCTTTTGATGTTCTCTTTGCTCTTTACAAAACCGTCGGCATCAAAATAATCACCCTCTTTGAAAGCGATCATATTTTTGATATAAAAAGGGGAGTTTGCGTTTAGGACAGATATTTTTATCCTCTCCCCTTCGTGTATGTCAAACACGGCCTTGTCGTTTTGCTCCAAGACGTTTACTGTCGATCCAAAAAACCCTTTTGACTCGTAAAAATCGGCTAGATTTTCACGTAGGCTCTCTACCGTATCCTTTGAAAATTCCGGTTTTTGTTTCCAAAATTTATAAATAGGGGGTTCTTCTACGCCTATTGCCTCTTTGAGCGTAAAACTACTAAAGGCATCATTGCCTTTAAATTCTAGTTTTTTGTATACAAAATCGTCGCCCAAAAGGGGTAAAAACAGTACAAAAATAATCCAAAACGCTGTTCTCATCGACGCTCATTCTAACCGCTTTTTGGTTCATTTTAGCCTAAAAAGGTTTAAGCGGTTTGACCTATAATATATCCCAATGGAAAAAATATACAAAACAAAAGTCTATAAAACCATCCTTTATTTCGGATTCGGCGCTATTTTTATAGTCGTATCGGCTCTACTGTTGGTGTATACGCAAAAAGTTGAAGTATACAAAACCGCAAAACTGGCCGACTCTATGAATGAAGCGGTAAGGGCCGAAAATAGAGCGCAGATAGAGTCTTTGGCCTCACTATCTCTTGCAATCTCGCAAAACGGTGTTTTGGCAAAGGCGATAGAGGAAGGGGATAGAGAGGGGGCATTTGCCATCGTCGATAAGGTTTTATCGTCTTTTGAGGATTACTCGTCAAAAGAGAGGCTGAGGGTTCAGATTCACGATAAAGATATGAAAGTCTTTATGAGAAGTTGGGATAAAAACGTTTACGGCGTTTCGTTGGAGGGCTTTAGAAAAGGGGTCTTGTATGTCAAAAATACGAAAAAAGCGTATGCGTCCGTGGAGCTAGGGAAAAAACTGAACTTTAAGGCCATAGCCCCGATCTTTTTCGAGGGGAGATATATCGGCTCTTTGGAGGTGATAAAAAACTTTGACGATGCCGTAGATACCTTCAAAAGACACAATGCGGCTTTGCTGGTTTTGATGGATGAGAGTCATCTCAAAACAGCCGAATGGATGGTTGATTATCCGAGGCTGAACGGGTATGTGTTGTGTCATAAAAACTTTGATTCAAAACTCGTGGAAAAACTAAAAGGATACGATATAAACACCCTTGTCGGAGAGAAGAGCGCTATGCTGGACGGGTATTTTTTGTCGTTTGAGCCGCTTAGGGATATAGACGGCAAGAGGATAGGTTTTTTTGTTTCGGCAATCTCGGAAACAAACGCCGATATAGCTATCCGCTCCTCAGATGATTCGTTGTCGTTGTTGCTTCCTGCCCCGAAAGAGGAGATTTTGTCAGGGTATAAGAGTAGATTCTCATCGGCAGATGCCGAGTTTAGGGAGAGGTACGAAAAAAGCGAAGAGAAGGCGGCAAAAGCCAAAAAAATGTCCAGAGAGGAGCTAGAGAGGGCTTTTGTGTACGGGGCAAATAGTGAGATAAAAACCGGAGAGGTGAGATGAATATACTGCTACTTGAAGATGAATACACTCTGAGGATGAGTATAAAAGAGTATTTGGTTGAGTGCGGTTTTTTTGTGGATGACTACCGCAACGGCGAGGAGGCTTTGGATGCCGTATTTTCAAAGCGCTACGACATTTTGCTACTGGATATAAAAGTGCCCAAAAAAAACGGGATGGAGCTACTAAAAGAGATTAGGGGCTCCAAGATAGATACTCCGGTCATTTTTATCAGCTCGATAACCGATGTAGACGAGCTTGAGAGGGGGTATGAGGCCGGATGTTGTGATTACGTCAGAAAGCCGTTTGAGCTAAAAGAGCTGTATCTGCGGATTATGCAGGCGTTTAAGTCCAATATCCTAAAAAGCACGAGTGATACTATAGATTTGCCACACGGGTTTTGTTTTGACGTAAAGAGGGGGGAGCTAAAAAAAGCAGGGGAGAGAGTAGTGCTTACAAAAAAAGAGGCTCTAATCATAGCCCTACTCGTTGAGAATATCGGAAATATCGTAACAATAGACGATTTTCAAAGCTATGTTTGGGGGGAGGATATAGACCCCACAAACATTAGAGTTCAGATTAATAACCTCAGAAAAAAGCTAGGCGACGAACTGGTTGCCAACGTCAGAGGTTTTGGGTATAAAATAGAGAAGCCCTAAATTTTTGTATTTAGGATTCTTGCGGCGTTGAGGACGGCTATTAGCGCCACACCTACATCTCCAAATACCGCCTCCCACATCGTAGCGACTCCAAACGCCCCCATAACCATAATAATCCCTTTGACGCCTAGAGCAAATGCTATATTCTGCCAGACTATGATGTGCGTTTTTCGGGCGATTTTGACAGCCGATGATACCTTTGATATCTCGTCGTTCATGATGACGACATCGGCCGCTTCTATAGCGGCATCGCTACCGACCCCGCCCATAGCGATACCGATGTCGGCTCTGGCTAGCGACGGTGCATCATTGATGCCGTCCCCGACAAATATCGTTTTGCCTCCGTTTGCCGTTTTGGAGATGATTTGCTCCAATATTTCAACTTTTTGATGAGGTAGTAGTGAGGCGTATACATTGGTTATCCCAAGTTTTTGGGCTACAAGATTTGCACTCTCGCTATTATCTCCGGTTAGCATCGTTATATCGGTTATTCCGGCCTCTTTTAGGGTTTTTATCGTATTTACCGCATCTTCTCTTATCGTATCTTCAAGTGTTATCCATCCCGCATATACGGAGTCTATCGCTATATATACCGTTGTCGTATCGGATTTTTTTTGCGGATGGGTTATGCCCTGTTCGGTTAGTAGTTTTTCGTTTCCGGCCAAAACTACCTTACCCTCTATGACCGCTTTTACCCCGTATCCGGATAGCTCCTCGTGTGATGATATTTTTTTCTCGTCTATCGTTTTACCGAATGAGTTTTTAATCCCTTGTGCTATCGGATGATTTGAGTAGTATTCGGCGTATGAGGCTAGCTCCAAAACCGTTTGTTCGTCAAATCCGTTTTCGGTATGGATACCGGTTACCCCAAAGACCCCTTTTGTGAGTGTCCCCGTTTTGTCGAAAACAACGGTTTGGGCTTTGTTTAGCGCCTCTAAAAAATTTCCCCCTTTGACCAAAATACCGTTTTTAGAGGCACCCCCTATGCCGCCGAAAAATGCGAGAGGTATCGATACTACAAGGGCGCAAGGGCACGATACGACCAAAAATACCAAAGCCCTCCCAAACCATTCCGGCAAACTCTCAAGCCCGAAAAACAGAGGTGGGATAAAAGCCAAAGCGATAGCCGAAAACACGACAAAAGGTGTATAGTATTTGGCGAATCTAGTGATAAAATTCTCCGTTTTTGCTTTTTTAGAGCTTGCGTTTTGGACTAGATTTAGGATTTTTGAGACTGTTGATTCGCTAAACGGCTTTGTGGTTTTTACCGTCAAAAGTCCGGTTTTGTTTATGGAGCCGGATAGTACCTCGTCCCCCTCTTTTATCTCTTTTGGGAGCGATTCGCCGGTTAGTGCCGATACGTCTAGTGTTGATTTTCCGGTTTGGACTATGCCGTCAAGCGGTACTTTTTCACCCGCTTTTATGACAATTAGTTCACCTACGGCTACATCTTCCGGTTTTACCGTTTCTGTTTTTTCGCCTCTGACGACATTGGCATAGTCCGGACGTATATCCATCAAGGCCTCAATCGAGCGTCTACTTTTTGCGACGGCTAAATCCTGAAAAAACTCTCCGACCCTGAAAAATAGCATAACGGCAACCCCTTCCGGATACTCTCCGATAGCAAAAGCTCCGATTGTTGCTATGGACATCAAAAAGTTCTCGTCAAATACTTTCCCTTTGACTAGATTTTTTATAGCCGAAAACAGTATCTCCCACCCGACAAGTAGATACGCCGCCAAAAACACAAAAAGGGTCTCGGTCTTTGCCTCATCCATAAAAAGAGCCGCCGTAAATAACGCCGCCCCCGCCGCAAACATCGCTATGTCTTTTTTCTCTATTTCGCCGTGATGGTGATGGTCGTGATCATGGTCATGGTGGTCATGGTCATGATGTTCGTCTTTGCATTTGATTGCTACCGTAGGCTCTATGGGCGCACATCTGGAGCAACATTTTGTATCGCCGCTCATACTCTGCTCCTTGTTTCAAAAATATGTTCCAACCCCTGATCAAAAATATTTTTTATATGCTCGTCATCAAGAGAGTAAAAAACGGTTTTCCCGACTTTATTGTTTTTTACTAGTCTGGCCTGTTTGAGGATACGGAGCTGGTGGGATATTGCCGATTGGTTCATCCCAAGCAGTTTTGCGATATCGCAAACGCACATTTCACTCACAAATAAAGCCGATATGATTCTAACCCTCGTGGAGTCTCCAAAAACCTTGAAAAGCTCCGCCAAATCGTATAGCGTCTCCTCTGTAGGGATATTTGTCTTGACGGTTTCGATGAGATCGTCATGGGTGATGAAGCAGTCGCAATTGTATTCTCCCACTCTCTAATCCTTTATATGAATATATGAACAGATATTCATATATTATTCCGTAAAAAGTTAGAGTTTGCTTAAAACAATAATTGCTCTCAAAAAATATATTTTTAATTATTGACCCATTTGATTAATTCTCAAATTTCCGGCAGAGCCGTAAATTAGGTCTTCAGCAGACGACTCTCGCAACTAGTTGCTCTTTTGAGACCTCTGTTTAATCAGAGGTCTCTTCTAGTTTAAGTAAAAACTCTTTTCTCCATACGCCGCCAGCGTAGCCCCCTATGGAGCCGCCGGAGGTGATTACTCTGTGGCACGGTATGATGATTGATATTGGATTTTTGCCGTTGGCATTTGCTACCGCTCTGACGGCTTTTGGGTGGGCCAACATATCGGCCTCGACAGCGTATGAGACGGTTTTGCCGTAAGGTATTTGCCTGAGGGTCTCCCATACACGGAGCTGAAAAGGTGTTCCGAGAGGTTTTAGGGGGATTGTAAACTCCTTTCGGTTGCCGTCGAAATATTCGGATAGCTCTATCGCTAGAGTCTTTAGTATATGATTGTCGGTTGCTTGGTATCTGTCGTCATCGCAAAAATCAAGAGAGAGGAGGGCGGAGTCATCGGCGCAAGCCAACATATTCCCGATAGGTGTTTTAAGTGACAAAAAATCCATATTTTCCCCCGTATGTTTTGTTTTTGAAATTTTTTAGTTTATCTCCATCGTATAGACCCCATACTCCACGCCAAATATATTCGGGGCGGCTTTTTTGTACTTAAAACCTATCCGTAGATACATTGCAAGGGCGGTCTGCATAATCTGGCTCGTGTGTAGGGCGACGGTTTGTGCTCCGTCTCTTTTTGCCCGTTTGATACACTCCTCGGTGAGCGCTTTGCCGATTCCCAGCCCTCTAGCTTTTGGCGTGACAACCAGCATACGGACGACTGCCCATTCAGGCTCAAAAAACTCCGCCTTTGGTTTGTGCGGCGCTACATATCCGACCGCCCCGACTATCTCATCGTCAATCTTTGCGACTATAATCTCGGAACTATCGGCAAGAGATGGCATAGCGGCTATGCGAGAGATAAAAACATCCCAGTCGTCGTAAATATCTTTGTACTGCTCAAATGCCGATACGGCAAGCTTTGCCAGTTCATCACTATCTTGCGGCGAAAAATCTAAAACTTTAAAACCCATATTCTTTTTCCACTTTACACACCCTAACCCTAAAAAATCTATAAAAATCCTTTGCCTTGCCCATTGCGCTTTTGTGCAGGGTGTTTGCTTTCCATGCCTCTATCGCTTCCAGACTCTTCCAGTATGATATCGATATCCCTATCTCGTTTCTAGCCGATTCAAAGCCCAAAAAGCCTGCTTGTTTTGTCGCCTCTTCGAGTACTTTGTGCGCTATCTCGCCGTAGCCGTTGTCCGTCTCTGTCCGGATTGAGGTAAATATCACGGCGTAGTAGGGTGGTGTGGTTGTTGCGACGGGGGTTTGCATCTGCTACTCCAAAATAAAAAATACGGAGATTCTATCAAAACCGTCCGTAGTTTTATGGTGTTTTTCAGATGTGCATTGCGTGGTGTTTGCCGTAGACTTTTTTCCAGTATTTTTCCAACTCTTTGTTGACGTGGCTGATTATGAGTTGTTTTTTCTCTTTTATAGTAGTGTTTTTGTTGATACCGTGTTCGTAAGGGATACATAGGTATGCGACTACGTCATCTATCAGCCATGTATTTGGGACGACAGAGCTGGAGACTACCAGTCTTGGGTTGTCCAGTACCTCTTTTTGCACCTCTTCGTATGACAAAAGAAGTTTTTGGTATCTTTGAAACAACATATTTTTGAGAGTGTTTTTAACGCCGCTATTGGTCATCTTTTGCACCTCCGTATCGGCTCATTATGTTTAAAAAAAACTTTACCAAACATAATTAACCTTAAAAATCATTAAATAGGACAAATTATATCAGAAAATAATGCGTTTTGCGAGCGTTTTTGTTATTTTTTTATATTATTTTGTGAAGTTTTAAAAATATTTTACTTATGGGTTGCAATAGGATGAAAAAAGCTACAAAAAAAGAGATTGTAGAGATAAAAAAAAGATTTTTGGAGCGTTACGGCTCGGCAAAGACCGAACTGGAGTTCAAAAGCGATTACGAACTGCTCGTTGCGATTATACTCTCGGCGCAGTGTACAGACAAGCGGGTAAATATCATCACAAAAGGGCTTTTTGCCGCTTTGCCGACCGTAGAGGCGATGGCCGATTCCAGTGTAGAGGAGATAGCCTCGCTCATCAAATCTTGTAGTTATTTCAACAATAAAGCCAAAAATTTGTTAGCCATGGCGCAAAACGTAGTTGCAAATTTCGGCGGCTCTATACCGCACGATGAAGCCTCACTCAAAAGCCTTGCCGGAGTAGGGCAAAAGACGGCACATGTGTTTATGATAGAGTTTTTGCAAAGCAACCATATGGCAGTCGATACCCATGTATTTCGCACGGCGCATAGACTGGGGCTATCAAGCGCAAAAACAGCGGTAAAAACCGAAGAAGATTTATCAAAAGCCTATGTGAGCGAACTGGCGACGCTCCATCAGGCTATGGTACTTTTCGGGCGGTATATCTGCAAAGCCAAAAATCCTTTGTGTGAAGCGGAGTGTTTTTTGGTCGAGTTTTGCAAAAGCCGTTCAAATTTTAAGCCGGCGTAACACCACTTGCGGCTAAGATTTCGACGAGTTTTTCTTCGCTGATATTTTCAATCTCGGTTTTTGAATATATTTTCATTAGATATATATTGTTTTTCTCGTCTATGTAATAATAAATCACCCTAAACCCACCGCTTTTGCCGCTGTTTGTAGAGCTATTTTGGAGTCTTAATTTGTGTAGTCCGCCGGATAGAGCTATTCCGGCTTTTGGATTTTCACTTAGCGTGTCGTTTAGTTTTTGCAGGTCGATTGATAGTTTGGCGTATTTTTTGGCAAGTTGCTTTGCATCTTTTTTGAAGCTCTCGAGGCTAATGATTTGAAAGTTCATCTATCAGCTCATTTAGCGTACCTGCCTTTTTACTACCGTCTATCACGGCTTTGAGCTCTTTCGCCGACTCTTCAAACTCCCCGTAAAACATCAAAGCCTTTTGCTCTTGTATGTAGGAGTTTATAGCCTCTGCGATTATCTCGCTACGGTTAAGCTCATAGCTAGCCCCAAGAGCGTCCAGCTCCTCCACTAGATAAGTCGGTAGTCTAAGCCCCACTTGTTGTTTTTGCAGGCTTGCTAAAGTTCTCATATTTGCCTCGTATTTTGTTTGACAATATTATATATATTTTTATATTTTATTGTCAAATATTATTTACCGCTAAAACTTTAATTTTTGTGCTTATCTAATTTACAGAGAGAATACCGCAGTACATAAAACTATTACACACGATAAGTTGATTGATAAAAAAACCACCAATCGCAGCAAAAAATCCTACTATTAAAATAAATATTTGTTGTTTTAGGTGTTTGGCAAATATTGCCCCCACTGTTATGCCTATAGCGCACCCAGGTAAAGAAAATAGATGCCCCAACGCAAGCAAGCCCTCTCTAATATTAATGTTAATCATCATATATGTAAGAAAAGTAGTTGTTATGGCAAGTGTCAAGCCAAGTAAATAATAATGATTAGCTTGGAACAAAGCTCCCAATCCAAGTCCGACAACTGGAACTAGTATATATAATACCAAAGACCAATATATAAAATATCTCCAAAAAACAATGCCAATACGCACGGAATAAAAGCAACAGTTGCAATGGTGATATTAATATGGGTTAGTTTTAGCATGCCCGGCATCCATTTCATTTTCTATATCATAACAAACATACGGCATAAAGCCCCACTTGGATAAAATACAGCACTTTTTCGGGTAAAAATACTGTCATAAAACTTTGATTTAATACCCCACAAATTTCCTTTAAAGGTTAGTTCATGAGTAGAGTTCTTATAATAGGCGCCGGTGGCGTAGGCGGCGTGGTTGCACACAAATGTGCTATGAACCCAGATATTTTTAGTTTTGTGTGTCTTGTTAGTCGCTCGATAGACAAATGCGAAAAGATACATGCGCAGATAAAAAACAAAGGCTATGAGCTAGCCATCGACAAAGTAGATGCCGACAATATCGATGAGACAGCGGCTCTAATCGCCAAGTATAATCCCGATGTCGTCATCAACGTCGCTTTGCCGTACCAAGACCTCACAATCATGGAAGCGTGCCTAAAAGCGGGCGTTCACTATGTGGATACCGCAAACTATGAGCATCCGGATACCGCAAAGTTCGAGTACAAAGAACAATGGGCAAAAAAAGAGAAATTTGAACAAGCAGGGCTAACGGCGCTGCTAGGAAGCGGATTTGACCCTGGTGTGACAAATGTATTTTGCGCGTACGCTCAAAAACACTATTTTGATGAAATACACTACATCGACATACTAGATTGCAACGCAGGCGACCACGGCTATCCTTTTGCGACCAACTTTAACCCTGAGATAAACCTAAGAGAGGTAAGCTCAAAGGGTAGATACTGGGAAGAGGGCAAGTGGATAGAGACCGCTCCGATGGAGATTATGCAAGTGTGGGATTATCCTGAGGTTGGACCAAAAGATAGCTACCTGCATTATCACGAAGAGCTAGAGAGCCTTGTGCAAAACATTAAAGGGCTAAAAAGAATCAGATTTTTTATGACATTCGGTCAAAGCTATTTGACGCACATGAAATGCCTTGAAAATGTCGGAATGCTCAGAATTGACGAAGTAGAGCACAACGGTCAAAAAATAGTACCTATCCAACTACTAAAAACGCTCCTTCCTGATCCTGCTAGTTTAGCCGGACGGACAAAAGGGAAAACAAACATCGGATGCTACTGCAAAGGTATCAAAGACGGAAAAGAGAGAAGCATTTACATCTACAACGTCTGTGACCACGAAGCGTGCTTCGCCGAGGTAAACTCTCAAGCGGTTAGCTATACTACGGGTGTTCCGGCATTTATCGGCGGTATGATGGTTGCCAAGGGTGAATGGAGAAGAGCAGGGGTGTGGAATATGGAGCAGTTTGATCCGGATCCGTTTATGGCGGCTCTCAATGAATACGGTCTTCCGTGGGTTGTTAAAGAACTATAACAAGCGGAAGTAAATAAAAAGCAAACAATGCGTAAATAATGAGTTGACAAGATTTCGCAAACTTTTGTAAAATTAGTTTTTATAATTTAATAAAACTAAAAAAGGTTGCGCAATGAATAAGGCTCTAAAAAGCATCTTAACTGTTTCTTTTGCGGCAAGTGTTTGCTTTGGTTTTGAAGGTGCAGACGAAAAACCTATGAAGCTTGCATTTTTGAATGTATTGCAAAACTTATCCAATGTTGCAAATACGGTTCAGCAAAATCAGGCTACTTTTAATCAGGCTCAAAACGTGGCAAATGCCCTATCAGCGGCGCAACAAGCCGCTGCAGCCACAAACGCCAATCAACAAGCGGCTGCGGCTTTGGCTCAGCAACAGGCATTGTTGCAGCAAGCAGCCGCCAACAACCCCGCACTTGCGGCTCAGATTGCCGCCGCCGCTGCCCAAGCGCAGAATGTGGCAAATAGCGGTTACGATTTTATAAAAGGCAAAAGTGCAAAAGCAGATATAGTGGCAAAGTTTGGTAACCCGACAAATGTTGCACAAAACGGTGGGATAGAGACTTGGACCTATACATACCAAAGTGCAGCAGAGTCGGCACAGGCCGCCGTAGGTGTTGCGAAAGGATTGTTATCGGTAGCCTCTTCTTTTTTACCTTTTGGGGCGCAAGCTTCACAAGCTACCGCCATAGCAAACGATGTTGCTAATGTGGCAGGAAAAATGGCAAGTAACGCCGCATCAACTCCGGCTCCATATAAAAGTGCGGTATTTGTATTCAGTCAAAATGGCATTTTATCCGATTATTCTATAGTTAAATAAGTTGATAGCCCCCCCCACTTTTTTTAAATGGGGGGCTATCAAAACAAGATTATCCCTCTTCTTCGTCTTTGTATTTTGCTTTTATGTAAAGCACTTCGTGCCAATCTTTTAAAAAAGCTTCTACGCACTCAGGGTCAAAATGCGAACCGCTATTTTTTTTGATAAGTTCTATAGCATCCTTTGAATCCCACGCTTTTTTGTACGGCCTATCGGATGTTAGAGCATCAAATACGTCGGCTACGGCTACTATCCTTGCAAAAATAGGTATCTCTTCCCCTTTTAGCCCGTTTGGATAGCCGCTTCCGTCAAATTTTTCATGATGACAGAGTGCAATCTCGGCAGCCGCTTTCATAAGCTGGGAGTTGCTATCCGATAAAATTTTATATCCTATCGTAGAGTGGGTTTGCATGATTTCAAATTCCGGTTCGGTTAGTTTGGCAGGTTTTAGCAGTATATCGTCCGGAATCCCTACCTTGCCTATATCGTGCATAGGGGCGGCTTCTAGTAGCAGATCCGAAGCCTCTTTTGAAAATCCCATTTTTTTTGCGATATGCTCTGAGTAGGCGGCCATCCTCATAACGTGCATTCCGGTCTCCGGATCTCTATATTCAGAGGCCTTGCATAGCCTAAAAACAATCTCCCGTTCTCTCTCCAAAATCGTATATGTTGCCTTTTCGATCTCCTTTTTAAGCCATTCCGCTCTGTTTGCCGACTCTATCTGATGACTTCTGAGTGCTAGCATATTTTTGACTCTCGATTTTAGCTCAACTTTATCGATCGGCTTTGTCAAAAAGTCGTTAGCTCCGGCCTCTAATGCCTTATATCTGATCTCCGGCTCCACAAAAGCGGTAACGACTATGATCGGGATCTCGGCCTTACCGTGCAGTTTTCTGAATCTACCGACAAACTCAACCCCATCAATAAAAGGCATCATAAAATCTACAACAAGCAGGTCTATGCTGTTTTCCAAATCTTCACAGTATGCGAACGCATCCAGAGGATTTTCAAAACATATAGCATTGATATTTTCTATTTGCCCGAGTATGGCCTCAAAAATTACCAGATTTGTTTTGTTGTCATCTACAATAACGGCGTTCATTAGAGCCCTTTTCGGATATTTTCAATTTGCGATAGCGATTGTTTTAACTCTGTTGCTATGGATAGCAGCATTTGATAGTCTAGTTTTCTGACTGCCGGTTCGGTTTTGTCTATAATGTCGGTAATTACCGGTAGTCCGATATTTAAGGACTCCCCCTTGATGTCATGGATAAGCAGCTTTATTTTTTGCTCGTCTTGTAGGCCGATTGCCGTTTGGAGCTTCTCAAGGTTGTGATTTAGCGATTCTAACGATAGATGGAGGATGTTTTTTATAACTTCTACATCTTCACCAAAAATAGATTTGAGCCTCTCTATGTCTACAGGGTTTGATTTTGTATAAAAACACTGTAGAGAGTTTGACTTGAACTGTGATTTTTTATCTTTCCAAAAATCTATTTTTTCCAGTATCTCTTTTTGACTAATCGGTTTTGACATATAATCGTCCATTCCGGCATCTAGGCACTTCTCCCTGTCACCCTCGATAGCATTGGCCGTCATTGCAATGATCGGGATAGTATTTGTTTCTCCCTCCATAATCTCCCTGATTTTCCCGGTAGCCTCATAGCCGTCCATAACAGGCATTTGACAGTCCATCAAAACGATATCGTATTTTCCGTCTTTGACCATATTTACCGCTTCCAGACCGTTTTCGGCAACTGTTACTTTACACCCTATTTTTTGCAAGACTAGTGTGGCTACTTTTTGGTTTGTTTTATTGTCTTCAACCAGTAGAATATTTGTTTGGTTTTGGAAGTTGTTTTCTGTTTTGGTCTCTTTTGGTTTTGGGGTTTCTTTGAAATATGCCGTTATTATGTGAGGTTCGCTAAGCGTTGTGATTTTGTTATTTTTTAGCGCCTCTATGGCCGCCCTTAGAAGCGAATTTTGCCTTATCGGTTTTGTCAGGTATGCGCTATATCCTATCTTGAACGCTTCAGCCGCAATCCCTTTTTGATCGAATGCGGTAAATAGTATGCACTTTGTGTTTTTTAGATTTTCATCCTCGAAAATCTCTTTTGCGAGTTCAAAACCGTCCGTTTGCGGCATAGCCAAATCTATAACTGCAAGATTATACGGGTTGTTATCGGAAAAAGCACCTCTCATTTTTTGCAGAGCATCTTTTGCATCTTTTGCGCAATCAACCTTTAGACCCCAATCCTGCATATATTTTTTTACTATCTCTCTGGCGCTTTGTGAATCGTCTACGACTATCGCTTTTTTATCTCCAAGGATGTCAATCTGTAGGGCGGTATCTATATTTGCGGTATCGATGTCCCCTTTATTAAACGGGAGTTCAAACCAAAATGTAGAGCCAACATTTAGCTCGCTCGTTACCCCTATCATGCCACCCATAAGCTCACATAGGCTTTTTGATATAGCAAGTCCAAGGCCGGTTCCACCGTATTTTCTGGTGGTAGAGCCGTCAGCTTGCGTAAAAGACTGAAATAGTCTTGCCTGACTTTTCTTTGATATCCCGATTCCGGTGTCCGTGATATTAAATCTAATTTTTCTAATCTCGTCGTCGTCGTAGATCGGGGTGACTCTTACGTTTACCTCTCCTTGCTCTGTAAACTTTATGGCGTTGCCTACAAGATTTATAAGTATCTGCCTTAGCCTCACCGGATCGCCGACTATCTGTGTATTTATTTTTGTGTCTATATATGCCATCAGTGAGATATTTTTCTCTCTGGCTCTCGGTGTCAAAAGCTCGGCCACACCCTCTACGACCTCTAAAAGATTCATATCTATTGACTCTATTTCGAGTTTTCCGGCCTCTATTTTTGAAAAATCTAAAATATCGTTTATGATGACCAAAAGTGCGTTTGCCGACTCTTTTATGATATTTAGATAATCCAACTGCTCGCCGTCCAGCGGGGTATCAAGCAAAATATTCGTCATCCCGATGATGCCGTTCATCGGAGTCCGAATCTCGTGGCTCATCGTTGATAAAAACTCCGATTTTAACCGTGAGGCCTCAAGCGCTCTATCCCTTGTCTGTTTAAGCTCTTCCTCCCACGCTTTTCTATCCGTAATATCCCTTTTTATGGCGACAAAATGGACAATATCCCCGCTTTTGGCATCGATAATCGGGGTGATTGTTACCTCTTCGGGATAGACTGTTCCATCCTTTTTTTTGTTGATTATTTCACCCTCGTATACATTGCCGTTTTTTATCGTATTCCACATATTTTCAAAAAAACTTTTTGGATGGGAGCCGGAACCTAGGAGGGACGGTGTTTTGCCGATAACTTCCGTCTTGTCAAACATCGTAACTTCACAAAAACTTTTGTTGACATATTCAATAAAGCCGTCTTTGTCTGTGATCATAATCATATTTGCGGCAGCATCGAGTGCGGATTGTTGGAGTTTTATGACCTCTTCGCTGCTCTCTTTTAGCTTTCTGTTTGCCTCATTAAGCTCTGTAGAGCTAACTTCTAGCGCATTTTCAAGCAGGAGCCTCTCTTTGTCTTTTTCGTTGTATGTTTCGGCAATTTCGGCAAAAAGGGTAGCCATATTTTCATCAGGTTGCCACTCTTTTCCGAAGATTTTTTTGATTTGCCTCTCTAATAATCTATGCATTGCCGTAGTTACTCAAAAATGGTCGTAACCGTCATAGTCTGGTTATGCAAAGAACAGTTTAATAACCCCTCAATCGGTGCAATCTCACCGTATGAGTAAAAGCCGCATAGTTTTACCTTTTCTCCCAAAACCTCTTTTAAAATCTCAAGCTCCTCTTCGACAAGTTTCCCCAAAACTATCTTTCTGCCGACACAGCTAACGGCTATACAAAGCCCCTCTTTGTCCTCGTCGTAATCGGCCTCTTTTGCTGCCAGTCCGGCATTGTCTATCAGCTTGTCGATATTTGATTTCATTAGTTTACATATAGACCCTTCTGCTATATCTCCGGCAAAAGTGAGTGATTGCTCATCTTCATCTACCGCTAAAAGCGTTCTGATGATGTATGGATCGTCGCTTGTTTTTTTGATTGATAGCGGAAACTTTAGACCTGAGCCGGGGAGGTTTTTTGACTCATCACCGAGGTATTTTTTGTATAGCTCTAGTGCTTTTTGTCCATCTATCTCATAGACTACGTTTCCATTTGATTTTGTCACTATACGTTCGGTTCCAAACTCATCCCATCCTGCAAAACATCCGGTTTTTGCCAAGGCCTGACCGTATATGCCTATCGCTATTACCCCGTTTTGTATAGGCGTATCGTCTGCTATAACGTATGTTTTTGAGAATCTGCCGCCGTCTCCGGCTAGTCCGCCGCTAACATGTACATTTACACTGGAACATACGCTATTAAATCCGTCGGCAAGCTTGCTACCGTTTACACTGAGACCGTCGCTAAAGACAAGTATATGTTTTAACTCTTTGTCAAGTAATTGTTTTGCGATTGAAGCTCCGGTCTCATACGAAGACTCCGGATTGACGTTTTCGCTAAAAGCCAGTTTTATGTGTGAGCGTTCAAATTTTACGGCCGTTACGGCTACCGAGTTTTCAACAACCTCTGTATCGTATATATTGCCGGATGTTGAGCAGCCTACTATTTTGGCATTGGGATACATATTTTTGATCTGATCGAACCAGTCGGTTTGGACAAGAGTCTCCCCCTCCGCAAAAGCAAATACGATATCAAAACCGTCTTTACTACCGTTGTCGTTCGCTTTTGCGCCATTAATAAGTAACTGCTCAAGCAACATAAATATATCCCTTTTTGATTACGATAATAACCGCTATAGTTTTTAAAAAAGCTGAAAAAATTAGGCTAGGTTTGTAAATACTGCTTGAACGTCGTCGTCGTCTTCAATTTTTTCGATTATTTTTTCGATATCTGCCATTTGCTCATCCGTCACCTCTATCGGGGATGTAGGTACTCTCTCCAGAGCTGATTTTTTGACTTCTATCTTTAGCTCTTCCAGTGCCGCCGCTATTGAGCCGAAATTTGTGTAATCGCCGTATACGTATACGGTATTTTCATCCACACTCATCTCTTCTAATCCGGCATCTATCAGGTTTAGCTCAAGCTCTTCCAGATCTACTCCGTTTGGTTTTTCAAACTCAAATACGCTTTTTCTGGAGAACATAAAATCAAGCGATCCGCTTTGGACTATTTGCCCTCCGGCTTTTGTGAATATCGCCCTTATGTTTGCGATAGTTCTTGTAGGGTTGTCGGTGGCGCATTCGATCATAAAGAGCGTTCCGTGAGGCCCTTTGCCGTCATATACGATTTCGGTATAGTCTACGGCATCTCTGCCGCTTGCTCTCTTGATTGCGGCATCGATGTTATCTTTTGGCATACCCTCTGATTTTGCATTCGCTATGGCCGCCCTTAGCTTTGCATTCATCGTAGGATCCGGTACCCCCTCTTTTGCCGCAACGGTGATGGCTCGTCCAAGTTTGGGGAAAATTCTGGACATATTTCCCCATCTTTTCATCTTTGCCGCTTTTCGGTACTCAAACGCTCTTCCCATAGTTTTCCTCTATTATTTTTAGACGTGATTATACTGTTTTGCCCCTTTGTCACACACTCTTAACGCCGCTTGGATAAAATGGCGAAAAAAATTTTGAGGTGCAAAATGGGCTATATCGATAAAGTGCCGACCCCTTGCTATGTATGCGAGGAGGAGCTGCTTGAAAAAAACCTAAAGGTTCTAAAAAAAGTAATGGATGAGGCTGATATCAAAATCCTTCTTGCGCTCAAGGGTTTTGCGATGTGGGCGACGTTTCCCCTTGTAAAAAAGTATCTAAAAGGCGCATGTGCTAGTGGCCTAAATGAGGCTATTTTGGCTCGTGAGGAGCTAGGGCTTGAGGTGCATACATACTCTCCGGCATACAAGGTGGAGGAGATAGAGGAGATTGCCCGTATTTCAAATCATCTTGTATTTAACTCGTTCGGGCAGTGGGAGAGATTCAAAGGGGATGTTTTTGAGGCAAATCCTTCTATATCTTGCGGTTTTAGGGTAAATCCTGAGCGCTCTACCGCTCCGGTGGAGCTTTACAATCCGTGCGCTCCGTTTAGCCGTTTTGGTGTTACGAGGGCAAATTTTGAAGCCGATAAACTGGATGGGATAGATGGGCTACATTTTCATGCCCTTTGTGAGCAAAACGTAGATGCTTTGGAATCTGTGCTGGAGGCATTTGAAGAGAGATTCGGAGAATTTTTGCCTAAAATGAAATGGGTAAATTTTGGAGGCGGTCATCATATCACAAGGGTTGATTATGATGTGGATAGATTGATTGACGTCCTAAAAAGATTTAAAGCCCGCTATCCACATCTAACTGTCTATATGGAACCGGGTGAAGCTGTGGGTTGGCAGACGGGGCCTATGGTCGCAAGGGTACTCGATATTATTCATAACGGTATGGATATAGCCGTTCTTGATACGTCCGCAGAGGCGCATATGCCGGATACGCTAGCTATGCCTTACCGTGCGGCTGTGCGAGGGGGAGGGGAGCCGGGTGAAAAAAAATATACATATAGACTCGGCGGAAATACCTGTCTTTCCGGTGACATTATCGGCGATTATAGTTTTGATACGCCTCTAAAAATCGGTGACAGAGTTGTATTTGAAGATCAGTGCCACTATACGTTTGTTAAAAATACGACTTTTAACGGGATAAACCTCCCGAGCTTAGCTGTTTTAAGGCTAGACGGGAAGCTAGATGTTGTGAGAAATTTTGGATATGAAGATTACAAAATGAGGCTCTCCTAGACCTTAAAGGCTCTCATAGTCTCAAGAACGCTTGAGTTTAGACTGCTCAGGTGGTCTATTGCGGCGGCTACCTCTTCGACGCTTCTGGCGTTTTGGAGAGAGACCTCTTCGATTTTTTGCATTTGTGAGGCTACATCGCTGATCTGCATAGATATCATAGCCGCTTTTTGTGCCGCATTTTGAGATACGGATACACTTTGCGTTATTGCAGATGTTACCTCTGAGATTGCCGCTTCGGTATCAGATGACTCCTCTAGTACCTCTTTTACCGATTCGGTATTTTTCATCATCTCATCGCACAAATCGTTTATCGACTGTGTAATGACGTTGATTGTGGCGTTTGTCTCTGTTAGGCTCTTTTGGGTTCTCTCAGCCAGTTTTCTGACCTCATCGGCGACGACGGCAAACCCTCTACCGTGCTCCCCGGCTCTTGCCGCTTCTATGGCCGCATTGAGCGCTAGAAGATTTGTCTGATCGGCTATATCATTGATAGTACTCAGGATACTTTTTACCTGCGTTGCCTCTTCGTTTAGTCTAAACAGTTTAGATGATAGCTCCAGTTCGGCTTGAGAGTTGTGTTGTACTTTACCTAGAGTTTTAGCTATAGACTCTTTTGCCTCTTGTAGTCTGTTTGCCGCTTTTTGTATCTCTAGGCTTGTGTGTTCTAGCTCTGCGGCACTCTCATCGGCAAATCTTTTTATAGGGTTGATCTCGTTAGCCGCTTTTACGACCGTTTGAGATGCCTCTTCTGTTCTTGTCCCGATCTCAAAGCTTGTAGCCCTTAGCTCTTCTGCCGTAGACGCACCGTCTGTCGCCATATTTTGGGCTTTTGACACTATTCCTCTTGTTTTTTCTGTGAATTTGTCGATTAGATCACCGACGAGTTTTATCTCGTCTTGTCCATCGATGTTTAATCTTTTTGTGAGGTCACCGTCGCCGCTTTCAAGATCTCTAACAGAGTTTTCTATCCTTTTAAGCTTTCCGATAATGCTATTTGAGACAAGTAGTAGCAAAATCACTGCAACAACAAGTCCGCCGATCCCGACAGCTAGCATCATAAACCGACCGTTTTGAAGCATATCGTTTGCCTCTTGCTCATCGGCGGCCGCCTGTTTGTTTGCTAGTGTTACGAGTTCATCTATGGCTTTTCTATGTTCTTCATATAGCGGTTTTAGCTTTTGTATGGATATCTCAGAGGCTTTAGCCTTATCTCCGGCATCTATAGCGGCCAAAAATTCGCCGTTAGCAACGGCAAAAAACTTCTCGGCAGGCTCTTTTGAGGTTTTTAGGATTAGCTCTCTCATTTTGCCGCTTACCGTACTTTTTGTCCAGTAGTCTTGTCTGTCGGCGTACTCTTTTTGGAGTGTTTTTAGTTTCTCTTTTAGTGCCGGAAGCTCCTCCTTGGTTGCCTCGATCATAAAATGGGTAACAAGCTTTGTCTCTATTATGTATTCGGGAGGGGGTAGTATGTCTGCGATCAAATCTTTCGAGAGGATTATCTCGTCGTATTTCTGCCCTTTTATTTTTATTTTGTCCATAATAACCATCGACACCACAAACATCGCTATCATGGTACAGGCTACAAAAAGCGATGTGAGGGTGAGTTTTGATTTAATCGTGCCGTTTTTGAACATACTTGCTCCGGATTTTTTGGAATTTGTCGTGATTTTACCTGAATGATTTAGAATAGTATTGCATAAAAAATAGACAAAAAACTCTTATGCTATAAATATGCTAAAAGTACGGTAAATAAAGGGCTTATCGTTGTTTGCTTTAGAGACCGGAAGGCCTCTAAATAGGGGATTTATTTTGAGCTGTTAGTTTCGCAAACTCTTTGTTTTTTGGCTTTTTTCTTTGGTTTGCATTTGCAGTTTTCACCACATTGACATTTATCGCCGCAAGGACAATTTTTGCCGAGTTTACACATTGCCGTTTTGTTTGTGTCGCACGCCATACCGCTCATATTTCCGTCTGTTTTGCAACAAGGACCGGCAAATGCAAAAGCTGCCGATAGTATAGAAGCTAGTAGTAGTTTTTTTAACATTTCTTATACCTCTCTTTTAGTGTCCGTAGGTCTCTATATACTCTTCGTATGAACCTCTAAAGTCTATTATCTCGTTGTTTGGCTTAAGTTCTATTATTCGATTTGCAAATGCGTCGATTAGCTCCCTGTCGTGAGAGATGCATATTGCCGCCCCTTTGTAATCGTATAGCCCTTCTCCGAGTGCTATGATGGCTTCAAGGTCTAGGTGGTTGTTCGGTTCGTCCAATACGAGAAAGTTTGGCCCCTCCAACATTAGTTTTGAGAGCATTACCCTGTGTTTTTCACCACCCGATATCGCACCGACCGGTTTTTCCTGCTCTTGCCCGTTAAACAGCATTCTCCCCAGACAGTTTCTAATCTCACTAATGTCTGCTTTCCTGTCAAAGCTTCTAAGCCACTCGTACAAGCTCTCTTCACCCTGAACTACATCCGTCGTATCTTGTGGAAAATATCCTGGTTGAACCGTTGCCCCCCATGTTACTTTTCCGCTTTGCGGTGTCAACTCTCCCATTAGCAATTTAAGGAGTGTTGTTTTGCCTATACCGTTTTGTCCGATTAGGGCTATTTTGTCGGTTTTTAGGACGCTTAGAGTGAAGTTTTCAAATATTTTTTGCTCACCGTAACCAAAAGTGATATTTTCGGCCATAAGGCAGTCATTCCCTATCTCTCTTTTTGGTTTAAATACAATGCTAGGGTCTCTTCTGGTTGAAGGCCTGATGTCATCTATCTGGATTTTCTCTAGTTGTTTTTGACGGCTTGTAGCTTGTTTTGCTTTTGAGGCGTTTGCGCTAAATCTTCGGATGAAGTTTTCTAGCTGCTCTTTTTCGGCCATCTTTTTTTCTCTCTCTACCTCCATCTGTTTTTGGATAAGGTTTGCCGCTATGTACCAGTCGTCGTATGTACCGGTAAACTCTCTGATTGTTCCGAAATCGACATCCAATATATGTGTGACAACGGCGTTTAGAAAGTGTCTGTCATGCGATATAACTACCATCGTCCCCGTGTGTCTTTTTAGCTTCTCCTCTAGCCAGCCGATTGTTTTGATATCGAGGTTGTTTGTAGGCTCATCCAAAAATAATATATCAGGATTAGGAAACAACACTTGTGCCAAAAGGATTTTGAACTTGTCGCCGGAAGTGAGTTCACTCATTTTTGAGTCGTGAATTGAGGAGTCAAATCCCAAATCTTCAAGTATTTTTGCAATATTGACATCATACTCGTATGTCGGGTCTTCGTCGGCGCATATCATCTCGAGTTCTGCTAGCCTATTATTTACTTTGTCGTCCGAGAAATCCCCTTCGGCGTATAGCTTCTCTTTTTCTTTGATAGCTTCATATAGTTTTTTGTTTCCGTACAAAACGGCATCAAAAAGGGTGAAGTCCTCAAATGCATACTGATTTTGTCCGAGAGTTCCAACCCTTGCACCGGATTCTATAGAGATATCTCCGTATGTCTGTTCCAGTTGTCCGGATAGTATTTTTAGAAATGTTGTTTTTCCGGCTCCGTTTGCACCGATTAGTCCGTATCTTTTCCCTTTGTCTAGTTTTAGATTTATATTTTCAAACAGCTTTCTCTGTCCAAACTGCATCGTTATATTTAAAGCTTGTAACACTAATTCTTCCTCATAGGTTTTTGTTTTTGGTATTTTACAATTTTCGGGGTTAGTTTTTTGAATGTGCTTTAAATATATTTTTTTGTATTATTTGCATTAGTATAATTTAATTAGCGGTAGATTATGAAAAGATACTTGTTAACGTGCTGTATCCCGATGATTTTGTCGGCAAATGAACAAGAGCTCTCCAGAATACTGGAAGAGGTAACCGAGATCGCCACAAAAACTAGAATGAATGCCGATTTTGTTCCGGGTACGGTCAGTGTAATAACCGGAAAAGAGTTAAAAGCTCTAGGTATATCAAACCTTGCCCAGTCGAACGCATTTGATGCGATAGTGGGATTCGATACCCTCTCTATGTCCATGCGCGGCGGCGGTAGTGTGTACGGAGGACAGGGAAACAAAATAAAATGGATGATAAACGGTAATGTCGTAAATTCTCAGCTCTGGGGCGGAAGTATGTACGGCAAAAATGCGATAGCTTTTCCGGTGTCGGTTGAGCAAATCGACAGAATCGAGATCATACGGGGTCCGGACTCTGCCATATACGGTGATAACGCTATATTCGGTGTTGTAAATATTATTACGAAATCGGTTGAAAATGACGCATTTGCCTCTTTCGGTTCAAACGAAGGGGGGAGATACTCAAAAAGCGGCGGCGCAAATATCCATGTCGATATAAACGATATACACCTAAGGGCAAACCTATATCTTTTTCAAGACGACGGATACCCCCTTTATGTCTCTGAGACAAATAATTTTTATAACGAAACGACAGGCACTTTTACCCCTGGATACGGCCCCGGATATCTACCGAATAGGACAAAAGGATATTCACTATTTACTGCGGCATCCAAAAATGATTTAGAGTTTTGGGTGGATAGAATGGAGACAAAAATGTCTCAGGGTGCCCTCGGTACTTGGTATCCTACTCAGCAGTTTCCAAAGTACGACAACGGATACGGTATCACCGAGAGTTATACAAAATTCGGTGTTTTAAATAGATTTTATCTCTCAGGCGTATCGATAGTCCCAAAAATCGGGTATGACGTTTATGAACAAAATATTAGAGATTTTCTGAGAGTTTCATCCCTATATATAACCCCTGCCACCTCACAAGACGGCGTTAGGAATAGGGACTACGCTGAAAACAAAAAATATGCACAGTTGGATATTGAAAAAAGTTTTGATAATAACCGGATAAGCGCCGGAGTTTTTTATCAAAAAACTACAGTTGATAAATACTACAGAGAAGAGAATTTTTCTTATACCGGAAATTGGTTGGCCGGTGAATACAAATGGGCAATCACCCCTTTTGTCGGTAGCGATAGTGCAATCCCTACAAATACAAAGCGTGAGCAAAAAACTTTTTACGCCCAAAATGTTTGGGACACAACTGATGATATTACGGTTACGGCAGGGGCTAGATATGACAGGTTTACCGACGATATAGACAATTCTGCGATTTCGCCGAGATTGGCTGTTGTTTATAGGCTTAGTGACAATCATATACTAAAAGCGCAATACGCAAGAGCTTTTAGACCGCCGTCTTTTGCAGAGATGTCGGCTGCACCAAGCACAATAAAACCGGAGACAGTTGATACGTTTGAGCTAGGTTATATCTATAGGGGTAACTCAAACACTTTTAAGACAACTGTTTTTGGTTCACAAATAAAAGATATGATAACTGCAAACGATATAACGTATGAGACTCAAAATAGCTCTAAAACCGGAGATATTTACGGCGTTGAGATAGAGTATAAATACACATCGAATCTATTTAATGCCGGATTTAATCAGGCTATCTATCATACGCATGTTGACGGAATGACATATACTCCGGCCACAAACAGTCAAAGGTTTGTATTTGACGGAGGTAGCTTTCCGCTTGCGGCATCATATATGACAAATATATTTTTGACACTAAATCCGAATGAAAATTATCCGACGACATTGTGGTATCACTACGCCGGCTCAAAAAAAAGAAAAGCTGTATATACGCCTCTCGATAACAATACATTCTATGTCGCTTTGGGAAGAGACAATGGGAGCGTGGAGGCTCAGGACTATCTGAATATCACCCAACAAATAAAAAATATAGCAAAAAATACGGATTTGCTCATTGGTATACAAAATGTTTTTGACAAAACCCAAAACAACCTATATATGCCTCTAAATCCGAGAAACAGGCAGGATATTCCGGTATCCGGCCGCTCATTTTGGATGAGTCTCTCCTATAAATTTTAGGAGAGCGGCTCAAATACGAGAGAGATTGAGTTTACACAGTGCCTTGTATTTTTGCCGGTAAAACCCTCCCCGATAAAAACATGCCCCAGATGCCCTCCGCAAGAGGCGCAAACTATCTCGGTTCTTTTGCCGTCTATGTCAGGTATCCTTTTGACTGCACCCTCTATCTCATCGTCAAAGCTGGGCCACCCGCAACCGGATGTGAACTTATCGTCTGATTTGTATAGCGGTGCATCGCATCTTTTGCATTTGTATACCCCTTTTTGATAATGGTCGTTGTACTCTCCCGTATACGGATACTCTGTCCCTTTTTTGACTATCACTCTCTCTTCTTCAGGTGTCAAAGCTCTATAGTTATTTGTTTGTGTACTCATTTTTTACCCTTTATATCTTGTAGCCTAACAACAAAAGCCCCCTATAGTCGGTTGGATACTCTGCCGTGACTTTTTGTGAGCCTATTATTTTTGCAATTTCTAACTTGAAAAAAGCATCTTTGAAATACCCCAAAATAGATACTCCGATATTTGATAGTGTCTTGCTTTTTTCGGCGGCAAAATTGTTTTGTGGATACCCTCTGGCATAATCTACAAAAAAGCCGAGTCTATATTTTATTGTGAACATTTCCGGCATTTGCGTGTCGTGTGATATTGAGATTAGATAGCCGTTTTCGGTTGAGTACTCTCCGGTCGGATACCCTCTGGCTGCACCGGAGCCGGACATCAAAAAGTCGTCGCCGCCGTCCAGATTGTGGTTTGATATTGCTTGCTGCCCTTTAAAGCTGAAAAAAATAGAAGAGGTGTCGGTGTATTTATAGTTAACAGAGAGTGATCCGTTTGTCTTTGCATACGAGCCGCCTATAGCCGCTCCGCCATCGTCGCTCTCTTTTGCCTCTTTATCGTCAAAAACTATTTTTCCGGCTGTTATACTGCCGCTTGCCGCTATTTCAAAATCGTCAAGCTTTTTAAAAAAGAGGAGTGAGGCACTAGTGCTAACCCCTTTTTTCCTTGTAGATTGGTCAAAAATTTTGATTTCGTCTTTTAGTTTTTTACCGTCAACGGATAGGTTGCCAGTAAGTTCCGTCTCAACGTTTTTTATAAAAGGGTATGAGAGTCCGATATTTGCGCTTTCGCTCTTGCCTATTGCATTTAGCTCCGTGTATTCGCCGGATAGTTTGTATGATACGGACGAATATCCAAAAGAGGCTCTTAGTCCGTTGTAGCCCAGCGGCAAATTGTAGCCTACGGTGTAGTTTTTGATTAGTCCACCGTCGGATGTTAGTCCGCTAAGTTCCAGTTTGTCACCTATTTGTGTCGGGGAGTCTATCGATGTTGTCAGGCTAAGTCTATTTTTTCCTATGTACTTGCCGCCGTAGTTGTCGTACATTATGTATCCGCCGAGTCTATCTGTTTTTGATAGCTCTATCTCAATATCACTCTCCTCGGGCTTTTTCCCCTCTTTTATCTTGACTGCTTCTACTTTCACCCCAGGTGTTTCGTTTAATAAAATGAGAGTTCTCTCTAGCCCTTTTGTGGACAAAATCTTCTCTTTTTTTAGTTTTTCCGTAACGGAAACCGCAATCATATCACGAACCAGAGAGTTGTTTTTTATCTCTATCTCTCCGTATTTACCCTCTAAAATCTTTATTTTGACTACGCCGCCGCCCACCTCTTGTTCCGGAATATATGCTTTTGCCGCAAAATACCCCCTCTTTTCGTACTCCTTTGTGATTTTTTGTGCAGCATCGTATATCATAGAGAGGGTTAGCTCTTTTTTTTCAAAATCGGACAATATCGGCAGCAGTTCGTTTGTTTTCACCGCATAGTTGCCATCTAGTATAAAACTATTTACTGTGATTTTTATCCCGTCCAACTGGGTGATTGATTCGTCTTTTTGTGGTATTCGTGAAATTTGAGGTTTTTTATTTGTCGGTTTTTCAATCGGATTTGGTTTTGTTGACTCTTTTGCTATCTCCGAGGCCGAAAAATCGACCCCGAAACTCTGCATAACGGTCAGTACGGTAAAAGCTAAAATCTTCGTAATTACGTTAAGATCCTTCAATGGCTATTTTACTTTTCCTTTGCCGTTTCCTCCGCCGTTCCCGTTTGTTCCACCATTTCCATTTCCATTCCCATTGGATGTTGACAGTATATTAGCCATCAATGTTTGAGTGGATACGGCGTAGTTTGAGGCGAGTCCCCCGTTGGCACCGTTACTTAAAAGGTAGTTGACGGCCACATTTTTATTGGTTCCGACATTAGGGTCTGAAAATACTCCGCTTGCCGCTATATTGAGTGTCTGCGTTCCCACAAGACCTGTAACGGTTCCGATTAAGACGGTAGCCGTAGCGGTTCCGTCATAAGTTTTATCGGCAACCGTAGTTCCGGCAACCGTTAATGTTTTTGGTGTTATGCTAAACGACGTATTTCTCTGCCCAACTAGGTCATACCCGTTTTGGTATGAGTATGCCGATACGTTGTATGTTCCGGCATTTACCGCCGCTGCGTCTCCCGAATAGACCAGTTTATTTTGATCCGCCGAGCCGCTACCTAAAACCTGTGTCGGTGCAAAAGTCGCACCGTCGTATGTTTTGGATGTTGTCGGGCTTAACTCGTATTTGGTCATAAACGCCCTAAGCATAGGGTTTGTCTGCCCGTCGTATATCCTCCATACATTAGACGTACCGCCTGCATCGTCTATACTCCATGAAGCCCCTGAGTAGTTAGAGATATTTTTCATATCGCTGTTGCTAAGCCCGGTAGCTCCTGCTATAGCCCCATCGCCTGAGGCAAACGTGGTTCCGGACGTATCCGTATTCCAAAAACTACCGGTAACGGTAGCTCCGTTTTGATTGAGTCCGACAAGTCCTCCGTTTAGACCGTTTGCCGTTACAAATCCTGTGGAGTATGAATTTGATATTGAACCGTTATCGTTATTTCCGACTAACCCGCCAACAGCCAAATCACCTGTAACGGATGCCAAGCTATAGCTGTTTGATACCGAGCCGCCGTTTAGATTGAAGCCTACTAGCCCTCCGGTGTGGTTGCCGCCTTTGACTGAGCCGTCTGTGTATGTTTCCGATATTTTTCCGCCGTTTGTGTTGTATCCCGCTATGCCGCCGGTAGCGTCGGATATTCCGGTTACCGACCCTACAAAATAGCTTTGTGAGACTAGTCCACCGTCGTTTAGTCCCACTAGGCCGCCGACACCGGAGTATCCTGATACTGTATTTATCGCCTTTGAGCCTACAACGGTTCCGGTAGCACCGTTGTACCCCGCAATACCTCCGACGTTATAATTTCCGGATACGTTTTGCAGTGCCGTACTGCCTTCTATAATTCCGTAGTTTACACCGACGAGTCCTCCGGCATAGTCTCCGGTAGCGGTAACGGTTCCACCCTCCGAGTAGCTGTTTGAGAGTGTTTTTTCATTGTACCCCATTAGTCCGCCGACATTGTAGGCACCTTTTACATTGCCTTTTGCGTAGCTGTTTTTTATCACCCCTTGTGTGCCGTTGTTTGCCGCCCCGATGAGCCCTCCGGCATAATTTGCCGTTGTGGTTACATCACCGAGAGCGTACGTATTGGATACCTCGATAGTAGAGTCCGTACCGCTGATAGAGCCTATGAGTCCCCCTGCGTATGATTCAGCCGTTACATTGCCTGTTGCGTAGCTGTTTCTTATGATGCCGTTATAGAGTTTACCGACTAACCCTCCGGCAGAATCAAATACGGCATTGACTTTTCCTGTTGCATAACTATCGGTAATTAAGCTCTGGTATCCTCCGGAAAAACCTGCCAAGCCACCTACCATATGTACGCCGCTTACATCTCCGGTTGCGTATGAGTCACTGATGAGACCGTAGTTGACCCCCACGAGCCCACCGATCAGATCGCCGTTTATAGAGTTAATGACCGAATTTGAAAAACTGTTTTTTATGGATGCTATAGCGTCGTTATAACCGACCAGACCACCGATATTTTGGTAGCCCCCCTCGATAGTCATAGACGACGAGCTGTTTGTAATCTCACCGAAGTTTGAACCCGCTAGACCGCCGCCGTAATTTTTTGAAAGGGTTACTTTCCCCGTTTCGGTTTTTGAATTATCTATTTTAGTTCCGGTATCGGCAAAACCTACAAGCCCCCCAATATAATAATCCCCCGTAACATTAGCAGACGAATACGAGTTTAAAACGGCTCCATTGTATAGCTTCCCGACAGCACCGCCTATAGCCTGTCCGCCGCCTATTACATTTGCATAAGAGTTTAGATTGTTTAGAGTGTGGCTAGCAAAGCCGACTATGCCGCCTACTACCCATCCTCCGTTTACGTTTGAATAAGAGTATAACCCGTCCACATCGGCGTGATTTACCCCAAACACCCCGCCTACATAATCGGCTCCGTTGACGCTACCGGCAGATACGGTTATATTTTTTGCATTCCCTTCGTTCCAGCCGGCTACTGCACCGGTATAGTGTCGTCCGGTTACGTTTTGGTTTTCAAGCGTCAGGTTTGAGAGCTTAGACCCGTTTCCTAAAAAGCTAAACAACCCGACATAATCATCTGAGGGTTTATTTATAGTGAGGTTGGATATTTTGTTTCCAAACCCTTCAAATACCCCTAAAAACTGATTCGATACGGAACCTATAGGGTTAAAAGAGCCGATAGACGAAGCGTCTATATCTTTCGTTATGACGTATTTGCCGCCCAGATTTGAAGAGATGTTTTGGATTGCGGTTATATCGTTTACTACCGTATACGATACGCCGTTAATACCTACCGTAGGCGTTGCCCCTGTTAGCGAAATCTTTTTGTTTTGTTTTATAAAGTATCCGCCGCCGTATAAAAGAGAGATTCCGGCGCTGTTTCCGGTAGCCGAGATATTTTCATTTATCTGAATATCCCTTATTGCATCCAGAGTAAGTGTGGTATTGGCACCCCATGTAACGGCATCGTTAACAAAAATATCCCCGTTTCCGTTTGTAGCCCCGTTGACGCTTTTTATGATTATGTTATTAGACTCCAACTGACTTGATAGTAGCGCCCCCGTGATATCACCGCCGCTTGCCGCTATATAATAATCGGTCGGGTCGATGAGCCATGTTCCTGTTTTTTGGTTTGTTGCTTTTGTTGTTACGGATAGGGTAGGGCTAATCTCAACCTTATCACCGCTTGTCTCTATAAAACCGCCGTTTCCGGTAGTAGGAGCCGAAGCGTCTAGTTTACCGCCTACTTTTACACTCCCTTTGTCTGCCAATAGATAGATTTTCCCCTCTTTGGTTCCTATCGTCTTAGCCTCTATGACTCCCGTGTTGTTGACTACGCTTTTTTTGAGCTCATCAACCCCTTTTGCGGACAGTGTAACCTCTCCGCCGTCCGCATATATAGCGTTCTTATTTTCGACAAGGGCATCTACTACCCCTTTTGTGATCTCAAAAGAGACGAGAGAGCCGTCCGAGACTGTCAGTTTTACTTCATCTCCGGCAAGCAGAGCCGTTTTACCTAGTTTTGAAGAGATTACCCCTTCGTTCGATATGCTAGAAGATATAAATACTACGTATCCTTGCTCTTTTGCCTCTATCTTTCCTAGGTTTATTATCTTCCCGCTACCGGAACCTTTGAATACGAAATTATCTTTTGCAAAGTCGCTATCTGGCAAATCAAGCGTAGAGGCGACTAGCCCTCCGACATTGACGTATGAGTCTTTGCCGAACAACAGACCGTTTTTGTTTATTAAAAAAACCTGCCCGTTGGCCTTTAGTATCCCGTCTATTATGCTTTTTTCATTTCCGATTACTCTATTTAGGGCTATAGCCGAGGTGTTTGGTTGTTTAAACTCTACCGACTCGTTGTTAGCTATGGAAAAACTCTGCCAGTTTATAGCCGCTTTTTGTGTTGTCTGTGTTATTTGGGTAGAGAGTCCGCTTTGGGATATGGCGGCATTTCCGAGGGTTACGGTACCGCTTTGCGGAGCGGCAAAGGCCGAAATAGACGATGCCAAAAGAGCACCTATATATAATTTCACGACTCCGTGAGAGGTTATTTTGAATTTTGAGTTGTAATCATACGACTTTTTCATATTTGCCCTCCGGTATTAATTTTTTTATATTTAGACTACTTATCATTTCCATTCTCGAAATATGGGTTAAACAATGTTTAACTTTAACATAAAAAGCGGTACCTGTCAAACAATGCGACAAAAATGTCAAAGTAAACTTAACCATTTTTAAATTGAAGAAATCAAACAAATATAGTTCCTACGGTTTGGTAATTTTATATTCACCTCTATATTGCTTTGCTACAATAGATAAAACGTCAAAAAGAGGGGTATAAAATGGGTTTGAATATATTGATAGCGGCTTCCGAGTGTGTCCCTTTTGCGAAGACCGGAGGGTTGGCCGATGTTGTTGGGATACTCCCTAAATTTTTGAAACAGATGGGGCATGATGTCCGTATCGTGATGCCCCGCTACTACAAAATAGACAAAACAAAATTAAAGCCGGTAGAGGTAGCTATGCCTCTTGGTGTGCCTATGGGTGTTATCGGTGAGCAGTGGTGCGGCGTATATGAGGGGAGTCTGCCAAACTCGGATGTTCCGGTGTATTTTATCGATCACGAGGTCTATTACGGTAGGGATGCTATATATAACAACGAAAGCGGTGAAGGGTTTTTGGATAACGATAACAGATTTGTATTTTTATCCCGTGCCTCGCTTCAGCTGGCAAAGGCTCTAGGGTTTAAGCCCGATATCGTCCACGCAAACGACTGGCATACCGCCGCAACTCCGGTATTTTTGAACACCGCATACAAGGATGATCCGTTTTTTGAGGGGTGCGCCTCGGTGCTCACTATACACAATATGCAATATCAGGGGCAGTTTTATAACGGACTGATGGATGTTTTGGGTATCGGATGGGAGCATTTTACCTATCTGGAGCTAGAACAAGACGACTGCGTAAACCTCCTAAAAGGTGGTATATACCACTCAAATCTCATAAACACGGTGAGCGAGGGGTACAAAAACGAGATTATGACCGCCGAGTACGGCTATGGGCTGGACGGTGTGATGAGAGATAGAGCTCCGTTTTTTAGGGGGATACTAAACGGTATGGATTATGATGACTGGAACCCGTCCATAGACAAATATCTGGCAAAAACATACGACATAGACGATATGGGTGGAAAAGAGCTATGCAAAAGCGACATACAGTCTGTTATGGGGCTTCCCGTGAATCCGGCTATCCCTTTGTTTGGGGTCGTGAGCCGTCTAGTTGACCAAAAGGGGGTCGTGCAGCTATCTGCGGCGTTTGAGTGGATAATGGGGCTTGACGTGCAGTTTGTGATGCTAGGGGAGGGCGATGCGTGGGCACATGATTTTTTCCGCTCTATGGCGGCGAAATACCCTCAAAAATTTGCGGTAAAAATCGGATACGACAACGCTTTGGCGCACAAGATAGAGGCTGGAGCCGATTTTTTTGTGATGCCGTCAAACTTTGAGCCGTGTGGCCTAAACCAGATGTACTCCCTCAGATACGGTACGCCGCCGATAGTGAGAGCTACGGGGGGACTGGATGACACTATCGTAAATTTTGACGAAAAGCACAAAAGCGGAGACGGGTTTAAATTTTCAGATCCGACACCGTCGGCTCTGTACAACACGATAGGGTGGGCGACATACACCTACTACAACGACAAAGAGGGTCTCTTTGCGCTACGCAAAAACGGTATGTCAAAACGGTACACATGGGATGAATCGGCAAAAAAATACGAAGATATGTATATGGATGCTATAAAGCTAAAAAGAGGGTAGAGGGGTTAGCGGATGGCGGCTTTCGACAAAAGTCTTTTGGCTTTTGTCTGCAGCCCTTTACTGTAACGCTTCATTTCTTCTCGTTATTTCGTTAAATTTAAATAATTTTTGCCGTTTTATATTTCATCGCCTTAATCTATGCTGCGTCCTATCTTACAAACTCTCTGTTTATGAATCATTATAGTTTTTGAGACTTATTGTCCGTTGATTCATAGTCTGCAACAAAGTAAGATTTTCAAATGAATAATCAAGAAAAAGACCTACTGCAAAAACTTGCTAACAATATAAAAGCTCGGAGAATTGAATTAAAGCTATCGCAAGAAAAGCTCGCTGAGATTTGTGATTTTGACAGGACATACATTAGCTTATTGGAGAGAGCAAAGAGAAATCCATCTTTTTTAAATTTAAAAAAACTTAGCGTTGGTTTAAATGTAAATTTGTCTGACTTATTAAAAGATATATAAAGCATAGGGATATTTAATATGAGCAGGGATGAATTATTAAACTTTGTTAGAAGGACTTTTGCACATTACGGGATAAAAACTGTTTCACCCACCGACATAGATAAAAGCGCCTATGTTCCAAATATGCAACAGAAGGAGGTATTTGCAAGCCTTGGAATAAACCCTCTTGATAGACGGCAAGATATTCAAATAAGGGAATTGTTTAGCAATAAAATACTAACAATATCCTACTATGCCACATTAAGGGTCGGAGCGGGCAGAAGCCCAGAACCGAGGATGGGCTTGAGTGATTTAATTTCTTACCTAGCAATAGGCGATGAAGTTTTATTTGCAAGTGACGGCATTGATATTTTTATTTATAATCTATCAAATTTAAGCGGTCAAGATATTAGCAACGATGAAGCCGAGGAAAGACTTTGCTCACAAGTAGATATTAGGCTATTGCAGAACAAAGTTCAAAATATGGATACAACGCCAGTTCAGACACAAAGAGAAGTAACTGTTTTTGCAAGAAATAACGCATTAAGGGCGCTAGTAAAACTCAGGGCTAGCTATTCTTGCGAAATGCCCAACTGTGAATATGTTGGTTTTGAAAAAAAAGATGGAGAAAAATATATTGAGGTTCATCATCTAACACCGCTATCAGATGGAGGGGAAGACAGCATATTAAACACAGTAGCTTTATGCCCTACCTGCCACAGAAAGATGCACTACTCTCAAAACAAAGAAGAACTAAAAAGAATTTTGGCCGAGTATATAATAAGCTTATATTAGCTTTTTTATGTTTTTTTCCAATTCTATTA
>RRZT011394331.1_pt1 | contig 38502 bp, 35 predicted proteins | sample 2165551 | NCBI WGS metagenome assembly RRZT01 (sample SAMN10456910, study PRJNA506462) | wastewater metagenome | biome: wastewater; feature: sludge; material: wastewater sludge; isolation source: wastewater sludge with Escherichia coli K12::gfp cells carrying plasmid... | place: USA: Moscow, Idaho...
ATGAAAATGGAGGATCAAGCGCAAAAGTTGGGGATTATCCAAAAAGATTAGATAATCTGAACAAGAAAAAGTCGATTTTCCGAACTCCTCTAAACTGACTTGTGAATCCTTTGATTTTGGCATTAAAAGATTATTCACATTTTTATTATTGTTTTTATAAGGAGTTCATGAATTTCATTTCTGCGGAAGCATTTGTACTTCTGTTGTCAAAGTAGTTTAGTATTGATTGATAATTAACCGTTATCGTATTGAGAACAATATTAAAGTTCTTAAATCCTGACTCCTCTACTTTTCTGTACCAATGCGCTAATTTCAAAATAGCTACATTTTTATCATTATTTGTATTGTAAATGCTACGTAATTGCTGAGATAGTCCATAAGCTGTTTTTATATCAGGATATAGTTCAAATCATAGCTATCCGAAAGTTTGAGTAAAACCTCAAATACCGATCGGCATACCCAATAAACAGGTTATCATTAAAAATTTATGCTGAAAATAAGTCAGAACTAAATTCTAATTTCGGTTCTGACCTTATTTTTTTAGCTCCATTACCAATTTCATTACAGACATAATTTAAAGTTAGATAATAAACTAAACAGATTGTGATTTTTTCAACTAAATTAGAAAACGATTTAGTCTTCTTTGCTATTTGTTCTATTGATCAATTCTACCAGTAAATAACTAATCAAAGCAATATAAATTTGAGATTTAACCGCATTTTCACTTGTGCCTAAGAATGTTTTTATTTGTAAATTCTGTTTCATTGCTTTGAAGAATAATTCTATATCCCATCTCTTTTTGTACAAGTCAGCTATTGTTCTTGCTGACCAGTCTAAATTATTAGTTATGATTTCAATAACCTTGTTTTCATCTTCTTTATATACATGAACTAATCTTAATTGTTGTTCGCTAATACCAGTCTCTAGAGCTTTATTGCTGGTTAAAACAATAATTTCGTCTTTTATAATATCTTGATCTTCTTTCTCAGGCAAGTCCAATTCTTTGACAGTTTGATACAATGTATTGGTCTTGATTCGAGTAACAAAAATATTATCGGCTTGAATTCGATGCAACATCAATGTAAAATCAAAATAAGCCCTATCCTCAACAACGATTGTTCCTTTTGGAAAAACTAACTGACCAATTCCATAGCGATCATGTGTTTTGGCTTGGGTTATGTTTATTAAGTCGGGAATCTGCAAATTATCATCCCAACAAGTGTGTATTTTTAATCCACCTTTTGCTGTCCGAAACTTTGCCCAGTCAAACATGTTCAAACATAGGCTGATTGTGGTACTATCAATCAGTTTTATAGTTTGGTCTTTAATTTCGGCAATAATGCTACGCTCGGATTCACTTTTCAAAATCCTTTGGTAATGATTTAAAACCTTATAATACAAGGATTCAAATACTTTCCAGTCCCGTTTTTTATTGCCATCACTCATAGTAGACCTTGCAGGACTTTGGTTTAGACCTAAATCGCCAATAAAAATCTCGCTAACCCCAATTCCAGTGGAAATATCGTTTAATGTATAGCATTTATTTAGCTGTCCGTAAGTTAAGGCAACAAATTGATCGTAGGTCTTATACTTACTGCATCCCTTGTCTGAATTGTGTTTTTTGCTACAAGATTCAATCATCCATCGAGGTACAAGGTCAATAATTTGTCGGATAACTGGTTTTTTAATATTTTTGTTTCGCCTGAAGAGTCCCATAAAATTATTTTATTTTTCGCAAAACAAAAATAAGGGAATCTCAGGCTCTTTTTATTTTAGACTTTCGGATAGTAGTGAGTTCAAATTAAAGACGTGCTCTTTCTTCTTGGTTAATGGTCCACTTTTCTCTGGATTTATAAAGTAAATAGCGACTTCTGGCTAATAATTGCTTTACAGTATCACCATTGGTTAAAAGTTGGGGAGTATATGTTTCATTTTTACATTTAGCTTGTAAAATCGATTGATTCTCTATATCCATAGCTTCCCATCGGTGCTTGATTCTAATTTCTTGTAAAGCCTATAAGGCTAGTTTTTGTACATGGAAACGATCGGTTACTTGTATAGCTTTTGGAAAACATTTTTTAGCTATCAACTTCATAGAATTAGCCATATCTAATGTGATTTCTATAACGGCTTGCCTTTTCTTAGGGTTAATTTTACTGACCTGTTCAATTACTTGTTCTGTCTTAGTGCCTGCAACAATTGCCACTAAGGAACCTTTCTTGCCTTTGGCTTTTTTATTGGTGACAATAGTGTATAGTTCACCTCGAGACAAGGCTACTTCGTCAATGGCTAAATGAGTACCTATATTTTCTGGGTAAATAATCCATTGATGTGCATGTTCTCTAGGTTCCCAAGTAGTAAATGAACTGAGGTGTTTTTTATATTGTCTTTGGAGTTTTTTGCCATTAACACCAAAGAAACCTCCAATAAGATGACAATTAATGGGTGTGTTATCTATTAATTTCTTTTAAAAAAGCCGCAAATTCTTGCGTCATACGAGTTCCTTTAGCTACTAACTGCAATCTCTTTTGATTATTTCTCCAGTAGTTTTATTGGTCCAACGACGACGTTTAATGTGTAAATAGACAAACTTACCTCTAAGAGGAAAATCCTGGATTATTATTTCATCAAGAAAGCCTTTGGATACAAATTCTACAGCATCAAATTCTTTTGGAGGCTTTGCTTTTTCTTCAAAATACATATGTAAGTTTTCTTCAGAATTAGTTGCAGAAACTATTTCAAAGTTCTCAATTAAAAAGTCAGGGAGCATAAATTTTAAAAGATCTAGAGTTTTCATATCTCAATGTTAATGCTACAAAAATATTCTTTTTCTTGTAAAACTTCTCCCCAAGTTTTGTTTCTGATCCGTAATTTAGTAGTGACAATTAACCATCGTTGAAGTGAGCATGATGGTTATCCGTGAACCGTTTCGGCTTTGCCATAATTGGTTATTAGCACGCCTTCGAAGTCGATCCATTCTTGCCAACGTTTGTCCACGTCTACTTTTTCAGAATATTTTCTAGCAAATTTCAGGAAAGTAGTGTAATGTCCCGCTTCACTAATCATTAATAATCGGTAAAAATCAGCCAATTCCTTGTCTTCAATATTTTGCGACAAGACTTTAAACCGTTCGCAACTTCTTGCTTCAATCATTGCTGAGAACAACAATCGGTCTACAAAAGCATCATTCCTACTGCCGTCTTTTTTCAAAAATTTAAAAAGTTCATTAACGTAATGGTCTTTTCGTTCTCTTCCTAATTTTAATCCACGCTCTTTGATAATGTTATGTACCATTTGAAAATGTTCTAATTCTTCTTTGGCGATTTCCAATAAATCCGTGACCAATTCTTCGTGTTCTGAATTATAGGTAATGATGGTGATAATGTTTGTTGCTGCTTTTTGCTCACACCAAGCATGATCGGTCAAGATTTCTTCTATATTCGATTCTACTATGGTTACCCATCTTGGGTCGGTGGCTAATTTTAATCCTAACATGATAATGAAATTTGTTTGGTACAAAATTAGTGTTTTACAATCGATTTTTTTTGTTTAAAAGCGTAGATTGAATTCAAAATAGCATTATTTTGCAATTGAAATATTATAATAGATATGAATCAAGTTCAAAAGCTTTTAATTATTGGTTTTGTTTGGCCAGAGCCCAATTCGTCCGCAGCCGGAGGAAGGATGATGCAGTTGATTTCACTTTTCAAGGCTGACGGTTTTAGCATTACATTTGCTAGTTCTGCTCAAAATAGTGATTTTATAGTGGATCTGTACGAGTACGGAGTGGAAAGAAAATCAATTGAACTTAATAATTCCAGTTTTGATGTTTTTATAAAAGATCTAAATCCAACTGTAGTTTTGTTTGATCGTTTTATGATAGAAGAACAATTTGGCTGGCGTGTTGCCGAAAATTGTCCTGATGCGTTGCGATTGTTGGATACTGAGGATTTACATTGTTTGCGATTAGCTCGCCAGAAAGCTTTCAAAGAAAACCGACTCTTTAAAACAACTGATTTGTTTGTTGAAGAAGTAGCTAAACGAGAAGTCGCCAGCATTTTGCGTTGTGATTTATCTCTTCTAATTTCAGAATTTGAGATGCAACTTTTAGAATCTACATTTAAGATAGACAATGCCTTGTTGTATTATCTGCCTTTTTTATTAGAACCAATTAATGATGCTATACTGCAAGAATTACCTTCTTTTGAAGTTCGGAAAGACTTTGTTTTTGTCGGGAATTTTCTTCATGAGCCCAATTGGAATGCCGTTCAGTATTTAAAAGAAACAATGTGGCCTTTAATTAAAAAACAAATACCGGAGGCTTTTCTAAATGTCTATGGTGCTTATCCTTCGCAAAAAGTAATGCAATTACACAATAAGAAAGATGGCTTTTTAATTTTGGGACGTGCTGTTGATGCACAAGAAGAAGTCAAAAAAGCAAGAGTTGTCTTGGCTCCTTTGCGTTTTGGCGCAGGTATCAAAGGAAAGTTATTAGAAGCCATGCAATGCGGAACACCTAGTAGTACGACTTCTATCGGTTCCGAATCAATGCACGGTGATCTACCTTGGAGCGGCTTTGTAAATGATGACGTAGCTGATTTTGTCGATGCAGCAGTATTGTTGTATCAAGACCAAAAAATTTGGGATAAAGCTCAAAAAAATGGAATTGAGATTATCAATCAACGCTATTCGAAAGATTTATTCGAGGCGGAATTTAGGACTAAAATAGATTTTTTATGTGCAAATTTAAAACAACATCGATTGAATAACTTTTTGGGAACCCTATTGCAACATCATACTTTAAAAAGCACTAAATATATGTCTCGATGGATAGAGGAAAAGAATAAATAAAAAAATCCCGTCAAGTTTTATAAACAAGACAGGATTACTATTTTTAAGAACCGAGCTATTACGCAAGCATCGTAACTGGGTTTTCTATAAATTGTTTTAATGTTTGTAAAAATTGGGCTCCAGTTGCACCATCAATTGTTCTGTGATCGCAAGCTAAAGATAACATCATCGTATTTCCAACTACAATCTGACCATCTTTTACAACGGGTTTTTCAACAATTGCTCCTACGGATAGGATTGCAGAATTGGGTTGATTGATGATAGAATTGAATTCTGTAATACCAAACATTCCAAGATTAGAAACAGTAAAAGTACTTCCTTCCATTTCTGTAGGCAATAATTTTTTGTTTTTAGCTCTTCCGGCAAGGTCTCTAACGTTTCCGCCAATTTGTGATAAAGTCATAGCATCTGTAAATTTCAGTACAGGAACCACTAATCCATCTTCAACAGCAACGGCCACCCCAATATTCACATGATAGTTGATAAGAATGGAATCTTCTCTCCATTGTGAATTTATTTTTGGATGTTTTTTCAAAGCCATTGCACACGCTTTGATGACCATATCGTTAAAAGATACTTTTGTATCAGGAACGCTGTTAATAATAGCTCTTGATTTCATTGCTTCATCCATTGCTACTTCAATTACTAAGTTGTAATGGGGCGCTGTGAATAAAGATTCTGCTAAACGTTTAGCAATGATTTTTCGCATTTGCGAATTCTTGATTTCTTCTGTAAAAACTTCTCCTGCTGGAACAAACGGTTTTGCAACAGCTACAGTTTCTGCTTTCGCAGGTGTCTGACCCTCGCTTGCGCTAGGGATAACGGTAGCAGCTGGAGTGAAATTTTCGACATCGCTTTTCACAATGCGTCCGTTTTCACCAGAACCTTTTACTTGTGACAATTGAATTCCTTTATCACTTGCAATTTTCTTTGCCAGCGGTGATGCTAAAATTCGTTGACCGTCAGTTGATGATTCTTGAACAATTGACTCTGTAACTTTTTCGGTTGAAGCTACTTCTTTTTCTTTCGTTGCTGCAAGCGCAACTTGAGGCGTTCCGCCACTTTTATAGTTTTCAGCGATCCCACTAATATCGGTTCCTGCAGGTCCAATGATTGCCAAAAGACTGTCAACAGCTGCGGTATTGCCTTCTTCAATCCCTATGAATAATAAAGTTCCTTCGTTGAAAGATTCGAATTCCATTGTTGCTTTGTCTGTTTCGATTTCAGCAAGAATATCTCCTTCGGCAACTTTATCACCTACTTTTCTCAACCAGGTCGCTACTGTTCCTTCCGTCATTGTATCGCTCAAGCGAGGCATGGTGATAACCACAACTCCTTTAGGTAATGAAGCTGTCGCAGTTGCTGTTTCTTCCGTAGCTTTTATTTCTTCTTTAGCTGGAACTGCATCAGTAGGTTTTTCTGCTAGTAATGCCGAAATATCTTCACCTTCAGTTCCTATAATTGCTAATAAAGAGTCAACCGCTGCCGTTTCACCTGCTGGTATTCCTATATATAAAAGCACGCCTTCGTTGAAAGACTCAAATTCCATTGTTGCTTTATCAGTTTCAATTTCTGCAAGGATATCACCTTCGCTTACTTTATCACCAACTTTTTTTAACCAAGTCGCTACCGTTCCTTCCGTCATCGTATCGCTCAAACGAGGCATTGTAATTATTGTTGCCATAATTGATTTATAGTTTATGAGGTATAAATGGATAGTTCTCTTGGTCGTATACTACATCGTATAATTGCTGAATCGGCGGAAACTCAGATTCTTCGGCAAATGTCACACATTCCTCTACTAAATCTTTTACTCGTTGATCTATCGCCTCAATTTCTTCTTCTGTAGCGTATTTTTGATCTTTAATTACATCTAAAACTTGAGTAATTGGATCAATTTTTTTGTATTCTTCTACTTCTTCTTTCGAACGGTATAATTGTGCATCCGACATAGAGTGACCTCTGTAACGGTATGTTTTCATTTCTAGAAAAGTTGGTCCGTCTCCACGACGTGCTCTATCAATTGCTTCGGTCATTGCTTCAGCCACTTTTACTGGATTCATTCCGTCAACTGGCCCACAAGGCATTTCGTATCCTAAACCTAACTTCCAAATATCAGTATGATTGGCTGTCCTTTCAACAGAAGTTCCCATTGCGTAGCCATTGTTTTCAACAATAAATACAACTGGAAGTTTCCACAACATAGCCATATTAAAAGTTTCATGTAAAGATCCTTGACGCGCTGCACCATCACCAAAATAAGTCATAGTAACTCCGCCAGTTTCAAAATATTTATCTGCAAAAGCTAATCCGGCACCTACTGGAATTTGTCCTCCAACAATTCCGTGACCACCATAAAAACGGTGCTCTTTTGAAAAGATGTGCATAGAACCTCCCATTCCTTTTGATGTTCCAGTCACTTTTCCTAAAAGCTCTGCCATGACGCGTCTAGGATCGACCCCCATACCTATTGGCTGCACGTGATTCCTATAGGCAGTAATCATTTTGTCTTTCGTCAAATCCATTGCGTGCAATGCGCCAGCTAATACTGCTTCTTGACCATTGTACAAATGTAGAAAACCTCTGATTTTTTGCTGAATGTATAATGCTGCAAGTTTGTCCTCAAACTTTCTCCAAAGTAGCATGTCCTCATACCACTTTAAATATACTTCTTTTGTAACTTCTTTCATTTGAATTTTTCTTTTGCTAAAGTGTTATTGTATCATCAATTTTTACCTATAACGCAAAATAGTTTCCTCCCACAAATTTGCGAAATGCAAAAATAAGACATTCCGAGTAAGAACTAAAATTTAATAGGTAATTTTTGGATTTTTTACAAGAATTTTTTATCGAACATAAATGGGAGTAAATTTTTCAGGGACTCTGATTTGTAAATAGCACCAATTTCTCCCATGAAATAGATTTCTATGGGGGTTTCTTGTTTTATTTCATATTCGGCCATTGATTGTCTGCAAGAACCACAAGGCGGAATTGGAGCCATAGTTTGATTAGTATCGGACGCCGCAGTGATCGCCATTTTTAAAATCTTAGCTTCAGGATAGACTGCCCCAGCGTAAAAAACAGCGACACGTTCAGCACAAAGACCCGAGGGATAAGCTGCATTTTCTTGGTTTGAACCTAAAACGATTTCACCATTATCTAAAAGGATTGCAACTCCAACTCTAAATTTTGAATAGGGTGCGTAAGCATTTTTCCGAACTTCAACCGCATGTGTCATTAGCTCTTGAATGTCATTTGGTAAATCGAGATTAGAATCGAAAACTTTAAATTGAGTGGTAATGCTTATTTCTTTCATGTTTTTTAAGGAAAAAAAATCCAAACTTCATCACGAAGCTTCGGGATTGAAATCTGGATTGTTATTTGTGGACTTTATAAACGTTTAATATTCATCATATTTATCTCCAAAATTGAAGGTAAGCGAAAAACGAAGTGTGTTTTCTAAAGGGTTTTTTACTTTTGATGCCGAGAATAAATAAGACACATCTACTTTTACTACATTATATTTGAAACCTGCTCCAAGTGATAAAAACTGTCTAGCACCTTTAAGCGGACTTTCATGAAAATACCCTAAACGCATTGCAAAGGAATCTTGGTACAAATATTCAGCACCTACAGCATATGTGACTTCTTTTAATTCTTCACTAAACCCATCAGGAGCGTCACCAAATGATTTGAAAACACCAGATGTCCAGCCAATCGTGCGGTAGTTGGTATTTGCAATTGCATAATCTTTGCTGTCAATTACACCATCATCATTTAAATCAGTAACTGTTTGCGGGGTCGGCACCAATAATTTATTAAATTCTACATTTAAAGAAACCTTATTATAATCGTCTAAAATAAAATCAAAACCAGTTCCAATTTTTAAATTAGCGGGTAAAAAGTTGTTGTTTAAATTATCATTATCATAACTAATCTTTGGCCCTAAATTTTGAATATTAAATCCAGCTCTCCATCTTCCGTTAAACTCGTTGTAAGCTATTTCTTCGGACTGATAAAAACCAGCTACGTCAACAGCAAATGAACTCGCAGATGAGGCGTCATTATTTCCGGAAGCTACTTTTAAGTTGGAATTGATAAATCGTCCCGCAATTGCCATCGAGAATTTCTCACTAAGTTTCAAGGAATAAGATCCATCAATTGCAAATTCGTTTGGCGAAACGGTAATAAAATTCTCGTTGGGATCTCCTGTTTGGCGCAATTCTATTTTTCCTAAGCCAAAATATCGAATACTTGCTGCAAATGCACTTCTTTCATTAAGTTTGTTATAATAGGTAAACTGTCCTAACGAAATGTCATTTACTAAATCAGTAAGATAGGGAGTGTAGCTTATCGAAAATCCTTGTGCATCTGTTGCAAAAGCATATTTTGCAGGATTCCATTGCTGAGAAAATACATCGGCAGAGGTTGCCACTCCATTATCTGCCATACCTGCGGCTCTTGCATCAGCAGCAACTAATAAAAAGGGAACACCTGGATTTAGGACCCTGTCCTGTGCTATTGCAAAAGAAATCGCAAAGAAACATACAAAAGCTAACGCTATTTTTTTCATTAGTGTGGAAATATTAGTAAACAAATATAGTTTATTATTAAAGTATTACAAGTTTTTCAAATTTTTCTGTTTTCTTATTTGTCAAGCTGGATTTGACGGTAAGTTTATAAACATAAACGCCTTTTCCTATTTTATCTCCAAAATCATCTTTGCCGTCCCAAGTAATTTCTTTGGATAAAAATCCTTCAGTTGTTATAATTTGATTTTTTGTCCAAACTATTTTTCCTGTTATTGTCATTACTTGGACCTGAACTTCAAGTGGTTCATAAGGCCTATTATGCGTAAACCAAAATTCAGTATAGCTGACAAATGGGTTTGGGTAATTCAACACATGCGTTAACGTTATGGTTTCATCACCGACTACAATAAATTGTATCTCGGCAGTTGTTGGATTGTTGTATACATCCCACGCCTTGAATGTTATAGTGTGTAATCCAGGCGCCAAATTGCGCAAAGGAAACCGAAGTGTTCCATGTGTAAAATCATCCAATTTTGTTTGGTAGTAATCATTTAAAACAAAAGGATTGCTTACATCTCCATCAAGGATTGCAACAATATCATGACCAATTCCGCTAGCTGTATTTATTCCATTTTCATCTTCTAGCAGAGCAACAAGAAATGGGGATTCATTTGTTGTTCCGCCGGAAACAAAAGTTTCGTCGTTCATATATAACTTAACTCTTGGACTAATATTGTCTGATATTGCATTTTCGTTTATTCCTCCAATTTTTATACTGGAATCATAACCTGTTTCATTTTGTAATATTTGGTTTTTTTTGGCATAAAAACTAATTCTTCCGTTCGCTAAGGGAATCCGGATGTCTCGAGGTACTACAAAACTAAATTCAAATTGTCCATTAGTAACGGATGCATTTCCTCTAAATATAGTTTCTCCTAAAACATTAAAAGTAAGGACTGGACTATTTCCGTCATTATTATTGGTTGTTCTTGATATGGTTTTGTCAAAAATTATAGTAGAGACTTCTCCATTATAATTTGTTAATAGATTATTATTCTCATCAGTAACTTCCCCATTCAACTTAATTCTAGACAATGACTTGAAGTCGTCTATGACTTGCGTAGCATCAACATTATTTACTTTTGTTAATCTGATTTTTGGTTTAGGAACAGCAAGCATTAAGGCTGGGTCACCAATATAAAAAACAACATTTGTGGCTGAATTTGGATTGCTGTTTTTTGAGATTCTTAATGCTTCAGCAATTGATGTGTATTGGCTTGAGCCATACGATAATAAATTTTTTGTCAAGGTATCATTAAAGTTTTCCGCACTAAACTGACCAATCGATCGTATGGTCGTGATCATAGAGATCGCACCGCCTTTTGGATTCCAGTAGGTATATTCTCCTGCCGTTGGTCTAAAAGGATTGTCAAAACGGGAGAATTCACAGGTAATGGTTATAAATAATGGATATTTGTATTGATTGCTCAAGCTCTGTCCGTCCGATTTTTCCCAAATCCGTTCGCTTGACAAACCGTCCTCGCCGCCATGTCCTAAATAATTAAATACCAAGGCTCCTTTTTCAAAGGCGTTAAAAAAATCAGTTCGAGCTTTGGGATATCTTGAACCTCCAGCTGAAGCTTCTTGAATATAGGAATCTAATAAGATTTTATTAACATTCAAGAATGGCTTTTCTAAAGCAATTGCGTCTGCAAGGATGTTTTGTCTGTTTTGCAAAGTAGCATCTGATACTTGATCAGAGTCATCTGAAACTAATACAAAGCTGTTTCTCCAGTTGCCGTACGATTTTAAGTCGTGGTATTCAATTACTTTGTTTACCATTTCATCTGCCTGCTGGACATTATTGACCAGCATCCTTCCTACGGCAATGTCAATTCCCCCAAAGTCGGAAAAAATATTTCCTTCAGACGGATCCATTAATCCAAAAAAGTCATCGGAAGCAAAAGAGGATTCTCCAGTTGTATTACTATTTAAGGAGTGGTATATGGGCACTACATTAGTATTGTTTATGATTCTGTCTTTGAAATCGTAAGAAGCGTCCCCAAAAAGATTCACATACTTTACTCTTTTTTCAGGCGTTGATGCATTTTCATAAATATATTTGATACAATTTCTTATGGCAGCAACATCTTGTTTTCCTGAAGAAAATTCCTGATAAATCGATTCTAAAGTAATTACTTTTACGTTTAAATTGGAATAATTTCTGTGGAAATTAGCTAATTTTTCTGCCTGATTGAATAAAAAAGATGGTGAAATAATTACATAATCAATGTCTTGAAATTGACCTTGCCCATTATTAAAGACAGTGCCTTTCAGGTTTTGATTTTTAATTTTTGTTCTGCTATCTTTTAGAGGAGTATAGAAATCCGAGGCGTCCAGAGCGATGTATTTTCTAAGTTCTCCCAGATTTGCTTTAAAACTTAAAGTGTTTTGATTTAAATTATCGACTTTGGCGATGTTATCCGTTTCAGTAATGTCCCAAATCTGGGTAATCCCAGTCGCATTTGAAATGTCGTAGTTTACAACTCCAAGACTTGACACGGACTGATCGTACTGAAAATGAAATTGTTTTCCGTATCCTTGAAGTTTTCTTTTTGCAATGAGTCTAATATTATCCAAAAAACCTTTGGAACCAGCAACGCCATTGTTGTTGTATTTTAATTTAATTTTAATATTTTCTGTTCCAGTAAAACTCGCATTACTGGGTAAAACTCCTGTGAAAAATTCGACCGCTGAATTGTTGTTAAGGGATGGAAATGAAATAGCTCCAACTGCATTTCCATTTGCAGTAATATTAAAAGAAGTTGGTGTAAAAGAGGCAGCAGCGGCTGACAACATGATTTTTACTGGAACCGAAAAATCAATATTTGGAAAAACAAAATCAAATTCTTGTTCGTCTTTGACTTCAAACGACTCGCCAAACCATTGACGTCCCAGACGAGCGATATTAACTAGGTCTAGTTCGTGGTGTTGATGGTCGTCAAAAGTGGTGAGATTTAAAGTGCTATTTCCTGAAGGTTGAACTAAAGGCATTATCCTTTTTCCGTCTGCGCCTTGCACAGTAATGTAATAGTACGATTTATCATCATACAAATTAACATGAGTTTTACTTTCCTCATTCCAAGTGTCAACACCTTGTCCATAAAAAAGAATAAAATCTTCATTATTGAAAACGCCATCACTTTCGCCATTAATTTGAATAGCATTTTCAGTCAAGTCATTTGGATAATAAAGGTTGTTTGCTAACGGTAGCATTCTACCACCATTACCATAAATTTTTATTTTTTTTGGATCAATAGTATTTACATCAAGCCCAAGCTGCTGCAAGAAGCTTTTGGATAATTTATACACTCCAGATTTTTCGATATAAAATTGAAACCAATTGCCATTTGCCAATACAGAATTAGAGATACTATTGGTCGTTTTGTTTAAGAGCGAGATTCTAGAGTTATTTTTTTCTACTTCATAAGAAAAGGATTTGACACGTTTAAATCCAAAATCGTCTTTTATTATAGGTGAAATAGTCACAAAAGCCTCTCTTGTACCTCTCGAAGTTGAAACTATCATAGTTGAATTAGTTGTTTTTGGAATATTTTCAGAAGCTAAATCTCCGAGCTCAGAAAGCGTGATTGCATCATAAACGACATTGGTGATTTGAATTTTATTTTCATCAGAATAGGGCACATCTTTTACTTTAGCCGTATAAAAAACGGCTCTTTTGGCAGCATCATAATGAAAACTAGGCCCTGAAAATCGAGGAATATTTACTTTGAATTTGCCGTATGACATTTCTTTTACGCCTAGCCATTCTATAACAGCCTCCCCTTTAACTTGAGCAGATAAAAAAAAAGGAATTAAAGTAAAATATAGCAGAAGTGTCTTTTTCATTGTTTTGAAAATCGTGGGTCAAAGTATTGAAATAATTATTGAGTAAAAATAAATCATTTAACGTAATTATAAATAATAAATATTATAAATTTGCGTTCCTATTTACATATATATAAAATAGAATTCAGTTATAATATTTATATAAAAAAAGGATGTTGCAGATTAAATGTTAATTGTTATATTGCAGCGTCAAAAATTATTACCTAATAAAGAGTATGAAAGTAAAGAAAATTATGGTCTTCCAATTGATGTTGTCAATTATATTGATTGCTGGAATGACTAGCTGCAGTAAAAAGTCTAGCTCTAAAAACTCATCAAGAGCAACAGGTTGGAATGTTGATAGTAAAAAAGGCTTAAGTAATAAAAAACAAGAAGCAGGGCCAGGTTTAATTTTTGTAGAAGGTGGTACTTTTACTATGGGTAAAGTGCAGGATGATGTCATGCATGATTGGAATAATGCGGCAACTCAACAACATGTTCAGTCCTTTTATATGGATGAAACTGAGGTGACTAACTTCATGTACTTAGAGTATTTAGATTGGTTAAAAATGGTGTTTCCACCTAGTGAAGAGAATTATAAAAACATATACGAAGGAGCTTCTCCTGATACTTTAGTTTGGAGAAACAGGTTGGGTTATAATGAAACTATGACCAATAACTACTTAAGACATCCTTCTTATGCAGAATATCCTGTTGTAGGAGTAAATTGGATTCAAGCAGTTGAATTTAGCAAATGGAGAACTGACCGTGTAAACGAAGCAGTTTTAGAAAAAAATGGCTATCTAAAAAAAGGCGCTAAAACAAATGAGGTAAGTGCCGAAAGCTCTTTCAGTACAGAGACTTATTTAAATGCTCCTACAAGTACTTTTGGAGGTAATGAAGAAATTGTCTTAAAAGGCGGAAGAGGTGCTAAAAAAGTTAAAGCTCCTAAAGCAGATAAAGACGGTAATGTTACAGAAGAAAAAAACGTATACGCACAAAGATCTTCTGGATTACTTCTTCCTGAATACAGACTTCCTACCGAAGCTGAATGGGAATATGCTGCTGCTGCGGATGTAGGTCAAAGAGAGTACAATACATATAAAGGACAGAAAAAATATCCTTGGTCTGGTGGGTATACACGTTCCGGAAAAAGACAAAACAGAGGTGATCAATTGGCTAATTTCAAACAAGGAAATGGTGATTATGGTGGAATAGCAGGTTGGTCTGATGACGGGGCTGATATTACGAATGAGGTAAAAAAGTACCCTGCAAATGATTTTGGGTTGTATGACATGGCGGGAAATGTTGCTGAATGGGTTGCCGATGTGTACAGACCTATTGTAGACAATGAAGCAAATGATTTCAATTATTTTAGAGGGAATTTATACACTAAAAATAAAATTGGAGCAGATGGTAAAATTGAAATAGTTACTAAAGATAACATTCGATATGATACTTTAAGTAACGGTAGGATTATAGCTAGAAACTTACCAGGAGAAATTGCACAAATTCCTGTTGATGAGCAGGAAACTTATTTAAGACAAAATTTTGATAAAAGTAACAACATCAATTATAGAGATGGAGACAAACAGTCAAGCAAATATTATAATTTTGGATCTTCTGATTCCGATGATGGGAAATCTAAGCAAAATACAACCATGTACAATTCTCCTAGACACAATGTAACAACTGACAGTTTAGGCAAGATGGTTAGAAGATATGACACCTCAAACAAAAGATCTACTTTGATTAATGATCAGGTGAGAGTTTATAAAGGTGGTTCTTGGAGAGATAGGGCTTACTGGCTTGACCCTGCCCAAAGAAGATATTTCCCTCAAGATATGGCTACTGATTATATAGGATTTAGATGTGCAATGTCTAGAGTAGGCCCTAAATCTGAAAAAAGAAAATCACCAAGAAATTAATTTTCATATATAAAATTAAAACAAAAGCCCTAATCCAAGGGCTTTTGTTTTTTTAAATCGTTTCAAATGGATATAAAAGACATTCATAATTTGTTTCTAAAGTGTAATTCGGTTTCGATAGACACACGAAAAATTGCGCCAAATTCTTTATTTGTTGCCATAAAAGGAGATCGATTCGATGCAAATACGTTTGCAGATGAAGCGCTATCGAAAGGAGCTTCTTATGTAATAATTGATAATCAATCATATTACATTGACCGTAGAACAATCGTAGTTGCCGACAGTTTAGTCACATTACAAGAATTGTCAAAATACCATCGGGAATATCTAAAGTTGCCTATCATTGCACTTACGGGTAGTAACGGAAAAACGACCACCAAAGAATTGATTCATGCGGTTCTTTCCCAAAAATTTAATACGAAAGCGACAATTGGTAACCTAAACAATCATATTGGAGTTCCTTTAACTTTGTTGTCATTCAATTCGGAAACTGAAATAGGAATCGTTGAAATGGGTGCAAATCATAAAAAAGAGATTGCATTTCTTTGTGAGTTAGCAAAACCAGATTATGGCTACATTACTAATTTTGGCAAAGCACATTTAGAAGGTTTTGGTGGGATACAAGGTGTTATAGAAGGGAAGAGTGAACTGTATCAATATCTTTCCATAAATAATAAATTAGCTTTTATAAATCTAGAAGATTCAATTCAGGTTCAAAAAGCAGCGGATTTAAAGTTCTTTTCTTTTGGTATAAAAAAAGAAAATGCAGATGTGAACATAATAGATGTAAAGGCGAATCCCTTTGTTGAGATTAATTTCTCTAATCTTATAATAAAATCACATTTAATAGGATTGTATAATGCAAATAACATAAATGCTGCACTAACGATAGGAAAGTATTTTGGGGTTGATGATATTGCAATTAAAGAGGGTTTAGAAAGTTATATTCCTGAAAACAATAGATCACAGCTTTTATCTAAAGGAACTAATCAAATCATCCTAGACGCTTACAATGCCAATCCAAGCAGTATGAAAGTGGCAATAGAGAATTTTTTACAGTTAGACAATCCAAATAAAATTATGATCTTGGGTGACATGTTTGAATTGGGTGACGCTAGTACACAGGAGCATCTGGAAGTGCTTAAATTACTTTTGGATAAAAATGAAATACAGTGTTTTTTCATCGGAAGTGCATTTTATGCCAATAAAACGGTCACTACGCACTTTCATTTTTATGAGACCTTTGATTCTTTTTCAGAATATTTGAAAGAGATAAAAATAGTAAATAGTGTAGTTCTAATAAAGGGCTCGCGAGGTATGGCGCTGGAGCGAACATTGCAATTCTTTTCGTAGTACTTAAAATAAAAGCGGAACAAAAACTGGAAAGAATTTGATAAAAAAAGAAGTTTTTTGGTGAATTGACAATCAGCTATAACTACTATAGACCTTTTATTATGACTCTATTTGGCGAAAATATAAGCATAAAAAAACTCCATTATTTCTAATGGAGTTTTTGTGGGCGATGAGGGGTCGGAACTTTTACCGCTTAACCTATAGCTCTTTCTGCTTTTTGATCCCATCTGGTAATATCCCATTTGCGTTTGGTGGAAGTTTCCTTAGGGATCCCATCAACGGTAATTCTTAGGTAAATATACCTGAGATTGCTTTTTTTTCGTGGAACCTTCAAAAAGAAGGTTAATCCAAAACTACTTTCTAACATAATTCAACGATTTAAATGAGTAAATGTCGAATTATAGCGTCTTAAAATCAAGTCGTTAACGTGCTTTTCATGTTGATTATCAATGATTTAGTCTTTATTTTGTGGCACATTTTTTCTAAATTTAAAAGTGCCATAAAAATGCCATGTAATTTTGAGCGTTTTTGAAAATTTTGGAGAAACAAGTATAAATAAAAATACCTGCAAATCCGAAATTTGCAGGTATTCTTTAAGATTGTGGAACTTTATAATATTATTCCTGAAATAGGTGGTGGGCGATGAGGGGTTCGAACCCCCGACCCCCTCGGTGTAAACGAGGTGCTCTGAACCAGCTGAGCTAATCGCCCTAATGCAATTTAGTAACTTATGTTTCCGTTATTGCGTGTGCAAATATACGACTAGAATTGGTATTTGCAAGTAAAAAAATAAAAAAAATTATAAAATTTCTGCAACAACAAAGGTGCTTCCGCCAATGTAAATGAAATCAGATTTTGTTGCGTTTTTTACAGCATTACGATAAGCTTCTGAAACAGAATTGTATACTTCTCCTTTTAGATCGAAAGAGGCTGCTTTTTGTTTTAGAATATGTGTATCTAGTCCTCGATAAATATTTGGTTTGCAAAAATAATAATGTGCTTTTTTAGGAAATAAAGGTAAAATTTCATCTAAATCTTTGTCATTTACTACTCCTAAAACAATGTGTAAAGTTATAAACTCTTCTTTTTGTATTTGATTTAAAACAATTTTCAGCCCGTTTTTATTATGTGCGGTATCACAAATAACTTTTGGAAATTCTTTCAATTGTTGCCATCTTCCTTGAAGCCCCGTATTTTTAACTACATGTAGTAAACCAGATTTTATATTTTCAGGAGTAATTTTAAATTTGGTCTTGTTCTTTAAAACAGTAATGGTTTGCAGTACTGTTTTTTTATTGTGTAGCTGATAATCGCCTATTAAATCAGAAGGATAGGTTTTTGAAATTAAATCAGAAGCAAAATAAATTTCAGAATTGCATGCTTCGGCTTTATCCAAAAAAACAGGTTTGGTTTCCGGAGTGTATTCTCCTATAATTACAGGGATGTTTGGCTTTATAATTCCTGCTTTTTCAAAAGCGATATCTTCAAGCGTGGTGCCTAAAAATTGTGTGTGATCTAATCCTATATTGGTAATAACCGAAACTAATGGTGTGATGATATTGGTGGCGTCTAATCTTCCGCCCATCCCCACTTCGATAATGGCTACGTTTACTTTTTCTTTGGCAAAATAATCGAAGGCTAAGCCAACGGTCATTTCGAAAAAACTCATGTCATTAGATTCAAAAAAAACTTTGTGCTCATGGATGAAATCAGTAACAAATTCTTCAGAAATATCTTTTCCGTTAATTTTGATTCGTTCTCTGAAATCCTTTAAATGTGGCGAGGTGTACAATCCAACTTTATAACCTGCTTCTTGAAGTATGGAGGCCAAAAGATGCGAAGTAGAACCTTTTCCGTTAGTTCCCGCAACATGAATACAATTTAATTTTTCTTGTGGATTATTAAGATGAGTTAGGAGTAAATGCGTGTTAGTTAAATCTTTCTTGTAGGCCGTTGTGCCTTGAAGTTGGTACATTGGGAGTTGATTAAACATCCAATTTATGGTTTCTTGGTAATTCATGAAGTCTATAAATAATAAAAACTCAAAGATACTTGAGTTTTTATTGTTTATAGTAATGATTATTCGCTTATTTTAAAATTAACGGTTATAAAGCCAACTTGGGTTTCAGGTGCTTTAGAGTCTGGTTGCCATTTGTATTTTCGGGCTGTTGCTAATGCAGGTTCTACTAAACAGGGATTCGTGTTTGTTGTTCCTTTAGTGTATTTAGCAGCTATAACATTTCCATTCCTATTTACTGTAATCTGTACGACTACAGTTCCAAATTCGTTGCACTTTTGGACCTCTTTCCCTCTTGAGCTAATGCTTCGGCCGTTTAATCCCCAACCACTTCCGTTACCGCTTCCGCTTCCTGATCCATAATAACTGTTAGCGTAAGGGTTGCCATTTGGGCTTCCTTTATCACCTGCTATATTGTCATTTCCTTCGCCTCCTTGAGCCTTTCCATCAGATTTAGGGCCGTTTATTAGACTTGATAAAGCGTCAGAGGTGCTTTTTGAAGGTTTTGGGATTTCTTTTGGCTTTGGTTTAACTTCTTCTTTGGCCGTTTGTTTAGTGGGTTGGATTTTTTTGGCTTCCTTTATGACAACAGCCTCTTCGATATCTTGTGATAGAACATCATCATTACTAGCGGCGGCTTCTTTTGCAGCTGTAGCTTTTGGCGCTGATTGAATGGCTTCTGTAGGCTGTATGTTTCCAGACCCAAAGTCAGTTGTTCCAAAGTTGATGGCAATTCCATTTTCAGGTGGTGGATCTAGTGAAGTCAATCCTAAATAAAAGAATAAAACAAATAGAATCACAAAAATAATGGATGTGATTGCAAATGATTTTTTTTCCTCTTCTGTTTCTATATATTTCATTTAGAAAAATCTTTAAATGCAATAAAATTATTTAGGTCTTACCGCTAAAACTACCTTGATTTGGTTTCTGTTTGCAATGTCCAAAACATTGACTGCTTTTTCAATTGGTACTCCTTCTTCGGCTCTTAAGATAATAGCTTTGTCTTTGTCAGAAGTGAACAGGGATAATAATCTTGATTCTAATTCAGTTTCTGGAACGGGTTCTTTATCAATAAAAAACTCTAATTTCTTATTAATGCTTACTGCGATATTTTTATTACTATCTGTTTTTCCTTTTGCTTTTGGCAAAACTAAATCCAATGCGTTAGTGGTTACCATTGTTGATGTTAGCATAAAGAATATAAGCAATAAAAAGACAATGTCTGTCATGGACGACATGTTGAATTCAGCGCTAACTTTATTTCTTCCTCTTAAATTCATGATTATGCAGGGTCGTTTAATAAGTCTAAGAAGTCAACCGCATTGGCTTCCATTTGATGAACAATTTTATCTGTTTTTACCACTAAGTGATTGTAACCAACGTAAGCAATAATCCCGACAACGAGTCCAACAACGGTAGTTGTCATAGCGGTGTATATGCCTTCTGAAAGAGCGCCAACTTCTATCTGTCCGCCAGAGCTAGCCATCTTGTGAAACGCCTGAATCATACCAACAACTGTTCCTAAGAAACCGGTCATAGGCCCCGCTCCGGAGATAGTTGCAAGCATGCTTACATTTTTTTCAAGTTTATAAATTTCAAGTTTTCCCGCATTTTCAATGGCAGTATTTATATCGTCTAGAGGTTTTCCTATTCGTGAAATTCCTTTCTCGATTAATCTTGCAACTGGAGATTTATAGTGTGCGCAGATAATTTTTGCATTATCTATTCGACCGTTTTTAATGTTGTCTTTAATTTGTCCCATGAAGTTTATGTCAATTTTTGAAGCAGTATTTATTGCCATTAGTCGTTCAAAATATAGATATAAAGCGATGAAAAACATCAGAAATAAGGAAGTCATTATTATTTGACCAGCTAATCCCCCGCTAGTTAATAATTCAATAATTGATAAAGTTTTTTCGACAGGGACTGCATCGACTAGACTTTCTTGTGCAACAGATAAGCTATCCGCTTGTAACATTAGACTCATAGAAATATTATTTATTATGAAAACGCTAATATATTATAAAAATTGCTATTTTCTTAGATTAAAATATTCAATAGGAAGGTTTTGTTTGGGGGTGTTGATTTAAATTATAAAAAAAATATCAATTTAATGAATTTGTTGTGAATATAATGCATTAAACTAATTGATTTTAGTGTAATTGTGAACCAGAAAATTGTTTGTAAAACAAACTTACGTTAGCTGCTTCAATGCTATCTCAAAAGCAGTTGCACTAATATTTGTTTTATTTGGGTTCAAATTATGTGCTTTTTCAATCGCTTTTTTAATAGTTTCTGATGTGTCTTGAAAAATAGCTTCATCTGTCATTTGCACTTTCTTTTCCATGAAGTAAGCAAAAACACGAGCCATACCACAATTTGAAATGAAGTCAGGAATTAAACTCACTTTATGATCTACATCTTCCATAATTGGTCCAAAAAAGATCTCTTTGTCGGCAAAAGGAACATTCGCACCACAAGAAATTACTTCAAGACCGTTTGTAATTAAACTGTCAATTTGGGATTGTGTTACTAATCTGGAAGCGGCACATGGAGTAAATATTTCTGCACCAATTGCCCATATTTTTTGATTGATTTCTTCAAAAGGAATCATATTTTTAGCAACCAATTTGTTTCCGTCTTTGGCTAGGAATAAGGTTCTCATTTCTTCAAAAGTGAACCCGTCTTCGTTGATTAATCCACCGTCTCTGTCGATAATGCCAATTATTTTAGCACCCATTTCGGCTAAGTAAAAAGCTGCAGCAGAACCTACGTTTCCAAAACCTTGCACGATTGCTTTTTTGCCTTTTACATCTCCACCATAAATAGTGTAATAATGGCGTACGGCTTCGGCAACGCCATAACCGGTAATCATATCAGCAACAGTATATTTTCTAGAAACATCTGGTGAAAATTTTGGGTTTTCAATTACTTTCACCACACCTTGACGCAATTGCCCAATTCTATTGATTTTGTCTGCTTCGGTAGGTTTAAAGTGACCGTTGAAAACGCCTTCTTGCGGATGCCAAACTCCGCATTCTTCCGTCATTGGAATTACCTCGTGAATTTCATCAACATTCAAATCACCACCGGTTCCGTAATAACTTTTTAATAGAGGGGAAACAGCTTTATACCAACGTTGCAAAACACCTTTTTTTCTTGGATCGTTTGGATCAAAATTAATTCCAGATTTAGCTCCGCCAATAGCAGGACCAGAAACCGAAAATTTTACTTCCATGGTTTTTGCCAACGACAAAACTTCATTCACGTCCAGCCCTTTTCTCATACGAGTTCCTCCACCTGCTGCACCGCCTCGGAGCGAATTAATGACTGTCCATCCTTCCGCTTCTGTTTCGGCATCTTTCCAATTAAAAATTATTTCAGGCTCTTTATTTTCGAATTTCTTTAATAAATCTTTCATTTATTGCGATATGTTTATTTTTGACAAATATAAAAAATAGAGCAATGTGAATTATGTATTTTTAGCTTTATTTTGGAGATTTTAAATAGGGGTAGTGTTATAGAGGTTGTTCAGTAAAAAAATATAATATTTGTTAAGTCGACACAATCTTTAGATTTTTACGATATTAATTCTCTACTAATTATGTTTTTCTTTAAACATTGGCTAAAATTACGAAAACGTTTGAAATTTAATTTTTAATAATTACTTTTGAAAAACAAATTTAAAAACAAATAACCTCATAAAAATATGGATTTCAATCTAACCGAAGAGCATTTAATGATTCAACAAGCCGCTAAAGATTTTGCTGTAGCAGAACTATTACCAGGTGTTATCGAAAGAGATGAGCTTTCAAAATTCCCTACTGAACAAGTCAAAATGATGGCGGAGCTTGGTTTTTTGGGAATGATGGTAGATCCTAAATATGGCGGTTCAGGTTTAGATAGTATTTCATATGTATTGGCAATGACTGAAATTGCAAAAGTTGATGCTTCGGCTGCTGTAATAATGTCAGTTAATAATTCGCTTGTTTGTGCTGGGATGGAGAAGTATTGTAACGAAGAGCAAAAAATGAAATATTTAGTTCCGCTTGCAAAAGGAGAAGTTATTGGTGCTTTTTGCCTGTCCGAGCCAGAAGCAGGAAGTGACGCTACATCTCAAAAGACAACTGCTATTGATATGGGTGATCATTATTTGTTGAATGGAACAAAAAACTGGATTACAAACGGATCAACAGCATCAACTTATTTAGTAATCGCGCAAACAGATGTGGAAAAGAAACACAAAGGAATTAATGCTTTTATTGTTGAGAAAGGCTGGGCAGGATTTGATATAGGACCAAAAGAAAAGAAAATGGGAATTCGTGGAAGCGATACCCATTCCTTACTGTTTACAGATGTAAAAGTTCCTAAAGAAAATAGAATCGGTGCTGACGGATTTGGATTTGCCTTTGCTATGAATGTTTTAAATGGCGGTAGAATAGGAATTGCATCACAAGCGTTAGGAATAGCAACAGGTGCTTATGAAATTGCGTTGAAATACGCTCAGGAACGAAAAGCATTTGGCACAGAAATTTTCAATCATCAAGCTATTGCTTTTAAACTAGCTGATATGTATGTGAAAGTAACTGCTGCAAAATTATTGGTAATGAAGGCGGCTTCCGAAAAAGATGAAGGTAAAGATATCGCGCATTCTGGTGCGATGGCAAAATTATACACCTCAGAAATAGCTTTAGAAGTTGCAAATGAAGCTGTTCAAATTCACGGAGGAAATGGGTATGTTGCTGAATATCATGTAGAACGAATGATGCGCGATTCTAAAATTACTCAAATTTATGAAGGAACTTCAGAGATTCAACGAATTGTAATCTCAAGAGGATTAGTGTCATAAATAACAGATACTTGTTATTAAGAACCCTTTTCAATTTCGGTTGGAAAGGGTTTTGTTTTTTAATATATTTATAAAAGTAGTTCTTCTTAATAAAAGCTTAGAAGCTGAAATAAATAGGGATCTGGAGCGATGATAAATGCTGATCTTAATTGGAGTCAATTGTTAATTATAAAAACAAGATACAGCTTTGCTTTTCGGGATAAAGCGCCTCGGTATCGAGGTGATTTTGATTTTATTGCCACGAACTTCGTTGTTTGATGCTATAATGAATTTTGGTGTTATGTTTGGTGTGATTTTTGTTCAGCAGTTCGTGTTGGGGATTGTGTTAAAAATGATGGTTAGATGCTTTTTATTTTAGCATAAATTACCTTTCTTTACTTTTTTATTTTTTAAGGTAGAAGACTAGATTAATGAATTAAAACTTAAATATGTTAATACCTTCTATAAATAATAGTTTGAATGAATTAATTGATTTGCTCAATCAATTATCTCAAACTGAATATTCCAATTCTTGTGTGCAATTGAGTAATGCAACTGTTGGGGAGCATATCAGGCATATTATTGAAATGTTTCAGTGCTTAGAAAATCAATATGATATAGGTATTGTGAATTATGACAAAAGAGAACGCAATACTCGTATTCAAACAGAGACCAGTTTTGCTATTGAAAATATTGCCTTGATTCAACAAAATTTAGACAAAAAAAACAAATCTATCATGTTGATTCAAATTATTGATGGAGAGGAAATCCGAATTGAAAGTAACTATTTCAGAGAATTATTGTATAATTTAGAACACTGCATTCACCATCAAGCGCTTATTAAAGTAGCTGTTTTACAATGTGAAACAGTAACAATAGGCCCTAATTTTGGAGTTGCTCGATCTACAATAGAATATAGAAATCTATGTGCACAGTAAGTTTTGTTGCAACGAATGATAAAATTATCATTACTTCCAATCGGGATGAAAAAACGATAAGACCAAGTGCAATACCTCCGAAAAACTATATCGTAAACGGAAAAAATCTTATTTTCCCAAAGGATTCAAAAGCCGGAGGGACGTGGTTTGTTGTTAATGCTGACGGAACAATTTTGGTGTTATTAAATGGTGCCGACGAAAAACATGAGGTGAAACTTCCATATCGAAAAAGTCGCGGTTTAATTGTTTTAGATCTGATTAGCAGCTTTTCACCAAAGGATTTCTGGAACGAAATTGACTTGGAAAACATAGAACCTTTTACATTAGTTTTATTTCAAAACAAAGCTCTTTTTCAATTGCGCTGGAACGGAAATGAGAAAGAAACAACTCCATTGGATAGACGTAAAAACCACATTTGGTCGTCATCTACGTTATATCCATCGGCAATTCGCTTACAGCGCTCTAAATGGTTTCATTCTTTTATGGACCATAATCTTGAAATTTCCGAATCAAAAATGCATGATTTCCATCGCTATACTGAACGGGGAAATGATGAAAATGGTTTGGTTATTAATAGAAATAATGAATTGAAAACACTGAGTATTACACAGTCGGTTATTGAAAAAAATAAAGTAGCTATATTGCATTACGATTTGATTGCGCAACAGGATTTTTCAACCTCCTTTTTCACCGTTTAAAAAAAAAACGCCTTGAAACTACTTTTCCATAAAATTATGCATTGGGAATACTGGCCTTTCCAAATTGTGTACATTCCCATTTATTTTTTATGGTCCTACTATTCTATCAAGGCCAAATCTATTTTTTTCTTTAATGCAGCTAATCCAACCATAAAAAATGGTGGTTTTATGATGGAGTCAAAAAAAGAAATTTACAATTTAATTCCGCAAAAATACTACCCCAAAACGGAGTTGATAAAAAAAGGAACGTCGCTTGAAGCAATTTTGAATACTATCGAAACTATTGGAATAACATTTCCTTTGATTGCTAAACCAGATATTGGCCTGCGAGGGTCTGGTGTAAAAAAAATTAATAGTGTTGCTGATTTAAAAGAATATGCTGAAAAAGCAAGTTTTGATTACATAGTGCAGGATTTAATTCCGTTCGATAATGAAGTTGGGATTTTCTATGTGCGCTATCCTCATGAAAAAGCGGGTAGAATTACAGGAATAGTTTCAAAAGAGTTTTTGACTATTACCGGAAATGGATTTTCTACTGTGGAAGAATTAATCAAAGAAAATCCGCGATATGAGTTGCAGTTGAAGGTCTTGCAGCTAGAATATGGCGAAAAACTACTAGATATTATTCCAAAAGGAGAAAAATTAAATTTAGTGCCTTACGGAAATCATGCACGTGGCGCAAAATTCATTGACGGAAGTGATTGGATAACACCAAAATTGACACAAATAATTAACGAAATGTGTTTGCAAATTCCGGGATTTTATTTTGGGAGACTAGATGTAATGTATAGTACTATCGAAGAATTAGAACAAGGGCTGAACTTTTTAGTAGTAGAGCTAAATGGCGCTGGAAGTGAACCCACACATATCTATGATCCAAAACATTCTTTGTTTTTTGCCTGGAGAGAGCTTTCACGCCACATTACGTATATGTATGAAATAAGTGTTGCAAACCATCAAAATGGCGCTCCGTATTTAATTCATAAAGAAGGTTTGAACGAATATCGAATGCATCTAGAACAAAGCAAAAAAATTGTAAATTTCTAAAATTATGAAGGCATTAAAGAACATTTTTATTGGTTTTTTAGTGAGTTTTGTCGGTTCGATACCTTTAGGATATTTGAATCTTATCGGTTTTGAAATTTATTTCAAACTAGGAATGAATAGCTTGGTGTTCTTTTTATTAGGAGTGATTTTTGTGGAGATGTTTGTGATTTATTTCACTTTGATTTTCGCAAAGCAATTAGTTAACAATAAAAAATTAATGAAAATTATTGATTTTTTTGCCGTTTTCTTTTTGTTGATTTTGGGTTATACTTTTTATGCTAATTCCAATCAAACCATGGAAGAACAAGGAATTTTAGAGAAATATGCAATGTATTCTCCTTTCCTTATCGGTGTTTTTTTGAATTGCATCAACTTTCTTCAATTGCCGTTTTGGACCGGCTGGAACCTTTATTTAATAAATGGGAATTATATTTCCATTGTAAATAAGCTAAAACTGTATTACATTTCAGGGACTTTGATAGGTACATTTTTTGGAATGATGACTTTGGTTTTGATATTAAATACCCTGTCTCAAAAAACAACCGGCTTTTCTAAATATGTAATGCCAGTGGTGATTCCGTCATTTTTTGTGATTTTAGCTTTTGTTCAAATGGTAAAAGTCTACAAGAAATATTATAGAAATAAAATTGTATTGTAAAATATAAACCTCATTTATTATGAAAAAAGCATTTGTATCTCTTTCTCTGATTTTCTTTAGTTGTCTGTCAACTCAAGTTATCATTGCCCAAACAGCTAGTGAGGTGCAATTAAAAATTGTTGACGTTGAATATAAAGTGAAAGAAAATGACGTTGCTGAGACATTAAAATATTTAGCTTCGGATGATTTAGAAGGAAGGGAAACCGGAAAGGCTGGAATGGTGAAAGCTGCTGATTATTTGGAGCAATTTTTTAAGGACAACAATATTAAACCGTATTTCAAATCGTATCGCGATACCTTGTCTACTTTCAAGGAAACGGCTTTTAATATTGTAGGTTTTATTGAAGGAAACGACCCAGTTCTTAAAAATGAATTTATAATTCTAAGCGCTCATTATGATCATATTGGAATTGATGAAAAAGGCGTGAATGGAGATTTTATAAATAATGGTGCCAATGACGATGCCTCTGGAACAACGGCCGTTGCTGAAATGGCAAAATATTTCAGTATTGCAAAAAATAACAAACGAAGTATTCTTTTTGTATTTTTTACAGGAGAAGAAAAAGGATTGTTAGGTTCTAAACATTTAGCCCAAAAACTCAAAGCTCAAGATTTTAAATTGTACACTCAATTCAATATCGAAATGATTGGTGTGCCTATGAAGAGAGATTATTTAGCGTATGTTACTGGTTTTGACAAATCCAATATGGCAGCAAAAATCAACCAATATACTGGAAAAAATACGATTGGTTTTCTTCCAAAAGAAGCCGAATTTCAATTGTTTTACAGGTCCGATAACTTTCCTTTTTATAATGTTTTTAAAGCGCCTTGTCAGTCTGTAAGTACGTTTGATTTTGAGAATTTTGAATTTTATCATCATGTTTCTGATGAATTTGAAGCGATGGATATTCCGCACATAACTACTTTTATTCGAGAACTGTTGCCTGCTGTAACGCAAATGGCCAACACGCCAACCCAAGAAATAATCATGCTTAAATAGTCTGCGTAACGCTTTGATTCATATCGTAAGCTAAAATTAAGTACTCGTTGTTGTTGAATTGAAATTCTTTGATAATTGTCCATTTTAGTTTTTCGGTATGTGCTTTCGTAGACGGAATATTAATTTTGTTGATAAAAGTCAAGCTTAACGGATATTTACTTTTCATATTTATTCTCATGAATTCAAAAAAAGGCGTTATCAATCCTTTTCCTCGATAGTCTTGGTGAATACAAATAGGGCCATATTGAAAACTGTTCTTTGTGGTGAAATCGAAATCTAAAAAAATGAGTTCAGGCAGTAATGAAATCATGTGATTGAAAATGGGCCACTGATGGAAGAAATCCCAACTCCCTGCAAAAATGTATGCGATGATGTGGTTGGTATCTTTAGCAATAAACAATTCTTCTTTTTGAATTACTTCGGTTAGTTGTTGAATCGTAAACGGAGTTGTAACAAATCCAGCAGTTTTTTCTTCTTCGGATAAGTTAGCTACAAGATACAATTCCTGTAATGCCAATACACCTGCAATGTCAATCAGTTTTGCAATTTCAAATTGTATGTTTTGTGTTATTTTCTTGGAATTCAGAGGTTAATTTACGTACTCAAAAATAAGTAAAATTATAGTTTTTTTTAATTTTTATTACAGCAGCAATCCTTTTGCGTAAAGCTGTACAATTTTACTGTTTTTGCTTATTTTTGCTTTATGAAAAATATTATTATTACAGGAACGAGTAGGGGAATAGGATTTGAGTTGGCATTGCAATTTGCCAATGCGGGATACCAAGTGTTAGCCATTTCCAGGAAAATTCCTCAGGCTTTATTAGAAAACGAAAACATAACCTGTCTTTCAGTTGATTTATCCAATGAATCTGAATTGGAAAAAGTAAATGATTTTCTTTCTAAATCTTGGAAAAAAATTGACGCCGTCATTCATAACGCAGGAAGTTTATTGCTTAAACCTTTTTCAGAAACGACTCAAGAAGATTTTGAAAACATCTATAAAGTCAATGTTTTTGGCGTGGCCAATCTGACTCGAATCTGCTTGCCTTATTTACAAAAAGGAAGCCACGTAGTAACTATAAGTTCTATGGGAGGTGTTCAAGGAAGCTTAAAGTTTGCCGGATTAGCAGCTTATAGTTCTAGTAAAGGGGCTGTTATTACACTGTCGGAGTTGTTGGCCGAAGAGTATAAAGAACGTGGGATTTCTTTTAATGTTTTAGCCCTGGGTTCTGTACAAACAGAAATGCTAGCCGAAGCTTTTCCAGGCTATCAAGCACCAATATCAGCAGGTGAAATGGCAAATTATATTTATGATTTTACATTGACTGGAAATAAATATTTCAACGGTAAAGTGTTACAAGTTTCTTCTACGAATCCTTAACTTATAATTTCTAATTGTTTTGAGCGAAACCTTAGCCAGATATATTCCAGAACATGCGGTGAAACCCGTTTTCGAACTTATTGTTGCCAATCAAGTGCATCTTAAGATTGTCAACGAAAGGCAGACGCGTCATGGCGATTATCGAAAAAGGCTGAACGGAAAGCATGAAATAACAGTAAATTCAAACCTCAATAAATACAAGTTTTTGATTACGCTGATTCATGAAATCTCGCATTTGGTGGCTTTTGAAAAATTTGGTAGAAATATTAAGCCGCATGGGGTCGAATGGAAATATTCTTTTCAAATGCTGATGATTCCTTACATTCGTCCTGAGATTTTTCCGAATCATTTGTTGCCTTTGTTAGCGAGACATTTCAAAAATCCAACAGCTAGTAGCGATACCGATGCTACTTTGGCTTTGGCACTAAAACAATTTGACCAGCAAAACGATAAAAATTATGTATTCGAAATTCCGTATGGGAGCGTTTTTCGAATTCAAAATGGGAAAATTTTTAAGAAAATAGCAGTAAGGACCAAGCGTTTTGAATGTTTGGAAATGAGTTCTGGAAAGACTTATTTATTCAATCCAAATGCTGAGGTAGAGTTATTGAAATCAAGCTAGTCTTTAGTCTTTCAAATACGCTTCTCGTACTTTTTTAAATAAATTTGAAGAATAAACAAAAGCAACAACGGCTTCGTTATCCGTTTTGAAGATTTCTTCTTTGCTTCCCTGCCAGGCTTTTAAGCCGTCTTTTAAGAATAAAATATTATCACCAATTTCCATAACTGAGTTCATATCGTGGGTATTGATAACGGTAGTGATGTCGTATTCTTCGGTGATTTCTTTGATAAGATTATCAATCAAAATTGCTGTATTTGGATCTAGTCCAGAGTTAGGTTCGTCGCAAAATAAGTATTTTGGTCGGTTTACAATCGCGCGGGCAATCGCTACCCTTTTTTGCATTCCGCCCGATATTTGCGAAGGTAATTTATTATGTGCATCAGTAAGATTAACTCTTTTTAATACAAAGTCTACGCGTTCTTGAATTTTAGCTCTATTGTCCTTGGTAAACATTCGTAACGGAAATCCAACATTTTCGGCTACGGTCATGGAGTCAAACAAAGCGCTTCCTTGAAAAACCATTCCGATTTCGGTACGAAGTTCTCGTTTTTCACCCGCTTCTAATTCGGAATATATTCTGCCGTCAAAACATATTTGACCTGATTCTGGTGTGTGAATACCTAATAGGCTTTTGAGTAGTACTGTTTTTCCAGATCCACTTTGTCCTATAATTAGATTAGTTTTTCCAGTTTCAAAAACCGTCGAAATGCCTTTAAGGATTCTTTTGCCATCAAATGATTTTTCTATGTTTTTTACTTCTATCATGATCCTAGTAACAATTGCGTTAATATATAATTGAAAAGTATTATGGAAACTGATGTCCAAACAAAAGATACGGTACTAGCTTTACCTACTTCTAGTGCGCCGCCTTTCATGTAATAGCCATGAAATGAGGGTATAGTTGCTAATAACATGGCGAAAATCAATGTTTTTATAAAGGCATAAGCAACATGAAAAGGAATAAAATCCATTTGAGTACCATTTATAAATTCAGCACTTGAGATATAACCTCCATAAACCCCAGCCATCCATCCGCCAAGAATACCAAGAAACATGGCTATACCAATAAGGAATGGGTACAACAATAGAGCAATTATTTTTGGAAAAACCAGGTAATTTAGTGCATTTACGCCCATTACTTCTAATGCGTCAATTTGTTCGGTAACCCTCATCGTTCCTATGCTTGAGGTAATGAAAGAGCCCATTTTACCAGCCATAATTACGGAGATAAATGTTGGTGCAAACTCTAATATCACGGATTGTCTTGTGGCAAAACCAATAAGATATTTTGGTATTAAAGGATTGGTCAAGTTTAATGCAGTTTGTATGGCTACAACACCTCCGACAAAGAAAGAAATAAAGGCTACAATGCCAAGAGAACCAATAATCAAGTCGTCAATTTCTTTGAAAATTAGACTTCTCATCACAGACCATTTGGTTTGTTTGTTGAAAATTTCTTTTAGCATTAGGAAATATCTTCCTATTTGCGTTATATATCGAATGAGCATCATAAGTTTTGCGAATATGGGCTAAATTACAAAAATTGTTAGGAGTTATCCCTTTTGATTTAGCGGTTTTTGATTTCTGGAGCTAAAAAAGCTTCTCTTTCATTTTTTTTAAACGGTACTTCCGTATGAATTTTGCCTGTTCTTCTGTTACTAATAAAGGTGTTTTAGCTGCTTTTGCTTTCCAAAAACCTTTGATGTAATCTAAAAAAAGTAGCGGTTTCTTTTTCATCATGGCCAGTTTTGTCGAAGCAATGGCGGTAATTATAAAACCATAACCTAAAGTGTAAAAAGCTTCACCCTGTTTATAGCGTGCTGTTTTATTATAATTTGCACCCGTTGGTTTTAGATGTTTTACATGTAAAGACGTATCAGTTACTACTTTCCAATTGTAGAATTTACAAAGTAATTCGTCAACGGTGTCCCAGCCCATTTGTGGTTTTAAGCCACCCATTTGTTTGAAAGCTTCTTTTCTGTACGCTTTTAATGCGCCTCGAATATGGTCTTTGTCCGTTAGGTTTTCAAGAATCCAGTCGCCGTTTTTCTCGATATAGCAAAATCCGCCAACCATACCAATGGAAGCATCCGATTTAAAATGCTTTTCAATAGTTTCAAAATAATTATTTGGAAAAATCAAGTCGGCATCTGTTTTTACAATGACATCGTAATTTTCGTCTAAGGTTTCAAATCCTGTTTGAAATGCCTGAATGACTTTACTTCCCGGTAAATGTATGGCGCTTGATTTTTTTTCGACTAAAGATATAAACGGATTTTCTTTAGCAAAAGCCGTTACGATTTCGGCAGTTTTATCCGTAGAATTATCATTGACAACTACTATTTTTTTAGGTAAAACAGTTTGTGAAATCAAAGAATCTAAAGTTAAAGCGATTAAAGCTTCTTCGTTATGCGCCGGAATGACAATATAATAATTCATTATTTTATTTTTTCAGCGTAAACAATATAATACCGATTGGTAAACTTTCTCAATAAAGGACGAAGGCCAAATTTCTTTACGGGGTTGGTCCATTTTTTACGATCCATTATTTTCCAGCCTGTTTTTTCCAATAGCCAATCGAGTTGCCAATCTTCGAATTCGTGGTAATGTCTGTCCCACATGTCTATTTTGCTCCTGTAGGCTGGTGAAAACCACAAACGCATTGGTATCGATATAAAAAGTTTGTCTGATTTGATTTCGCTTAAAATTGTATACGGATTGAGCAAATGTTCAAAGATTTCGAAAGCGGTTACTACTTCGGTTTTTTCTTTTGAAAATACCGATTGGTCTTTGTCTAAGTCTTCGCCTGTTGTGTTTGTAACTGAAAACCCTTCGGATTTCATAATTTTAGAGAAAGGGTTTTCAACACCTAAATCTAAAATGGTATCTGAAGTGGAGACATGTTTTTTTAGAAATTTTAAAGTATGTTTGAATCTTTTGTTGGGAAACGTTTTTTCGTACATTTTTTTTTGATTTTGCCGCTAGGGCACGAAGGCACAAATATAGTAATAAATGTGTTTTTTGGCATTGTTTTTTAGCCCGGATGGGAATGAAAATCCCGGAGCTTCAAAAAGTAGTTTTTTAAGGTGCAAAAAGCGACTAAAAGAAGCTTTTTTGCACCTTAGAAAAACAAGTTTTGTAGTGAGGAATTGTAGTGTACAGCCGGATTAGCTCCTTATTGCTGCAGTTCTCACAATGATTAATATCTGTAAATAAATGCGTTGATGTTCATGCCTGCTCCAACGGATGCAAAGAGAAGAATGTCGCCTTTTTTTATGGATTGGTTTTCAATTTCGCCGCGAATTAGCAGGTCAAAAAGAGTTGGAACGGTTGCTACACTGCTATTTCCTAGTTCACGAATGCTCATAGGCATAACATCTTTTGGGACAGGTTTGTCATATAGTTTGTAAAAACGGTCTATTATCGCTTCATCCATTTTTTCATTGGCTTGGTGGATAAGAATTTTTTTTACGTCATCAATTCCCAGTCCGCTTTTGTCTAAGCAACTTTTCATAGCCATAGGAACTTGACTTAATGCAAATTCATAGATTTTACGTCCATACATTTTAATGTAGCGTGTGTCTGGATCTAAATCTGGATTGTAGGATTTTCCAAAAAATAAGTAATTAGCTTCGTCAATGGCATAAGTGGCACTTTCGTAGGCTAGCATTCCAGTTTCATCGTCGGAAGCTTCGATAATAGAAGCACCAGCGCCATCAGAATAAATCATAGAGTCTCTGTCATGTGCATCAACTACTCTAGAAAGAGTTTCAGAGCCAATTACCAAACAGCGTTTTGCCATGCCAGATTTAATGAAAGCATTGGCTTGAAGCACACCCTCAATCCAGCCAGGACATCCAAAAAGGATATCGTAAGCGACGCATTTTGGGTTCTTTATTTGTAATTTATGTTTAACGCGTGTCGCAAGACTTGGAATCATGTCAGACTGGGTTGTGCCACATTTTACATCACCAAAGTTGTGTGCGAAGATAATATAATCAATTGTTTCCGGATCGATTCCAGCATTTTCTATTGCTTTTTGAGAGGCAAAAAAAGCTAAATCAGAGGAGGTTAAATGGTCCTCAGCATACCGCCTATGTTCGATTCCAGTAATTGCTTTGAATTTTTTAATTACTACGTCGTTAGGGTAAACAAAGGCAGAACCATCTTCATTCAAAAAAACATGTTCGCCAAAGTCAGTATTGCTCACTTTTATTTCAGGAATATAGCTTCCTATTCCAGTTATCTTTATTTTCATGGTGTTAATTTTCCAAATTATATGCTAATTTAATCATTAAAAATTTATTACACTCATAATATTTACTATGCGTGCATATAATTGTGAAATAATAATTTATTGGCAAAAATATTGATTATTTTATTGCAAATTACAAAAAATGTTGTGATGTTGATTTCTTAATTGTTGCAATGGATTAAAGAAATGATTAAAGAAATGATTAAAGAAATGATAAAAGAAATGATTTAAGATTTTTATGCATTCACAAATGAATTATTTCCTATTTTATGAATATGATTATTATAGGTTTAGTTCAAATTAAATTTTTTTGCCAAACCTGTATGGTTTTGTAAGTTTTTTTATATTTTTGGAAAATATAAAAACCAAAATTTAAAAATATGAAAAAAATTATTTTACTGTTTTCGATGATTTTGACTACATCATTTGTAGTAGCTCAGGCCGATGTGATTTCAAAGCATAGTGGAGAGAATGTAACTGGCAAAGTTGTCCGTGTTGATGAGTATACCGTTGTTTTTAAATACGATGGCGAGGATGCTGAAAATTCTATAGGAAAGTATGCAATTGAAAAAATTGTGTATGGTAAAAGTGGCAGGGTTGAAGATGTTACGGAGAAAATTGTTGTTTCAGGCGAAGCTGATTGGGAAAAAGTTGTTATACTTGAGGAGAAATCCTATATCGCCGGTTTAAAAAAAGTAGGTGATGTTAGAGGTAAAACAGGTCTGATTAATTTTCAAACAGGTAATACTGGCGACAAAAAAGCAGAAAAAAAGCTTAAAATGGCAGCAGCTGTTTTGGGTTGTCCGTTTATATTAATGACTGCTGACAAGACGACTGTTGGCGCAAATTCAAATCAATTAGGTGGGGTGCAAGCAATAAAGACAGGTTTGGGATATAAATACTAGACTTATAAATATTTTTTTAATAAAAACGCCTCAATAATTCGAGGCGTTTTTATTAAAAAAATATTTTAAATTTAACTTTCCATGTACGCTTCAATTGGCGCACAAGAACAAACTAAATTTCGATCACCGTATGCTTCATCAACTCTACGAACGGTAGGCCAAAATTTATTTTCGGCAATGTATTCTAAAGGAAAAGCTGCTTTTTCACGTGTGTATGGAAAACTCCAGTTGTCTGTGGTTACCATCATCAAAGTATGTGGCGCATTTTTCAGCACATTGTTTGGATTGTCTGATGTAGCGGCTTCGATTTCTTTGCGAATAGCAATCATGGCGTCACAAAAACGGTCTAGCTCTTCTAAGTTTTCGCTCTCTGTGGGTTCTACCATCAAAGTTCCAGCAACTGGAAACGAAACGGTTGGAGCATGGAAACCATAATCCATCAAACGTTTTGCAATATCAGTTACTTCGATTCCTTTTTCTTTAAACGGACGGCATTCCAAAATCATCTCGTGTGCTGCACGACCCATTTCTCCAGAATATAACGTGTCATAATGACCGTTTAATTTTTCTTTAATATAGTTTGCATTTAAAATCGCATATTGTGTTGATTGTTTCAAACCTTCTGCACCAAGCATGCAGATGTAACCATACGATATCAAACAAACTAATGCTGAACCCCAAGGTGCAGCCGAAATTGCCGTAATCGCCGTTGAACCTCCTGTTGGAATTACAGGATTTGTCGGTAAAAATGGAACTAATTGCGGAGCAACGCATATTGGTCCTACACCTGGTCCACCACCACCGTGAGGAATAGCGAATGTTTTATGCAGGTTCAAGTGACAAACGTCAGCACCAATAGTTGCAGGATTTGTTAATCCAACTTGTGCATTCATGTTTGCACCATCCATATATACTTGTCCACCGTTATCGTGGATTAATTGTGTGATTTCTTTAATTGCGCTTTCAAAAACGCCGTGAGTTGATGGATAAGTTACCATGAGACAAGATAGATTGGCTGCGTGCAAAATTGCTTTTTCACGTAAATCTTCGACGTCAATGTTTCCGTTTTCCAATGTTTTCGTAACTACCACTTTCATTCCTGCCATCGCTGCTGAAGCTGGATTTGTTCCGTGTGCAGATGATGGAATTAGGGCAATGTTTCTGTGGTGGTCACCCCTTGACTGGTGGTATGCGCGAATAACCATTAATCCTGCATATTCGCCTTGAGCACCTGAATTAGGTTGTAATGTTGTTCCAGCAAAACCTGTAATAACATTTAACTGTTGTTCTAATTTAGCCAACATTTCTTGATATCCTTGTGCTTGCTCTAGCGGTGCAAAGGGGTGCATGTTATTCCATTGTGCCATGCTCAAAGGCAACATTTCTGAAGCGGCATTTAATTTCATGGTGCAAGAACCTAAAGAAATCATCGAATGATTCAAGGCTAAATCTTTTCTTTCTAACATTTTGACGTAACGCATCAAAGCAGTTTCTGAATGGTATTTATTGAAAACATCATGTTGCAAGAAAGTAGATGTTCTGTTTATGCTTTCAGGAAAATGATTGGTCTCTGATAAACTTTCAATTGTTGTTGCTTGTTTGTCATTTGCAGAAGCGAAAATGGCAACAATTTTATTTAAGTCAGCAATACTTGTTGTTTCGTTTAAAGAAATTGAAACCGAATTTCCGTCGATGTAGTAAAAGTTAACTTCATTTTTTTCGGCAATCGCTTTTATTTTTTTGGCATCAGCGGTAACAACAATGGTATCAAAAAAAGCAGTGTTGGTTTGTTGTATTCCTAGTTTTGCTAATTCGTTTGCCAATGTTACTGCAGATGCATGAACCTTGTTTGCGATATATTGCAATCCTTTTGGACCATGATATACGGCATACATTCCTGCCATAACGGACAATAAAACTTGAGCAGTACAAATATTTGAAGTCGCTTTGTCCCGTTTGATGTGTTGTTCACGGGTTTGCAAAGCCATACGCAAGGCGCGATTTCCATTCGTGTCAATCGTTACACCGATGATTCTTCCCGGCATACTTCTTTTATATTCTTCTCTTGTTGCAAAATATGCTGCATGTGGGCCACCATAACCTAACGGAATTCCGAAACGTTGTGTGGTTCCAAGAACTACAGCAGCACCCATTTCTCCTGGAGGAGTCAGTTTTGCTAAACTTAAAATGTCAGCAGCAACGGCTACTTTAATTTCATTTTTGGCTGCTTTGGCAATAAAATCGGCGTAGTCATAAACTTGTCCAAATTTCCCTGGATATTGAAGGATTGCTCCAAAATATTCCGATGAGAAATTAAATTCTTCATGGTTCCCAACTACTAATTCAACCCCAATTGGCGTAGAACGAGTTTGTAAAACGGATAAGGTTTGGGGTAATATTTCTTCAGAAACGAAGAATTTATTGGTGTTGCTTTTCTTTTGATCGCGTGTTCTTACGTCGAATAATAATGCCATTGCTTCTGCAGCGGCAGTTCCTTCGTCTAATAAAGAGGCGTTGGCAATTTCCATTCCGGTTAATTCGATAACCATTGTTTGAAAATTCAAAATTGCTTCTAAACGACCTTGTGCAATCTCTGCTTGGTACGGTGTATAAGCAGTGTACCATCCTGGATTTTCAAATACATTTCTTTGAATTACTGCAGGAATAATTGCGGCATTGTACCCTAAACCAATGTAGGATTGAAAAATTTTATTTTTATTGCCTAATTTCTGGATGTGATTTGCAAACTCATATTCAGTCATTGCTGGTTCTAAATCTAGATCAGATTTTAAACGAATGTCACTTGGAATAGTTTCTTGGATCACTTGGTCAAGTGTTGCTGCGCCAATTGTCTTCAACATGTGTTCTAGATCATTTTCTCTTGGGCCAATGTGTCTTAATGCAAAAGCGTCTGTTTTCATTGTATATAAAATGGGTTGTGTGTTTCTTGTTTTAAAAGGCTGTAAAATTAAATATTAATATACTATTAATTGCCTTTTTTAACTTGATTTTCTGTGAATTTTTCAACTAAAAAGCATTCTTGTTAACACTTTGATTAATTTTGTCTGATGAGATTTTTAAAACTAATTTTTGATTTTTATATTAATAGTAGTATTCACGTGGGTTTGTCTTGTTATGCTCTGGTGAGAATGACGCAACACATGTTCCATATTCCAATAGATGTGCCAGTTGCTCACTTTGCTTTTTTTGGAACAATTGTAGGGTATAATTTTGTAAAATATAATGCATTAGCTAGGGTTCAAAGATTACGGATGCGCAAGGAATTAAAAATGATTACGTTATTTAGCTTTTTTGCCCTTTTGTTCGTTGGATATTATTTTTTTCAACTACAAAGAATAACCCAAATAGTTGCAGTAGTTTTCTTGAGTATTACAGTATTGTATACACTTTCCTTTTTTCCAAATAAGAAGAATGCCCGGAATTGGGCTGGAGTCAAAATTTATATTGTAGCCTTGTGTTGGGTAGGAGCGACCTTAGCCTTGCCGGTTTTGAATGCTACTATTTCAGTAACTACTGATTTTTATTTGAAATGTGTGCAACGTTTTATCTTGATTTTTGTATTGGTGCTAGTTTTTGAAAT
>RRZT010500029.1_pt1 | contig 38382 bp, 35 predicted proteins | sample 2165551 | NCBI WGS metagenome assembly RRZT01 (sample SAMN10456910, study PRJNA506462) | wastewater metagenome | biome: wastewater; feature: sludge; material: wastewater sludge; isolation source: wastewater sludge with Escherichia coli K12::gfp cells carrying plasmid... | place: USA: Moscow, Idaho...
CCGACCGACCTTGCCCATCAGGTCGGGAGTCGCGACCACGGCGTCGAAGTCGAGGTAGCCACCGGCCACCTTCTCGATCAGTTCGTCGGAGCCGACTTCATCGGCGCCGGCCTGCGTGGCCTCCGCCGCCTTCGGGCCTTGGGCGAAGACGAGGACCCTTGCCGTCTTGCCGGTGCCGTGGGGCAGGTTGACCGTGCCGCGAACCATCTGGTCCGCCTTGCGGGGGTCGACGCCCAGTCGCATCGACACCTCGACCGACTCGTCAAAACGACCGGCCGGGTACTGCTTGATGATCGCAATCGCCTCTTCGGGTGTGTAGAACTGACTGCCGTCCCGCAGTTCCGACGATGCGCGATAGCGCTTGCTGTGCTTCATCTCTGGTTCCTTTCCGTCAGCCTCGTGGGCTGATCCACCAGTTCCTGGTTCGGATGCACGTCCTTCCAGGTGGGTTGATGGCAGACCGGAGACTCCTCCGGCGCCAGGAGCGTCACTCGACTGTGACACCCATGGAGCGGGCGGTGCCCTCGACGATCAGCATGGCCGCCTCGACATCGTTCGCGTTCAGGTCGGGAAGCTTGGTCGTGGCGATCTCGCGGACCTGGTCCTTGGTGATCTTGCCAGCCTTCTCCTTGCTCGGCTTGCTTGATCCCCTGGACAGGCCAGCGGCCTGCTTGATCAGTTCGGAGGCCGGCGGGGTCTTCACGATGAAAGTGAAGGTGCGGTCCTCGAAAATCGTGATCTCAGCCGGGACGATGGTGCCACGCTGGCCTTCGGTGCGGGCGTTGTACGCCTTCACGAACTCCATGATGTTGACACCATGCGGACCAAGCGCAGTACCGACCGGCGGAGCCGGCGTGGCAGCACCCGCCTGGATGGCGATCTTGACGATCGCCGCTACCTTCTTCTTGGGAGGCATTGTGGGTCCTTTTCCGTTTTCTGTTGATGATCGCAGCGGCTGGTGTGCGGCAGCTCGCCAGCCGCTGCTGACGCCGCCCGATCGACGGCAGCAGATCCTCGGTCAGACGACCTTCTGGATCTGCGGGAAGGTCAAGTCTACCGGGGTCTCGCGACCGAGGATTTCGACCATGGCCTTCACGCGCTGGTTGTGCGGGTTGATCTCGGTGAGAGTGGCGTGCACGCCCGCGAACGGACCATCCACCACCGTGACCGAGTCACCCACCTGGTAGTCGACAACCTCGACCTTCTTGCGGCGCCGCGGAGCCTGCCCAGCCGCGGCTACCTTGGCCTGCACGGACGGGGTGAGCATACCCTCTACCTCATCCAAGCCGAGCGGCACTGGCTGGTTGGCGTGCCCGACGAACCCGGTCACCGACGGGGTGTGTCGCACGGCTGCCCATGACTCGTCCGTCAGGTCCATCCGCACCAGCACATAGCCCGGCATGAAGGTGCGGGTGACGTTCTTCTTCTGACCGTTGCGAATCTCGACGGCGTCCTCGGTGGGCACCAAGGTCTCGTAGATGTAGTCCTCCATGTTGAGGGTGACCACACGAGCGTCGATGTTCTGCTTGACTCGGTTTTCCATGCCCGAGTAGGTGTGCACCACGTACCATTCGCCCGGCTTGCTTCGCAGTTCGGCACGCAGTTCCTCAAGGGCCCTCTCCAACGCCAGGTCCGGCTCCTGGTCGGCCTCGTCGTCCTGCTCGGGCTCGTCACCGAACCCGTCCAGGTCAAGGTTCAGCTCGACGTCGCGCTCGACGGACTCGGAGAAGTCCCCGAAGTCGAGGTTGATCTCGACATCGTCGGACGCCGGTTCAAGGTCGTCCGCGAACCCCGCAGACAGGTCGATCTCAACCTCGTCGGAGCTAGTCAGGTCATCATTCGGTTCAGTGGTCATGGTCTCCTCCTTCGTCGATCAGCCGAGCACCTTCAGCAGCAGCCAACCGAACAACGCGTCGAGGCCGGCGACGAAGAACATGATGAACAGCACGAAGACCAGCACCACGACGAAATAACGCCACAGCTGGTCGCCGGTGGGCCACACGACCTTCTTCAGTTCGCCGATCGACTGCTTGACGAACAGTGCGGGCGTGGTGCGCTTGCGCTCAGCAGCATGCGCCTCGCTCTGTTTGGGGGTTGGCTTCGCCTTCTTCACCGGCGCGACAGTCAGGTTGCGCTTCACCGGGCTGGGCTGGGACGACTTCGCCTGACGGGCGGTTTCGGTCGCCTCGTCAAGTTGTCCGGCGTCGGCGATCTCGACGTCCTCCGGGTCGGCCTCGCCGGGAGTGTCGTCCACCTCGTCGACCGCCTCCAGCAGTTCCTCAGCGTCCACCTCATCGGGAGCCACCTCGATGGGGGCGCCCGGGTCCAGGTCTTCGCGCGCCAAGTCGCGACCGTCGGGGGTCAGCTCTGCGTCGGGGTCGGCGCCCAAGGACGAGGCCACCTGCGCGTCCGCGGGGTCGCCGCTTCCTGTCGAGGGCCTCTTGTCGTCCGCCACTGATTCGTCCTCCGCCGGTGTCATGTGCACATCGCTGGTTCGAGTGCCGCCCCAGCACATGACTCCTGGAACGATGTCGTGCAACTGGCAGCGCGCGCGGCTTGTGCCAGCGTCCACGGCCGGTTCGCAGGGCAAGAGGGACTTGAACCCCCAACCGCCGGTTTTGGAGACCGGTGCTCTGCCAATTGAGCTATTGCCCTTCGGTTGCGTCCTCGGTTCGAGCTGCCCGTCAGGCAGGACTCGACCTTGACGGTCGCTACCAAGACAGGAAGTGTACTCGTTCGAACTCGACAATGCGAAACCGCCATCGGGCGGTACCCTTGGCCAAGTCGAAAGGTTACCCCATGTCGCTGCTAAGCCATGTCGAACTGGCCCCCGCCGATCCGATCCTCGGCCTGACCGAGAAGTTCAACGCTGATACCCGTACGAAGAAAGCCAACCTGGGGGTGGGCGTGTATCAGGACGACACTGGCCGGTTGCCGCTCCTGCGCTGCATCAAGGTCGCCGAGCAGCGGTTGGCAGAGCACCCCAAGCCGCGCGGCTACCTGCCCATAGATGGTCTGGGCAGCTACGTCGCGGACGTGAAGGCCTTGGTCTTCGGCAGCACTTCACCGCTGCTGGCGGGCGACCGGGTGGTCACCGTGCAGGCGCTGGGTGGCACCGGCGGCCTGAAAGTGGGCGCTGACTTCCTCAAGCGGGTCGCCCCCGATGCCCAGGTGCTGATCAGCGCACCGTCCTGGGAGAACCATCTGGCTCTGTTCACCCGGGCAGGCTTCCAAGTGGGTAGCTACAGCTACTACGATGCGGAGCGCCGCGAGGTCGACTTCGAAGCCATGCTGGCCGACCTGGAGTCGGCTGCCCCCGGCACGATCGTGGTGCTGCATGCCTGCTGTCACAACCCAACGGGCTACGACCTTGACGCCGCCCAGTGGGAACGCATCATCGATGCGGTCGCCCAGCGCGAGTTGATGCCGTTCATCGATTTGGCCTATCAGGGTTTCGCGGTGGGCCTGGAGCCGGACGCGTGGGTGGTGCGTCGTTTCGCCGAGCGCATCCCCAGCTTCTTCGTCGCCACTTCGTTCAGCAAGAGCTTCGGTCTGTACGGCGAGCGGGTGGGCGCGCTGTCCATCGTCTGCGACGACGCCGACCAAGCCAATCGCGTTCGCTCCCAGATCAAGATCGTGATCCGCACCAACTACTCCAACCCGCCCACGCACGGGGCTCAACTGGTTGCCACTGTGCTGGCGGACGCCGAACTGCGGTCGGTCTGGGAGGAAGAACTGTCCGGCATGCGACTGCGCATCCAGCAGGTGCGCGGCCAACTCGTCGAATACCTGAGGGTCGCCGGGGTCGACGACATGGGCTTCATCGCCGAGCAGCGCGGCATGTTCAGCTACTCCGGCCTGACCAAGGACCAAATGGTGCGGCTGCGCGAGGAGTTCGCCGTCTACGGTACCGACGCAGGCCGGATCTGTGTGGCCGCAGTCAACTCCGGCAGCGTGGAGTACGTGGCCAACGCCATCGCGGCCGTCCGCTGAGCCCGAAGTGGGCCGCGTCCCAGCGGATTGCTGGGACGACCCGCTCCGCCGACCCTAGAGTTCGAGACCGACCAGCACCGGCTCAGGCACCAGCCAGATGCCGAACCTGTCATGCACTCCCGCCCGCACCTGACGGGCCAGCGCAACGACCTCGGCTGCGGAGGCGCCGCCCTGGTTGGTCAGGGCCAGTACGTGCTTGCTGGACAGTCTCGCCGCGCCTTCGCCCGGGTAGCCCTTGTTGAAGCCGGAATGGTCGATCAGCCAAGCTGCCGACGTTTTCACCCGGCCGTCGGGCTGGGCGAAGCGAGGCGCCTGCGCTGGAAGCTGGTCGGTGATGGCGGCGTCCAAGATCGGGTTGGTGAAGAAGCTGCCAGCCGACCAAGTATCGTGGTCGGCCGCGTCCAGCACCATGCCCTTGCTCGCACGGAGTTCAAGAACCGCCTGCCGCACCTCGCGGGCCGGCACGCGGGCGCCGAGCTCGACGCCCAGGCGAGCGGCTAGCTGTCCGTAACGCACCGGCTCTGACAGGCTGGCGAGCCGGAACTGGAACCAGGTTTCGAGCACCACGAAGCGTCCGGTGGCCTGCTGCGGGGCACGGGACTGCTTGAAGATCGAGTCTCGGTAGCCAAAACCGCATTGGTCGGCGGTGAACGTGCGGAACTCCCCAGCCTGGCGGTCCCATGTGCGCACCCGAGCCAGGGTGTGGGAGACCTCTTGGCCGTAGGCGCCGACGTTCTGGATCGGCGTGGCGCCGACCATCCCGGGGATACCGCTGAGTGCCTCGAGGCCGGCCCACTCTTGGTCGATCGTGTACGCGACCAGGTCGTCCCACGATTCACCGGACTTCACCCGGGCCTGTGATCCCCCGCAGTCGCTGACCTCGGCGTCCAGACCATGGGTGTCGACCAGCACTACCGTGCCGTCGAAGCCGTCGTCGCCGATCAAGACGTTGGAACCGCCGCCCAGCACGAGCAACGGCTCGCCCGCCTCGTCTGTCTCGCGCACTGCGTCCACCAACTCCGCATCGGTGGTGGCGCGCACGATCTTGCGGGCGGGCCCACCGAGCCGGAACGTGGTGTGGTCGGCCAGGTGGGTGGACCCACTGTGCGAACGACCCGGCAGGTCGGCGCTCACCCGCTCCACGGCGCAGGACGTCACGGCCATGGCGTCGTCATCTTCGGGGGCGGTGAAGTAGTCCCTGATGCCGAGCAGGTCACTCATTTCCGTCTCACTTCCGCCTTCGCTGCCCCGAGGACCTTGTCATCGCCGTGGGTGGCCTCGATCGCGATGGTGATCAGATCGTCCGAGACCGCGCTGACCTTGGCGCAGACCCGCACCGTGGTGCCCTGGTCATCGTCGGGCACCGGCACCGGCGCCACGAAGCGGACGAAGTAACTGACCACCTTTGACGGGTCGCCGACCCAGTCGGTGACGATTCGCAGCGCGGCACCCATCGTCCACATGCCATGGACTACCACGCCCGGCAGGCCGATCGCTCGAGCAAGCCGGTCGTTGTAGTGGATCGGGTTGAAGTCGGTGGACGCGCCCGAGTAGCGCACCACATCGGAGCGGGTAAGTGGCAGATCTAGCGGCGGCAGTTCATCACCGACTGCGACCGCGATGAGATCACTCATGCCGTTGCCTCCTCGCGGGTATGGATCAGCTGGCTGGTGGCGGTGCCCAACGGCTCGCCCTCGACGGTGGCCAGCCCAACCCCGATCGTCACCATGTCGGTGCCGCCGCGGCTACGTACCCGCTCGATGGTGAGGGTGGCCACCACGTCATCGCCCTCGCGCAGCGGACGGACGATGTCGAAGCGCTGGTCGGCGTGCATGGTGCGGCGCAAAGCCAGCCCGAGGTCTGGATCGTCGAACATCGAACCCCAGGCCTGCGCGGCGATCACCGCGGCGAAGGTGGGCGGTGCGATCGGTGAATCCTCGTCGAAGTAGGCGGGATTCTGGTCGCCGAGCGCGGTGGCGAATTCGGCGATCTTGGCGCGGCTCACTCGGTACGGCTTGGTGGCCGGGTAGGAGCGTCCGACATGTTCAGGACTGATTGGCACTACTCAACGCTACACAACAATGACGGCCGTCTGCCCGAGCAGACGACCGTCAGTTGCCAAATGTCCGAGCCCTCAGCGGGTCTCGCGGTGCAGAGTGTGCTTGTTCTCGCGCTTGCAGAACTTCATCAACTCAAGACGATCGGGGCTGTTGCGCCGATTCTTCTTGGTGATGTAGTTGCGGTCCTTGCACTCCGTGCACGCCAAAGTGATCTTCGGACGGATGTCCTGCGCCTTCTTCGCCATGCTGGCCTCTCTTCAGCCTCGTGCCGGTCAGTCGTCGTAGCGGGAGCGGGACTCGAACCCGCGACACAGCGATTATGAGCCGCTTGCTCTACCGCCTGAGCTATCCCGCCGTTTCGTTGGGCCGAGTTTGGTAGTGCTGCGCGGTAGCAGCCCACCCGGTTCAACGGAGCCCCGATGCGGAGTCGAACCGCAGACCTCGTCCTTACCAAGGACGCGCTCTACCATCTGAGCTATCGGGGCCAGCCGACGAATCAATGTATCGGATCCCCCGCGTCCCGGCCAAATCCGATCACACCCGGACCCCGGAGCGGTCGCGGTGCGGTTGGTGCGCAAGAATGCATTGCAGGACGCATTGCGCCCGGTCGCCGAACTTGGAGGAAACGTGACCATTCGCTACAGCCCCCTGGTCAAGGACGCCCTCGACCACGGGTTCCCGGTCGTCGCCTTGGAAACCGGCATCATCACCCACGCGCTACCGCACCCGATGAACCTTGAAACCGCGTTGGCGGTCGAGGAGCAACTCAAGGCTGCGAAGGTGGTGCCGGCGACCATCGGGGTGATCGACGGTGACGCCGTCATCGGCCTGACCCCCGAAGAACTGACCCGGCTGGCCAAGGATCCCGACGCAGTGCGGGTGTCGATCCGTGATCTGCCGATCATCGAGACCAGAGGCAGCACGGGCGGGGTGACACTGGCTGCCGCGGTGCACCTTGCACACCGAGCCGACATTAAGGTCTGTGCGACCACCGGGCTGGGTGGGGTGCACCGCGCACACACCGTGGGGACCGCGCTGCAGGAGTCCAGCGACCTCACCGCGTTGGCCATACACCCACTGGTGCTGATCACGGCGGGCGTGCGTCCGATGCTCGACGTACCGGCAACGTTGGAGCGGTTGGAGACGTTGAGTGTCCCGGTGCTCGGGTATCGCAGCGACGAATTCGCCGGCTTCTACATCGCCAGTTCGGGGTTCGCGGTCGACCATCGGGTGGACAATGCTGCCGAGATCGCCGCCATCGCCCGTGCCCGCGACGAACTGGGGCTGACCCAGACGCTGCTGATCTCAAACCCGATCCGGCGCGATCGTGAGGTCCCAGACTACGACGAGCGGCTGGCCCAGGCCGTCGAGATTGCGTCCCGCTACATGGCAGACGGCGAGGACGATACCCAGATCCTGCTGGCCAGTCTGGAGGAAGCCACCGGAGGGATCGCCTGGCAGGTCAACCGCGAGATCTACCGACAAAACGTCGCCTTGGCCGCCGAGGTGGCCAAGGAATTGGCCAGCACTCCCCGGTACACCGACTGAGCCGAAGGCTTCTCGGTCAGGCTGGTCTCGAGCAGCTTCGTTCAATGAGTCAACAAAGTCAAAGACCCGGTCGATGAATCGACCGGGTCTTTGCGTGGCAGCTGATGGATTCGAACCATCGTAGGCGTCGCCGACGGTTTTACAGACCGCTCCCTTTGGCCACTCGGGCAAGCTGCCATTGCTGTGAACCAGCGAGGAATGACGTTAGCAGAATGGCCGGTCTTGGCAAAACTCGCTCGGCCGTCGTGGACGCTCGGATGGGACCCGACTCGCCCAGATTCCCTGAACTGCGCGCAGGCACGGCACCGGCAACCGCTTTCCGGCGGCCCTTGGCGCCGTGGCTGCGCCCTGTTCAGGGATGGCCGCCGCCAGCCGCAGGCCAGGGCGATGGCGAGCAGATGCTGGCAAGATTGGAGCATGGCATCAGATAGCTCCTTTGACATCGTCAGCAAGGTCGACCGACAAGAAGTCGACAATGCGCTCAACCAGGCAGCCCGCGAGGTCGGCCAGCGCTTCGACTTCAAGGGCACTGAGGCGTCCATCAAGTGGTCGGGCGACGCGATCGCGATGCAGGCGAACGGTGAAGAACGCGTCAAGGCGATCTGGGACGTCTTCCAGACCAAACTGGTGCGTCGCGGTGTCGACCTCAAATCGGTGCACGCCACCGAGCCCCGACTTTCGGGCAAGACCTGGCACATGACCGCGGACATGCAGAACGGCATCTCGCAGGAGAACGCGAAGAAGATCGGCAAGCTGATCCGCGATGAAGGACCCAAGGGCGTCAAGGCTCAGATCCAAGGCGACGAGTTGCGGGTGAGTTCCAAGAAGCGCGACGATCTACAGGCCGTCCAGCGGCTCATCCGCGAGGCGGATTACGACTTCGCGGTTCAATACACCAACTACCGTTAAAACCTGTAGCCAGAGCCCAATCCGCCCGGCAGGCCGCGCTCAGGTACGGCGTCCGAAGACCATCGCCACCGACCGTACCGCCAAGACAAGGCCCGCGAAGCCAAGCAGGTAGCCCAGAATGTCGTAGACGCGGAAGCGGTCGAGCATCGGGCCACCACTGGTAACCAGCAGCAGGATCGCACCCAAGACCGCGAAACCGGCGAGCACCGCCACCACGACTTGGTTGGCCAAACCGGTCAGGAAATCCCGATCGTCCGGATGCGAGACAATCCGCATGTGGGTGGTGAATCGACCGTTCTGCAGGTCGTCGGTGATCCGGTTCAGTCTTCTGGGCAGCTGGGTCAACAACGGCAACGTCCGGACCGCCTGATTCGACAGTTGTCGCTTGACGCCATCGGTAGAGATGTCCCCCACCACACTGCGGGACAGATCCCGGGCATTGGCGATCAGGTCGAGCTGGGGGTAGAGGATCTTCAACGTCCCTTCAAGTGAGCCGAGGGAGCGCAAAGCCAAGGTGATGTTGCTGGGCACGCTCATACCTTGCTGCAGAACGACCTTCAGTACCTGCTGGAAGAAGGCGAGGCTGCCGCCGGTTGCCCCGCCGCGCACCCGGGTGATCAGCACCCCCATGGTTCGCTCCAAGGCACGTTCGTCGAGGTGGTCGTCGTGGTCGAGTAGTCCGAGGACAGCGTCGGTCGCCAGCCCCGGATCGTCGGCATCCACCGCCCACAGCAGCAGGCCGAGGTTGCGACGAGCTGGCGCGTCCAACCGGCCGACCGAACCGAAGTCGAGCAGGCCCACCTGCCCGTCGGGCCAGATCACAACATTGCCCGAATGCAGGTCGGCGTGGAAGACGCCTTGGTCGAGGATCTGCCCGAGCACCGCGCGCAGCAGCACGTCCGCGGCACGGCGCCGGACATCGACAGACAGTTCCGCGACCAGCGTCCCGGCGCGCGCCAACGGCATAGCGTCGAAGCGCTCCATCACGATGACCCGTTCGGTGCACAACTCGTCGTAGACGTCTGGGACGCGCACCCCGTCTGCCCGCAACCCGTCGCGCAGCGCGGCCATGTTGTCGACCTCGGTGTGGTAGTCCAGTTCCTCGCGGACCGACTGGGCGAAGCCGTCGATAATCTCGACGGCGCCGATCTGTCGCGCCCACGGGGCATTGCTCGCCACCCTGCGCGCAAGCCGTTCCAGAATCTGCAGGTCGATCTTCACCTGTTCGGAGGCCCCGGCACGTTGCACCTTCACCACCACCGGATGCTCCTCGTCCAGGACCGCGTTGTGCACCTGCGCCACCGAGGCGGCAGCTGCCGGCTCCGGGTCGATCTGGAGCCGGTCGAGCTTCGGGCCGAGTTCGTCCTCCAATACCGTGCGGACGAGCCGGTACTCCTGGGGGTCAGCTTCGATGGTCAATTTGGACAGTTCGTTGATGAACTCGGCGGGCAGCAGGTCGCTGCGGGTGGACAGCAGTTGACCGAGCTTGACGAAGGTGACCCCGATCTCCTCCATGGCTCGTCGCACCGAGACCGCGGTGGTCTGCCCGGGTTTGAGCACACGCAGCTGCGCGGTCAGGCCGTACTTGGCGAGGATCACCATGATCCGTAGGTACCGCCCCGTGCGGCGCAAGCGGGCGCGCCATCCGGTCAGCAGGGATCGCAGCGGCGGCATCGACCCGGTGGGGACGATGACCTCGAGCACCATCACCACCAACAGTGCCATCACGAAGACGCCGAGCAGCACGGCTACCCCGATCACCGAGATAGTCGCCAGATCGGCTGCCGACGGGTTCTCCGGATCGAACGGGAACGACGCCAGAGTCGGCAGCGAGCCGAGCACCACCGACAAGATCAAGCTCACCAACAGCGCCCTGGTGATCGAGACCTGGATGCCGAGCACCCGGCGGCTGGTGCGTGCGACCAGCCCGGTGATCAACAGCATCATCGCCAAGCCGACAATCAGGCCACCCAGACCCTGGGTGACTGCGTCCAGGAAACTCATCTCAGCCCACTCGCACCGTCTGCTCGAAGGTCTCGGTGGTGACCGTCACCAATTCACCGCCGTGCAGTTGGCGTCCGCGTTGCGTCTCGATCTCACCGTCGACCTCCACGTCACCCGACGTGATCAACTCTGTCGCATGTGCCCCGGACTCCGCCAGGCCGGCGAACTTCAGGAACTGACCAAGCCGGATCATTCCCCCGACCGGTACGATCGGGATCTCATGGCTTCCGATCTCCATATGCCGATCCTGACACATCCGCCCTGCCCGCCGCGATGGGCCACACCGACCCAATTCCTGTCGCGACTCGGCCGAAGATAGACTGCCGCCATGACCGAGGGTGAGCATCGCGGCCCGACGAGCGAAGGTGAGTGGCGCGGCCCACGGGACACCGGCCTGACGGCCGTGGGCATCAGCGCCGCCCGGGCTCGGGTGCTCGACCGGCTGCGCAGTCGGCATGAGGCCTGGGGTGTGCCAGAGCTGGCGGACACCCTGCAGTTGCACCGCAACACCGTCCGGGAGCACCTGTCATCGTTGGTGGACGCGGGCCTGGCCGAGTTCACCGAAATCCGTTCCGAGCGCCCCGGACGTCCGGCGCGGCGCTACCGGGCCACCGCACCGGGTGGCGGCATCGACTACTTCGAACTGGTGAACGCCCTGGTGGAATCGGTGCAGGGCCTGCCCGACTCCGTGCAGTTCGCCGAACGTACTGGCGAAGCCTGGGGAGGACGCCTGGCGGAGCAACTGGCCGACGCCCGACCTGCGGGTAGCTTCCTCGGCTGGATGGACGAGTTGGGATTCTCCCCACAACAGACCGCCGACAGCGCCATCGAGATGCGCAACTGCCCGGTGCTGGCAGCGGCCCGGAAGAACCCCGCCATCGTCTGCGGCATCCATCGCGGCCTGCTGCGTGCGCTGGCCCGGCCCAGTCTGGGCGAGGTCGACGTGGAGTTGCGGCCCTGGGCGTCCCCAACAGGATGCCTGCTGCTGATCACCGAGCAGGCCGACCGAGACTGATCAGCCGGTGCCGAGGTGCTCGGGCAGCAGGATCAACAGCGTGGCCGCCAGCAACAGCAGCCCCGACAGCACCAGCCACAACGGGACGATCGGGTCCTGGGGGTTGATCACCGTCGACGAGGTCGCGAGCCAACCCATCACCAGACCCAGCACTGGGATCACCAGCAGGCAGATCGCGCCAACCCGGATGCGCCCCCTGTCGCGAACCAGCGACCCGATGCCGGCACCCCAGCCGACGACCGAGCCGAGCGCAGCGAAGCCCACCAGCCAGATACCCGCCTGCTGTGCCCGGCGTCCGGTATCCCAAGTCAGGGACGCATCGAGCAGCCACCAGGCGACGGCCGCCAGCACGGCGGCCGACCACCAACCGATCAGCGCCAGCAGGGCCGGACGACTGCGAAAACGGGCCAGGCCGCGGTTCGAGTTGGACGGGCGCTCGTGGCTCATCACCACAGCCTATGCCGCCGTCGGCCACCACCCGCCTGCCAGGCGAGTGGCCGCGCAGGTAGGTTGGCGACCATGCGGATCGCCACCCACAACGTCAACGGCATCAGGGCCGCGCAGCGTCGCGGGTTCAGCAGCTGGCTGGAGGCACGCCACCCCGATGTGATCGCACTTCAGGAGGTTCGCTGCCCGGTCGAGTCGCTGCCCGCCGAGGCATTCGGCCCGTACCACGTCACCTATGATCCCGGCACCTTGGCCGGACGCAACGGAGTCGCGGTGCTCACCCGCCGGCCGCCGGTCGCCGTCCGTGGTTGGGCTGCGACCGTCTTCGGTTGGTCGCCCGGCCGCGAGGTGGGCTTGGTCGAGCCAGCGGTCGACTTCCGGCTGGCACGCGAGTTGCGCCACTTCGCGGGCGAGGGACGCTATCTGGAGGTCGATCTCGCGGACGCGCCGGTCACGGTGGCCAGTGTCTACGTGCCCAAGGGCGATTCACCGCGGGCACCCCGCGACAAGGCGACGGCGTCGCTGGCGTTGGCCCGCTACGAACGCAAGATGGCGTTCCTGACGGGATTCGCGCGGCAACTGGCAGCTAACCGACGCGCGGCAGCTCGACGCGGCCGGGAGTACCTGGTCGCCGGCGACTTCAACATCGCGCACACGACCCTCGACCTGCGAAACTGGCGCTCCAACCAGAACAACGCGGGCTTCTTGCCGATTGAGCGGGAATGGTTCGCCGCAATCGTCTCGCCACGCACACTGGTTGACGTGATACGTGGCTTGCACCCCGATGTGGATGGGCCGTACTCGTGGTGGAGTTGGCGCGGCAAGGCGTTCGACTCGGACGCCGGCTGGCGGATCGACTACCAGTTGGCCACACCGCAGCTGGCCCGCAGCGCCGTCGTCGGGGGCACCGACAAGGACGCGTCCTACGACACCAGGATCAGCGACCACGCCCCGGTGGTGGTCGACTACCAGCCCTGAAGCGAAACGCTTCAGCCGACGAAACGGGCCGCCACCTCCGCCTCGTCGACGTCGGCGAGCCGGGCGTGCCGCCAGCGTGGCCGATCGTCACGATCGACCATCTTGGCCCGCACACCCTCGACGAAGTCGGCAGGGTCGGCCATCGTGGTGCGCGCGAGCGCGCGGTCCTGGTCGAGCACAGCTGCCACATCGGGCAACTCCCGTGCGCGGCGGACGGCGCGCAGCGCGAGCGCCACCGACAGCGGGCTACGGGTCCGGATGGTTTCGGCGCTGGCCCGGGCGTCCGGGGCGGGGTGATCGGCCAGAGCCTGCACGATGGTGACCGCGTCGTCGGCCGCATAGCACTCGTCGATCCAGCCGGACGCCCCGGCGAGCCAGGACGCCCCGGCGTCGGCACCCGGGCACTCGTCCAACAATCCCGCCCAGTAGCCGGACGCGCCGTCGATGATGTCGCCGGTCATTGCCAGGTGCTCACCCACGCGGCCCGGCGTCCGGGCAAGCTCGAAGCAAACCCCGACGTCGGGCCACAGTCCGATCGCGACCTCGGGCATCGCCAGTCGGGTGCCTGGCTCACCGACGCGGCGGGTCTTGTGCATGCCGATACCCAGCCCGCCGCCCATCGAGATCCCGACCAGGTGAGCCGTCACCGGCTTGGTGTACTCGGCGATGAGTTGGTCGAGGTCATACTCGGCGAGAAGGAAACCGAGGGCTTCATCGACGCGTCCGGCGAGCACGGCATCACGCAGCACCCGGACATCGGCGCCGGCGCAGAACCCCCGTTCCCCCGTCCCCGCCAGCTCAACCCGGGTGACGTTGTCGTCGTCCGCCCAGGCACGCAGTTGCTCGGCCAACTGATCGACCATCGCCCGCGTGAGCGCGTTGATCCGCCGTGGCCGATTCAACGTCAGCGTCCCGACCCCTGACTCCAAGCCGATCAACAGCTCACTCATCCCCGCTCCTCCTTGCTGTCTGCCAGTGCCGGCGACTGGTGGGTGCGTGCCAACCACCAGATGCCACCGGCAGCCGCAAACCCCAACGCCATCGAGCCGTTTCGCCAGGCCATGTTGATGCCGTTGTAACAGAGCAGCACCACGGTCGTCCAGATTGCGATGCTAAAGACCTTGCGCGGGGTGGATGACAAGGGCAACAGGAGGCCGCCCCACAGCAGGTACCAGCTGCGCACCGCCGGCAACGCCAGCGCGGCGGCCAGGTAGGCGTAGGCGAGGAACTGCAGCGGACGGGTCCGCGCGATCGTCACCGCCATCCACGCGATGACAACGCCGGCCACCAAGACACCGAAGACGCGAGCCGCACGGATCGCAGCCCATCCGGTGGGGTCGAGCTCGAACAGGTTCAGCACCAGTTGTAACGCCTGTCCCAGAACAGTGAAGGGGGCGATGGTGATCACCTTGCCGGGCACGTCGACGGCGTTGAGCCAACCGAAGCCGAGCCCGGTGCCGAGTGTGACAAGGGCGAAGGTGCCGATCGCCAGACCGAAGCTGACCAGCGCGCGCCCGGCGGTGACGGCGACTTCGCGCGGACTCCAGTCGGCCCACGGCCGCACCATGAGCGGCAGCGCGTAAGCGGCCATGATGGCCGGCTGCTTGATCGCAGCCGCCACACCAATCACCACCGCGCCCAGCAACCACCACGAACTGCCGCCGCGGTGCGGATTGAACTCGAAGCGTCCCAATCGGAGGCGCTGACCGGTCGGTAGACCGGTCACCCACAGCGCGGCCACCACCAGTCCCATCATCAGCGAGTCGTTGTGGGCGCCGCCGATGAAGTCGATGACCAGGATCGGGTTCAGGGTGGCGAACCAGGCGGCCAGCGCCGGGTCGGCGCCGTTGCGCCGAGCGATCCGTGGGATCAGCAGACCGATGAGTCCCACCCCGATCACCGAGAGGGTCCGCATCGCTACCGACGAGGCATAGGGACGGAAGCCGGTCAGGTCAACGACCAGGTGTTGGAGTTGCAGGCTCAGCGGCCCGTAGGGTGCCGGCGTGTCACGCCAGACCCAGGAGACCTGGTCGGCGAACGACCCGGGCAGCACACCCGGACCGGCGTCATAAGGGTTGATGCCGTTGTGCACCAGCCAACCCTGGGCCGCGTAGCTGTAGGCGTCATGGCTGAAGATGGGCGGGGCGAACAAGAAGGGCGCACCCCAGATCAGCAGGATCGCCCAGTGCCGTACGTGATGGTAGGCGTACTCGGCGCCGGCGCCAGCGTCGGGACGCGGTCGCAACCGGAACCAGGCGTCCAGCAGCAGGAAGAGCCCCACCATGGTGAGGGTCGTGCCCACCAGCCTGGCCGGCCAGCCACTGATCTGCGCGTCGGTGAGCATCTGCCACCAAGGCGAGTTCCGGGGCAGGTAGGCCGGGGAAAACGCCCCGAGAGCGATGAGCGTAGTGCCGACGAAGCCCAGCCGGACGTTCTTGACTCGCCAAGCCTCCGCCACACTGCCCAGCTTGGCCGCCAGCACGGAAAACACGCCCCAGCCTACGCCCTCGGCTGATTGTGGTCCGCATCCGTTGGGAGCCCCAACTACATTGGACGCAGCATTCGGCGGGCGCCAGATGCGACAGGCAGGAGGTTACGGGTGTCCGAGCAGGTCAGCCGGGTCGTCGTGCGCTTCGCAGGAGACTCCGGCGACGGGATGCAACTCACCGGAGGCCGTTTTGGCACCGACGCAGCCCGCCAAGGCAACGACATCGTGACCCTTCCCGACTACCCGGCCGAGATCCGTGCTCCACAAGGCAGCCTCAACGGCGTCTCCAGCTTCCAGGTGCACTTCGCCGACATCGACATCGTCACCCCGGGCGACGACCTGGACGTCCTGGTGGCGATGAACCCGGCCGCGCTCAAGGTGCACCTGCCGTCACTGCGCCTCGGTGGCGTACTGATCACCGACACCGCCGAGTACACCCGTCGCAACCTGGCCCACGCTGACTACACCAGCAATCCGCTGACCGACGGTTCGCTCGACCAGTGGCAGTTGGTGGACCTCGACCTCACCAGCATCACCAGCGACGCCGTGAAGGAGTTCGGGCTGGGCCGCAAAATGGTCTCCCGGACCCGCAACATGTTGGCGCTCGGCCTGGTCAGCTGGCTCTACAGCCGCGACCTGAGGCCGACCCGGCAGTGGCTCCAGCAGCGGTTCGCCGACGACCCCACCGTCCGGGACGCCAACCTGGCCGCCCTGCAGGGCGGCTGGAATTACGGCGAGAACACCGAGACCTTCGTGGTGCGTTACGAGGTCGCACCCGCCGGGCAGCCGCCCGGCCGCTACCGGCAGGTCTCTGGGAACCAGGCCTTGGCGTTGGGCCTGATCGGCGCATCCCACCTTTCCGGCCTGCCGCTGTTCCTCGGCGCCTACCCGATCACCCCCGCGTCCGACCTCTTGCACGAACTGGCCAAGCGCAAATCGTTCGGCGTGCACACATTTCAAGCCGAGGACGAGATCGCCGCTGTCGGTGCGGCGCTGGGCGCGTCCTTCGGCGGCTCTCTCGGTGTCTGTACCACCTCCGGGCCGGGTTTTGCGTTGAAGCAAGAGATGATCAATCTCGCGGTGATGACCGAACTGCCGCTGGTGATCATCGACGTGCAGCGGGCCGGGCCGTCCACCGGCATGCCCACCAAGACAGAACAGGGCGACCTCTTGCAGGCGTTGTGGGGACGCAACGGTGAATCACCGGTGCCGGTGATCGCTGCCCAGTCACCGGCCGACTGCTTCGACGCCGCGATCGAGGCCAGCCGGATTGCGGTCACCCGCCGTACCCCGGTGGTGCTGCTCAGCGATGCTTACCTGGCCAACGGCTCCGAACCCTGGCTGATCCCGCAGATCACCGATCTGCAGCCCATCGACCCCGGTTTCGCGAAGACCCCCGACGACGGCGAAGTGTTCGAGCCCTACCGGCGTGATCCGCTCACTCTGAACCGACCCTGGGCAATCCCCGGGACGCTGGGACTGGAGCACCGGCTGGGCGGGCTGGAGAAGCAGGACGGGGTCGGCAACATCAGCTACGACCCCGAGAACCACGACAAGATGGTGCGGCTGAGGGCCGAACACCTCGCCCGAATCCCGGTGCCGGACGCGATCTGGGACGACCCCAGCCACGCGGCCCGCGTGGTGGTCGTCGGCTGGGGATCCAGTTGGGGTGCCATCACCGCTGCCGTGCGGCGGGTACGCCAAATGGGTCTGCCAATCGCGCAGCTTCAGGTTCGGCATCTGAACCCGCTGCCAGCCAATCTGGGCGTCCTGCTGCGCCGTGGGCACCGGATCATCGTCCCTGAAGTCAACCTCGGTCAGTTCAGCACCGTGCTGCGCGCCAAGTACCTGGTGGATGCGCAACCCTGGTCCCGGGTGCGCGGCAGGCCGCTCTCGGTCACCGAACTGACCGAACACCTGCTCGCACAGGTTGAGGAGGCCCAACGTGACGAGTGAACCCACGCGCGCCACCGGCGACGGACTGGGTGCTGTGCCACTGGCGGTGACCTCGCTCAACCGCAAAGATTTCACCAGCGACCAGGAGGTGCGCTGGTGCCCGGGCTGCGGTGACTACGCCATTCTCAGTGCGGTGCAGTCGCTGCTGCCGGGGCTGGGCATCCTTCGCGAGAACACCGTGGTGATCTCCGGCATTGGCTGCGCCTCGCGATTCCCCTACTACATCAACAGCTTCGGCATGCACTCCATCCATGGTCGGGCGCTGACCATCGCCACGGGCCTGGCCATGACCCGTCCGGACCTGGCGATCATGATCGCCACTGGTGATGGCGACGCGCTGTCGATCGGTGCCAACCACCTGATCCACACGCTGCGGCGCAACGTCAACCTCACGGTGCTGCTGTTCAACAACCGGATCTACGGCCTGACCAAGGGTCAGTACTCCCCCACCAGCGAACTGGGCAAGGTCACCCGCTCGAGCCCCCACGGATCGATTGACAGCCCGGTGAACGCAGTCTCGCTGGCGCTCGGGGCCGAGGCGACCTTCGTCGCCCGCAGCGTCGACTCGGATCGCAATCACCTGACCGGCGTACTGAAGGCTGCCTTCGAGCACCGCGGCACCTCGCTGGTCGAGATCTACCAGAACTGCCCGATCTTCAACGACGGCGCCTGGGACGACCTGCTCGACCCCGCCCAGGACGGCGTCATCCAACTGAAGCACGGTGAACCCATCACCACACCCAGCGGCAGGCTCGGTGTGGTCACCGACGATGACGGCTCATTGCAGTTGGCCCCGATCGTTGAAGTCGGCCTGGACAAGGTGTTGGTGCACGATGCGCATCGGGACGACCCGACCCAGGCGTTCGCGCTGAGCAGGCTCACCGATTCCGGGCGGATCAAACGCAGCCCGATCGGCATCTTCCGACAGGTCAGCCGACCCGCCTTCGACGATCTGGGCCGCCAACAACTGGCAGTCGCCGCCGAGGGTGAGGCTGGACGGCCGACCGACCGGTCTGTGCAGGCGCTGCTGGAAGGCGAGGCCACCTGGCTACTCGGTTAGGCCCGACATCCGGCAGCAGGACCGAGCCTGATGGGGTGGCCGCGTCGGATAGGTAGGCTGGCCGGGTGACTAATCAGGCCCTGACACTCCAGCACTTCGACCAAGCCACCCGCCCCACCGACGACCTGTTCACCCACGTGAACGGTGGCTGGGCGGCGAACGCGCAGATACCGGACGACCGCAGCGGCTGGGGCGCCTTCTACGAGTTGCGCGAGACTTCCGAACGACTGATTCGGGAGATCATTGAGCGCTGCGGCGTGAACGCCGCCGAGGCTGCCGATGACGAGGGCCGGATCGCCAGCCTCTACGCGTCCTTCATGGCGACCGACACGGCGGAAAATCTCGGGGCCGAGCCGCTGCGTCCGCTGCTCGCGAAGGTGGACGAAATCGACTCGGTGCCGGCCTTGGCCCAGTTCTGGGGCTGGTCGCTGCGGCACGGCATCGGTGCGCTGTTCGACATCGACAATGACGCCGATCCGGGCGATCCCGCCCGCTATCTGGTCTTCGTCGGTCAGTCCGGCATCGGGCTGCCGGACGAGGAATACTACCGGCTCGACCAGCATGCCGCCACCAGGGACGCCTACCGGGCGCACATGGCAAGGATGCTGGAACTCGCCGGGGTGCCGGAACCTGCCCAGCAGGCGGCCCGCGCATTCGAGTTGGAGACCCAGATCGCCGCCGCCCACTGGGACAAGGTCCGCACCCGCGACATGGTGCAGATGTACTTCCCCCAGACTTGGCCCGACTTCACCGCGGCGACGCCGACGCTTGCCTGGGACCAGTTCCTGGCCGGTGCCGAGTTGCCGGAATCCGCGGTTGCCGAGGTGATCAACTGCCAGCGCACCTTCTTGGGCGAGGTGGCCCCGCTGGTGGTTGTCGACCGGCTGGAAGATTGGCGGGCGTGGGCGCGCTGGCAGCTGGTGGACGCCCTCGCCCCCTACCTTTCCTCAGACCTCGTCGAGCAGAACTTCGACTTCTACGGCCGGACGCTACAGGGCATTCCGGTGCTCCGGGAACGCTGGAAGCGTGGCGTCAGCCTGGTCGAGGCGGTCTTGGGCGAGGCTGTGGGACGCCTCTACGTCGCCGAGCATTTCCCGCCACAAACCAAGGCGCTGGCCGACGAACTGGTGGCCAACCTGCTGGAGGCCTACCGGCGTTCCATCACCGACCTGGCTTGGATGACCGACCAGACCAGAGTGGAGGCGCTGGACAAGCTCGCCAAGTTCAGGGCCAAGATCGGCTACCCCGGCAAGTGGCGCGACTACAGCGCGCTGCAACTGCAGGCCGATGACCTGCTCGGCAACGTGCTGCGGGCCGAGAGCTTCGCGTTCGACTACATGATCAGACAACTGTCCGGCCCGATCGACCCGGAAGAGTGGCTGATGTACCCCCAGACTGTGAACGCCTATTACCATCCCCTGCGCAACGAGATCGTCTTCCCCGCCGCCATTCTGCAACCGCCCTTCTTCAGCGCGGACGCCGACGACGCAGTGAACTACGGCAGCATCGGCGCAGTCATCGGGCACGAGATCGGGCACGGGTTCGACGACCAAGGCTCCACCTGTGACGGGGACGGCCGGATTCGCAACTGGTGGACCGACGACGACCGGGCCGCGTTCGAGCAGCGCACCGGGTCGCTGGTGGAGCAGTACAACGAACTGGCGCCTTCGGTGACCCCTGAGGTGAAGGTGAATGGCGAACTCACCCTGGGTGAGAACATCGGCGACCTCGGCGGCCTCGACATCGCCTACGACGCCTGGCGGATCGCGATCTCAGACGCCGACCCCGAGCCGATCAATGGCGTGCCCGCTGCCCAACGGTTCTTCTTCGGTTGGGCCCAATCCTGGCGGACGGTAATGCGTCCGGAGGCCATGCGTGAGCGGCTGGCGACCGACCCGCACTCCCCCGACGAGATCCGCTGCAACCAGACCGCACGCAACATCGACGCGTTCCACGAGGCGTTCGGAACCCAGCCGGGCGACGCCATGTGGTTGGCACCTGATCAGCGCGTCCAGATCTGGTAGCTGGCGGCGGGGCGTCCGGCTCAGGACGAGCGGGTGACCACGAGGTCGCAGAGCCGACCCAGCGCACGCTTTGCTGCACTTTCCGGCAGCGGCGCCAACTGGGCCCGCGCGCCTTCGGCGCGCCGGAGGATCTCGGCCCGGGTCTGCTCAATCGCGTGGCTGGCCCTCAGCCCAGCCAGGGCGCGCGCCAAGTCGGCGTCGTCGGTCAGGCCGGCGTCGATCAGCCGCACCAACTCCTGGTCTGCTGGGTTGTCCGATTTGCGCAGCAGCAGGGTCGGCAAGGTCGTGACCCCCTCGCGCAGGTCGGTGCCCGGGGTCTTCCCGGTGGTGTCCGAGACGACGTCGATCAGGTCGTCCGAAAGTTGGAAGACCATCCCGATCTCGAAACCGAACCGACCGAGCGCGGCCAAGACGTCAGGGGCAACGCCGCCAAGCATGCCGCCGAACAGTGCAGAGGTACGGATGAGTGATGCCGTCTTGCCGGCAATCACACTCAGGTGGTGCTCCAGGGGGTCGTCGCCCGGGGCCGGCCCGGTGGTCTCCGCGATCTGGCCCTCGACCAGGTCGGCAAAAGTGCGCGCCTGCAAGTCCACGAAATCGACTCCCAGAGAGGCCACCTGGCCGGACGCCCGAGCGAACAGGAAGTCGCCCACCAGGATCGCGATCGTGTTGCCGTATCGCAGGTTGGCGCTGGTGACTCCGCGACGAATGTCGGCCTCGTCCATCACGTCATCGTGGTAGAGGCTGGCCACATGGGTCAGTTCCACTACAAGGGCCGCGTGGGTCAACGCTTCCTCGTCGGGGCGCTCACCGCACAGCGCGCACAAGACCACCAAGGCCGGGCGGAACCGCTTGCCACCCGCCGCCACCACATGAGCAGCCGCCTCGGTGACGAAAGGGTCGCTGGAAACCGTCGCTTCCAACAGCCGTTCTTCGATGGCCGCCAGATGGTTCGCGACGATGGCGTCGAACTGCTCGTCCGTCGTCAACGTCACATCACTCCGATCGTTCAAGGGCTGCGCTGCGCGTCAACGCAGGAAGCCAGCGGCGTTGATCGCCAGGTCCATGAGTGGGCCGGGCACCACGCCGAGGACGATGGTACCGATCGCACCCAACCAGATCACCAACTGGGTGCCAAGGCCTGGGCTGACCACCGCGGTGTCGGCGTTCGGTGTCTGCCCGAACATGACATAGATCAAGCGGAAGTAGAAGCCTGCGGTGATCAGGCTCGCAACCACAGCCACCACGACCAGCCAGGCGTAGCCGCCAGTCCAACCAGCCACGAAGACCAGGACCTTGCCGATGAATCCACCAGTGAGCGGGATGCCTGCCATGCTCAGCAGGAAGATCGTCATCAGCACACCCAACAGCGGGTTCCGACGGCCCAGGCCCGCCCAGGCTGCGAAGCTGGTGGCCTCGGTCCCGGATCGACGCACCAAGGTGAGCACAGCGAAGGCGGCGACCGTGGCGAGGCCATAGGCGGCGAGGTAGAACATCACGGCTGAGACCGAGCCGATGTGGCCCTCAGCAAGACCGCTCTCGATGGTCGCGGCGCCCGCCACTCCAACCAGGACGAAGCCCGCGTGCGCGACCGAAGAGTAGGCCAACATACGCTTGACGTCGTTCTGCATCAGACCGACCAGCGCACCGACCAGCATTGTGGCCACCGCCACAAAGGCGAGTGCTGTCTGCCAGTCCCAGCGCAGCGACCCGAGTGCGACGTAGAGCAGCCGGAGCATGCCCACCGCAGCCGCGAGCTTGGTGCAGATCGCCATGAACGCCGTCACCGGGGTCGGCGAGCCGACGTACACGTCGGGCACCCAGCCATGGAACGGCACCGCGCCGATCTTGAAAAGCAGACCGACGCTCACCAGCGTCAGCCCCGCCAACAGCAGCCACGAGGACTGCGTGTTCTGCTGGATCGCGATGTCGATGTTGCGGAACTGGAAGGACGCCGCGTAGCCGTAGAGCATGGCGACGCCGTACAGGAAGATGGCCGAACTCAGGGCACCCAGCAGGAAGTACTTCAGCGAAGCCTCTTGGCTGAGCAGACGCCGGCGCCGGGCCATGCCTACCAGCACGTAGAGCGGGAAGGACAAGACCTCCAGCGCCACGAACATCGTGATGAGGTCGTTGGCCGAGACGAAGGCCATCATGCCGCCGAGCGAGAACAGCAGCAGTGGATAGACCTCGCTGTGTTCCTGACGGGCGGCGATGGCCTCGCGCTCGGCTTGTGAGCTGGGCACCGCCGACACGCTCGCCGCGAACGGCGACTCACCGCCGCCCACCCGACGCTCGGCGAACAGCAGTACCGACAGCGCCCCGAAGAACAGCAGCAGCGTCCAGGCGATCCAGGTAGGGCCGTCCAGGCTCAGCGATCCGAGGGCTGCCAGTGTCTGGATGCCTGAACTCCAGTTGATGACGGTCCAGCCCAGCGCGCCAAGCAGGACCAGCAGAGTCCACGCCGACTGCACGCTGCTGCGCACCAACCGCGGCACCGCGGCTTCGAGGATCACCCCGATGGTGGCACCCACAAGCACCACGATCACGGGTGCTGCGGGGAGGAATTCGTCGATCATCACTTGCCTCCCATCGACCCGGGCTGCGGATCGCTCATACCGACGTGGGTCATCGTGGCCTGGGCGGTGGGGGTGGCCACCTCGATCATCGGCTGCGGGACGAAGCCGAAGACCAGCAGCAAAGCGATCAGGGGCGCGACCACCAACTTCTCGCGCAGATCGAGATCACTGGTGATGTGCTGCTCGGTTTGCTCGGTGACCTCACCGGTGAAGACCCGCTGGTACGCCCACAGCACGTAGACGGCCGCCAATACGGTGCCGAGCACCGCGACTGCGACGGCGACAGGCTGGGTGGGCCAAGTGCCGGTCATGATCGTGAACTCGCCGACGAAGTTCGCGGTGCCGGGCAAGCCCAAGGTGGCCAGACCCGATACCAGGAAGACGCCAGCCAACACCGGCGCCACCTTCTGTGCACCACCGAAGGCGGCGATCTCCGCCGTCCCGCGACGGTTCGACAGGAAGCCGACCACCAAGAACATGGCCGCCGAGCTGAAGCCGTGAGCCAGCATGTAGAAGATCGAACCGGTCAGGGATGCGGTGGTGAAGGCGAAGATGCCGAGGACCATGAAGCCGAAGTGGCTCACCGAGGTGTAGGCGACCAGCCGCAGCAGGTTCTTGCTGGAGATGGCCATCAATGCCCCGTAGATCACCGAAACCACGGCCAGCACGACCACCAACGGCGTGGCCCAAGCGCTCGCGTTGGGGAACAGCCCCAGGCAGAACCGGATCATCCCGAAGGTGCCGATCTTGTCCAGGACGCCGACCAGCAGGGTGGTCGCACCAGGGGTGGCCTGCTCTGCGGTGTCCGGCAGCCAGGAGTGCACGGGCACCATGGGGGCCTTGACCGCGAAAGCGACGAAGAAGCCGATGAACAGGTACTGCTCCAGTGTGCCGCCGATCGAAATCCCGGCGACGTCCGAGATGAGGAAGCTCGGTTGCCCGGCCCGCGCGGTCGCCATATACACCCCGATGACGGCGAACAGCATGATCAGCCCGCCTGCCAGCGAGTACAGCAGGAACTTCATCGCAGCGCGACCGCGACGCGGGCCACCCCAGCCCTGGACCAGGAAGAACATCGGGATCAGGGTTGCCTCGAAGAAGAGGTAGAAAAGCAGCACGTCTGCCGACATGAAGACGAACAGCGCGAAGCCCTCCAACAGCAGCGCGAAGCCACCGAAGACATTGCCACCCCACCGCGGTGCCTCATGGCCGGCAATCTTCGAATCGTCGATGCGCCATTCGGCCAGCAGCACGATCGGCAACAGGATGACTGTGAGCAGGACCATTGCCCGGCCCATACCGTCCAACGACAGCGCGTACCAGGCGCCGATCTGCGGGATCCAGGAGACCGTTTCGGCGAGATCGGAGTCGGCGGAGCCGAAGAAGACCACCAGACCGAACGCAAGGGTGATCAGGGCGACGGCCATCGCGAGTTGCTTGCCGGCCTTTCCGCGCACCACGAAGGCCAGCAGGGCACCGATCAGCGGCAAGACGCCGAGGATCGTGAGCATGGGGACGTTATCCATCTTGTGCTCCTCCCCTCAGGCCAACCGGCCGAGGATCAACACGACGCTGACCAGGACGGTGCCAACCACCATCCAGAGGCCGTAACTGCGCTCGTAGCCGTTCTGCAGCCGACTGAAGGCGCCCCCGACACCGGTCGCCAGTGTCGTGGCGCTGTTGACACCACCGTCGATCAGTAGGTCGTCGACCGCCTGGAAGCCATCGACCACCTTGCCGCCGCCCCGGACGAAGACTGCGTCGTTGAACTGGTCGGCCAACAGATCGTTGCGTCCGATGTAGACGATCGGGTTCTTGGTGCGCGGTTGCTCGTAGCTGATCTCGCCGCGGTACATCAAGTAACCGACCCCGACGCCGATGAGCACCAAGACGAGGGTGATCCATCCCTGCCAAGGGACCTCCCAAAGCGCCGTGGGGTGCGGATGGTGCCCGGTGGGCGGGGCGAGCCAAGTCTGGATCGCGCTGTTGAGCAGCATGCCCAGCGCCGCCGAGCCGATGGCCAGGACTACCAACGGGACGACCATGACTCCCGGCGACTCGTGGGGATGCACACCCTTCGCCCAACGCTTCTCGCCGAAGAAGGTCATCATCATCAGTCGGGTCATGTAGAAGGCGGTGATGGCGGCACCGAGCATGGCCAGCACCCCGAACGCTGCACCACGCTCCCAAGCAGCCACGATGATGTGGTCCTTGGAATAGAAACCGGCCAGCGGTGGGATGCCGATGATCGCCAGGTAGCCCATGCCGAAGGTCACGAATGTCCAGGGCATCACCTTGCGAAGCGCTCCGAAGTGCCGCATGTCGGTGTCGTCGTCCATGGCATGCATCACCGATCCGGCGCCCAGGAACATGTTGGCCTTGAAGAAGCCGTGGGTGAACAGGTGGAAGATCGCGAAAGCGCCACCAGCCGGCCCGATGCCGGCCGCCAGCATCATGTAGCCGATCTGGCTCATCGTCGAGCCTGCGAGCACCTTCTTGATGTCGTCCTTGGTGGAGCCGATCCAGGCGCCAGCCAACAAGGTGACCACACCGACAACGCAGACGGCCAGCGACGCCGCTGGAGCCAACTCGAAGATGATGTGGCTGCGCACTACGAGGTAGACGCCAGCGGTGACCATGGTCGCAGCATGGATGAGCGCCGAGACGGGGGTGGGGCCCTCCATGGCGTCCAGCAACCAGGATTGCAGCGGAACCTGCGCCGACTTGCCGCAAGCGGCGAGCAACAGCAGGAACCCGATCGCGGTGATCCAGGCGCCGTCCACACCAGCAGCGGCCTGGTTCACCTCAGTGAAGTTCAGCGAACCGAACATGGTGACCATGATGAACATCGCGACCAGCAGACCGAGGTCACCGATGCGGTTGACGACGAAGGCCTTCTTGGCGGCCAGCGCGGCGCTGCGCCGCTGCTGCCAGAAGCCGATCAACAGGTAGGACGCCAAACCGACGCCTTCCCAGCCGACGAACAGGACGCCGTAGCCATCTGCCAGCACCAGCGTCAGCATCGCGGCGATGAAGATGTTCATGAACGCGAAGAAGCGCCGCCGATTCGGATCCTCGGCCATGTAGCCGACCGAGTAGATGAAGATCAGCGAGCCCACGCCCGTGACCAGCAGGGCGAACAGGATCGACAGTTGGTCTACCAGCAGCGCGGCGCTCAGGTGCAAGTTACCGACACTGATCCACTCGAACATCGGCACCTGGACGGCGCGGTCCGCGATGTCGGCGCCCAGCATCTGTGCGAACAGCGCCGCTGCGACAGCGAAGGAGCCGACCACGCCGAGCACGCCCAGCCAGTGCCCCCAGGCGTTGGTGGCCCTGCCACCGAGCAGCAGGATGGCAGCCACCCCAAGCGGGATCGCGATCATCAACCAGGCGTACTGGAACAGACCAGTCGCTTCGACCGGGATTACGATTTCCAACGGATTCACCAGTGCCCCCTCAGTACTTCAGCTGGTTCTGGTCGTCGACCGAGGCCGAGCGCCTGGTTCGGAAGATGATCATGATGATGGCCAGGCCGATGACGACTTCGCCGGCGGCCACCACCATCACGAAGAAGGCGCCGACCTGCCCGAGCAGGTTGCCGTTCGCATAGCTGAACGAAATCAGTGCGAGGTTCGCGGAGTTGAGCATCAGTTCCACCGACATGAACGCGATCAGCGCGTTGCGGCGGATCAGAAAGCCCAGCAACCCGGTGCTGAAGAGGATGGCCGATAGGACGAGATAGGCTGCCGGGTTCATCGCTCCTGCTCCTGGGTGTCGGCGTCTCCTGCGGGCAGTTCCGGGCGTCCGAAATCGTCCAACTCCGCTGCGACTTCGTCGGCCAGATCGGTACCCGCGGCCTCATCGCCGACCGCGACGAACTTGGTTATGGCTGCGCGGTGGGCCGAACGCAGTCCGTCGTTCTCGACGATCGCCACGCCGCGGACGCGCAGCGTCGGCGAGATGGAGTTCTCGGCGACCGATCCGTCCGGCAGTAGCGCCGGGTAATCGGCGGAGTTGTGCCGCGCGTAGATGCCGGGCCCGGGCAGTGGCCCGGGATCCGTGCCCTGTTCGGCGTACTGGCGGGTGCGGCGACGCACCCGATCCTTGTGCGTCTCCCGCTTCTTCAGGCGCTCGCCGTGTGCCAGGATGATCGCTGCCAGTGCGGCGACCAGCAGCAGCGCCGCGGTCAACTCGAAGGCGAAGACGAACGGGCCGAAGACGTACTGGGCGACACCCTGCACATTGCCGCCATGCGCGGTGTTGGCTCCTTCCAGCCCTTGGGTGGCGGTCACGAAGCCCTGGCTGAGCGCCACGATCAGCAGCACGGCGAGCGCCCCGACAGCGATCGTGGACGCCACTCGCTGGCCCCGAATGGTCTCGACCAGCGAGTCGACCGAGTCAACCCCGACGATCATCATGGTGAAGATGAAGAGCATCATGACCGCGCCGGTGTAGACGATGATCTGGGCGACGAAGAGGAACGGTGCATCCAGGGAGGCGTAGAGGCAGCCGAGGGCCACCATCATGCCAGCCAGGCTCAGCGCCGAGTGCACCGGCTTGCGCGACAAGACCATGCCCAGTGCGCCGGCGACAGCCAACGGGGCGAATACCCAGAAGGCGACCGTCTGGGCGGTGATCAGCGGAATCACTTCTCCGCCTCCTTGCTGGCGGTCTTGGACCCAGCAGTGCCGGGGCCGGTACGGGTGTCGAGCTGGCCGGTGGGTGGCAGACCGAGGAAATAGTCCTTCTCGTCGTCGCCCAACCGGCGAGGGTGCGGCGGCTCCTCCATGCCGGGCAGCAACGGTGCCAGCAATTCGTGCTTCTCGTAGATCATGATCTCGCGGGTTCGTTCCGAGAACTTGAAGTCGTTGGTCATCGTCAACGCACGCGTCGGGCAGGCTTCGATGCAGTAGCCACACAAGATGCAGCGCAGGTAGTTGATCTGATAGACGCGGCCGTACCGCTCGCCGGGCGAGTAGCGCTCCTCATCGGTATTGTCAGCGCCCTCCACGTAGATCGCGTCCGCCGGGCAGGCCCAGGCGCACAACTCGCAGCCAACGCATTTCTCGAGGCCGTCAGGCCAGCGGTTGAGCTGGTGCCGGCCGTGGTAGCGCGGCGCCGTGACCTTCTCATGGCCCTTCTGCGGATATCCCTGGGTGAAGGTCTTCCGGAACATCGTCCAGAAGGTGATGCCGAATCCTGACCAGGCGCCCATCAGGCATCAGCTCCGTTCGTGTTGGCAGTGGCGCGGCGAGGCGAGGCGGCGCCCACCGGTTCCCGCTCGTCGTCCGCTGTGGACGGGAAGACCGTGGTGACCAGCTTCTGCCCCGGCATCGGTGGCACCGGGTAACCACCGGCGAAGGCGTCGAAGTCGCCGTGCTCGTCGACGAACGCAAGATCGTCGGGCTCAGCGGGTTCTTCCTTACCGCTGAACCAGATCGCGCCGAGTACCACCAGCAGCAGCACCGCGGCGGTACCGATGAAGAACGGGGAGGCCCACCAACCGTGAATCGCCGAGCCTCGACCCAGAGCCAGCATGGTGATCCACAGCAGATTCGCCGGGATCAGCACCTTCCAGCCGAGATCCATCAGCTGGTCGTACCGGACGCGCGGCACCGAGGCGCGCACCCACGAGAAGACGAACAGCAAGACCTGCACCTTGAGCATGAACCAGACCAGCCCCCACCAACCCTGATCGACCACGGTGCCGTTCAACGGCCACGGGGCCCCGTAGCCACCCAGGAAGAGGGTGGTGATCACGGCCGAGACGGTGATCATGTTGATGTACTCAGCGAGGAAGAAAAGTGCATAACGGAAGCCGGAGTAGTCGGTGATGTGCCCGGAGACCAATTCGGACTCGCACTCCGGCATGTCGAACGGCTGCCGATTGGTCTCGCCGAACATCGAGATGAAGTAGATCACGAAACTGGGCAGCAGCGGCAGGAAGTACCAGCTGGGCAGCGGGATCGTCGCACCGAAGAGCACCAGCGGCTCTTGCTGGGCCTCCACGATCATGCTGGTCGACATGGAGCCGGCGACCATGAAGACCGCCACGAAAGACAGGCCCATCGCGATCTCGTAGCTGATGAGCTGCGCGGTCGCCCGCATCGAGCCGAGCAGCGAGTAAGTGCCGCTGGACGCCCAGCCGGCCAGCACGAAGCCATAGAAGCCGATACCGGCGATCGCGATCACCATCAAGGCACCGACCGGCAAGTCGGTGACCTGGAGTCGGGTGGTGACCCCGAACATCTGGACCTCGCCCCCCAACGGAATCACTGACCACGAAGAGAACGCAGCCACCGCGGTCAGCATGGGTGCGAGAGTGAAGACGATGGCATCGGTGCGCGCCGGGCGGAAATCCTCCTTGAACAGCAGCTTCACACCGTCACCCAAGGCCTGACCCAGACCGAACGGGCCGTTCATGATCGGGCCCTGGCGGTTCTGCATCTTGCCGAGGATGCGACGCTCGAACCAGACCTCGAAGATGGTCCACGTCAGCAGCAGGACGAAGACCCCCACCACCTTGATCAGGACGATCCACCAGGGGTCGTTACCGAAAAGCGGGCTCATGCCACACCTCCTGCAGTGTTTTCGACCACCAGCCGGACCCGGTCACCCGGGCGGGCCTGCAGCGTCGCGAGCAACGAGACGCCGAGATTCATGGGGGCCCAGACGACACCATCGACCATGCCGTTGGTGATCGCGGCGGGCAGCGTGACCTCCGCCCCACCGTTGACCAGGGTCAGTGCGTCACCGGACGAGACGCCCAGTTCGGCGGCCGTGGCCGACGAGATCCGGGCGAGCGCCCTGGGTGCGGTCTGCTTCAGGGTTCCCGCCCCGTCCAGGCAACGCGAGTCATCGAGTGCACTGCGCCAACTCGCCAAGACCATGCCTTCTGCCGAGCCCGCCAGCTGGGCGCCGCCCGCGCTGGTGGTGAACTGGGCGCGAGTACCCTCCCAGTCGCTGATTTCGTCGAGTGCGGCCTTGGCGTGCGCGGGGCTGCGCATCCCGAGGTCGGAGCCCATCGCATCGGCCAGCGCCGCCAGCACCCGCACGTCGGTCATCACATGGCTGGCCCTGGTATTCACGGCCCGGACCGGACGAACCCGGTGTTCCCAATTGATGAAGGTGCCGTTCTGCTCCTCGAGCAACGCCACCGGGAAGACGACGTCGGCCAGTCTGGTGACCGAGCTGCGCCGCTGTTCGAGGCTGACGACGAAGACGTCGCTCTCGATGCCGTGGCGTGCCTTGGTCGGATCGGCCATGTCGTTGAGGTCGACACCGGCCGCGATGATCGCCTTCAGCTGGCCGTCGTCGGCAGCCTGCACCATGGCGCTGGCGTCCAGACCGGCGTCCTCGGGCAGGTGCTCCACACCCCAGGCGGCCTGCAGGTCGATGCGCGCCCGCGCGTCCGAGACAAGGCGCCCGCCGGGCAGCAGGCCGGGTAGACAGCCCGCCTCAAGCGCGGCGAGTTCACCTGCGCGCCGCGGGATCCAGGCCCAGCGGACGTTCTTCTCGGACAGCTTGGAGACAGCGGCCAACAGGCCGGGGACCAGCGAGGCCCGCTCCCCCACCAAGACGATGGCCTCCGCGTCCAACTGGTCTGCGAGCCCGTTGAGGGCCTCGACCTCGCGTCCGGGCCGGGTGGGCAGCAGCGTGGCGCCCATCTTCACCGAGCCATTGGACAGGAACGGTGCTATCGCCGTGACTGCCGTCGAGTTCTGCCGCCACGCCTTGCGCAGCCGTAGGAAGACGATCGGTGACTCGTCCTCCGGTTCGAAGCCGACCAGCACGACCTTCTTCGCATGCTCAAGATCGGCGTAGGTGACCGAGTCGCCCACCGAACGGCCGACCACATGCGCGGCCAGGAAGGATGCCTCGTCCTCGCCGTAGGGCCGGGAGCGGAAATCAATTGAGTTCGTGCCGATCACCGCGCGAGCGAAACGGGAGTAGGCGAACGCGTTCTCGAGGGTGAGGCGTCCGCCGACCAGCACGCCGACCGAACTGCCGGCCGCCTTCAGACCCGCCACCGCGGCATTGATCGCCTCGGGCCAGCTCGCGGGGACCAGTTCGTCACCCCGACGCACCAACGGATGGGTCAGCCGGTCCTCGCGACCGTAGTAGAAGCCGAACCGACCCTTGTCACAGTTCCATTCCTCGTTGACTTCGGGGTCGTTGCCGGCCAGCCGGCGCTTGACCTGGAAGTGCCGGTGGTCGATACGCAGCTCACAACCGGACGCACAGTTCTCGCACGTCGAGGTCGTGCTGACCAGGTCGAACGGGCGGGCCTGGAAGCGGTAGTCGGCGCTGGTCAGGGCACCGACCGGGCAGATCTGGATGATGTTGCCCGAGAAGAGGCTCTCGTAGGGGCGGCTGGCGTAGATGCTGATCTGGCTCAGGCCGCCACGCTCGGCCAGCGAGATGAAGTCGTCGCCGCTGATCTGGGCCCCGAACCGGGTGCAGCGCTGGCAGAGCACGCAGCGTTCCCGGTCGAGCAGCACCTGCGCCGAGATGTTCACCGGCTTCGGATAGGTGCGCTTGACGCCCTCGTAGCGAGACTCCCCGGGCCCGTGGCTCATGGATTGGTTCTGCAACGGGCACTCGCCGCCCTTGTCGCAAATCGGGCAGTCCAGCGGATGGTTGATCAGCAGGAACTCCAGCATGCCCGCCTGATGCTTCGCCACAGTATCGTTGGCGGCCGCGGTCTGGACGACCATGTTGGGCATCACGGTCAGCGCGCAGGCCGGCTGCGGTTTCATCGGACGCCCGTTGCCGGCGTCGGGCACATCGACGATGCACTGGCGACAGGCCGCCACCGGGTCTAGCAGCGGATGATCGCAGAACCTGGGGATCTCGATGCCGATGTCCTCTGCGGCCCGGATCACCAAGGTGCCCTTCGGGACGCTGATCTGGATACCGTCGATCGTCGCGGTCACCAGATCAGGGTTGGCGGCTGCGGCCGCCGTCTTCTGGTCGGTGCTCACTTGTCGGCCACCTCATTCACGATCAGCGTCTCCCGCTCGTAGGGGAAGTAGATGGACTTCTCGTAGGGGAACAGCTCCCAGGCCGGGGTGTGGTACCCGGCCTCGAACTCGTCCCGGAAGTACTTGATCGAGCTGGTGATGTTGGCGACGAAACCGTCGGCCAAGGTACAGAAGCTCTTCATCGAGACGTTGTCGCAAACGTCGAGCAGCTTGTCCACGTCGCCCTCGCTGCCACGGCCCGCCTCGAGGCTGCGCAACGTCTGCACCAGCCACCAGCTGCCCTCCCGACACGGGGTGCATTTGCCGCAGGATTCGTGCTTGTAGAACTCGGTGTAGCGCAGCGTCGTGCGCACCACCGAGACCGTCTCGTCGTAGGTCTGCAACGCCTTGGTGCCCAGGATGGAACCGGCTGCCGCGACCCCCTCGTAGTCGAGCGGGACGTCGAGGTGGTCGGGGGTCAGGATCGGTGTCGACGAGCCACCTGGGGTGAAGAACTTCAACTGGTGCCCGGCGCGGATACCGCCGGCCAGGTCGAGCAGCGTCCGGAACGTGGTGCCCAACGGGGCCTCGTACTGACCCGGACGGGTGATGTGGCCGCTGAGCGAGTAGATCGTGGGCCCGGCCGACTTCTCGGTGCCCATCGACTTGTACCAGTCGGCGCCGTTGGCGACGATGGACGGCACCGAGGCGATCGACTCTGCGTTGTTCACCACCGTCGGGGAGGCATACAGACCCGCCACGGCAGGGAACGGAGGACGCAACCGGGGCTGGCCGCGGCGTCCCTCGAGCGAATCGAGCAGCGCGGTCTCTTCACCGCAGATGTAGGCGCCGGCCCCCGCATGCACCACGATGTCGAGGTCGTAGCCGGTGTCCAGGATGCCCTTGCCGAGGTAGCCGGCCTGGTAGGCCTCCGCGACCGCCTGCTGCAACCGGCGGATCACATGCAGCACCTCACCGCGCACGTAGATGAACGCGTTGTGGGCGTTCACCGCGAAGCAGCTGATGATGATGCCCTCCACCAACGTGTGGGGGGTGGCCATCAGCATCGGGATGTCCTTGCAGGTCCCGGGCTCCGACTCGTCGCAGTTGATGACCAGGTACTTCGGCTTGGGGTTGGTCTGCGGGATGAAGCTCCACTTCACACCGGTGGGGAAGCCCGCGCCACCGCGTCCGCGCAGGCCGGAATCCTTGACCAGCGTGATCACGTCGGTCGGGGCCATCGCCAGCGCTTTGCGAGCGGCCTGGTAGCCGCCGCGCGCTTCGTAGTTGGCCAGCTTCCAGGCCTCGGGCTGGTCCCAGCTTTCGGTGAGGCTGGGGGTCAGGATGTCGACGTTCACTTGGAGCCTCCCTCCGCGATCTGGGGGACGGTTGGAGCCTTGGGGGCCTGCCAGCCCCGCTCGCGGGCCACCCGCAGGCCTTCCAGCGAGGCCGGTCCCGCGGTCGGTCCCTCGTCGGCGAGGCCGTCGGGGAACCCGGCCAGCACTCGCTCGGCCTGCCTCCAACTGGTCAACCGCGCCCCACGGGTGGACCGTACTTCCTTGCCGGCTGCGAGGTTGTCGATCAGCTCGTTGGCCTTCTCAGGTGTCATGGCGTCCATGAACTCCCAGTTGACCATCATCACCGGCGCGAAATCGCAGGCCGCGTTGCACTCCAGGCGTTCGAGGCTGAACTTGCCGTCGGGGGTCGTCTCGTCCTCGTCGATGCCCAACTTGTCCTTCATCTGCGCCAGCAGGACGTCGCCACCCATCACCGCGCACAGGCTGGTGGTGCACACACCGATGTGGTGCTCACCTGCTGGACGCCGCTTGTACATCGTGTAGAAGGTCGCCACCCCGTTGACCTGGGCGGTCGAGATACCCAGGATCTCGGCGCAGGCGTTCACCCCGGCGTCGCTGATGCGTCCATCCACGCTCTGCACCAGGTGCAGCATCGGCAGCAGCGCCGACCGCGGCTCCGGGTAGCGGGCCACTATCTGCCGCATCTCATCGAGGGTCTGCGCGGAGATGTTGGTCTGCCGATCTGTGGCGTCGATGCGGGACCCGTCGTCGTAGGCCGAGACGAAGTGGTGCTCGTCGTGCTGGCTCATCGGGATTGCCTCCTTGTCAACGTCAGGTTCGTCATCGGTCGACACCGCCCATGACGGGGTCGATGCTGGCCACGGACATGATCAGGTCGCTCAGCATCGCGCCCTCGGTCATGATCGGCAGGGCCTGGACGTGGTTGAACCCTGGGTCACGCATGTGTGCACGATAAGGACGCTTCCCGCCGTCGGAGACGAGGTGGGTGCCCAACTCGCCGCCGGGCCCCTCAATGGCGACGTAGACCTCGCCGGCAGGCACCGAGAACCCCTCGGTCACCTTCTTGAAGTGATGGATGAGGGCCTCCATCGACTCGCCCATGATGTGTTTGATGTGTTCGTTCGAGTTGCCCTGGCCATCTGCGCCCACTGTCAGGTCGCCCGGCCACTCCAGTTTGGGATCCTGCACCCGGTACGGCTCGCCGGCGCTTTCGACCAACTGGTCGCGTACCTGCTCGAGGATCCGGATCGACTGCATCATCTCGTCACAGCGGATCTTGAAGCGTCCGTAGGCGTCACAACTGGTCTCGACCGGCACGTCGAATTCGTACTGTTCGTAGCCGAGGTAGGGCTGGGTCTTGCGGAGGTCCCACGGATAGCCGGTGGCCCGCAGAATGGGCCCGGTCGCGCCGAGCATCATGCAAGCGGTGAGGTCGAGATAACCGACGTTCTGCAGACGACCCTTGAACAGCGGGTTGTCAAGCATGAACAGCGGGATTTCCGGGATATTGATCTTCATCTGCTTGATCAACTCATCCAGCAGGTCGATGCCGTCGTCGGGCAGGTCGTTCTGCACGCCGCCGGGGCGGATGTACGCGTTGTTCATGCGCAAGCCGGTCAACGCCTCGGTGAACTCGAGGATGCGCTCCCGCTCACGAAGACCCACCTCCTGCGGCGAGGTGGCGCCCAGTTCGAGGCAGTTTGCGCCCACACCGGTCAGGTGAGAGGCGATGCGGTTGGTCTCAAGTGCCAAGATCCGCAATTGCTGGCCGCGCCGCGGCAAGTCATCGGTGACACCCAGCAACTTCTCGACCGCCAGCGAGTAGACGGCTTCGTTGTGGATGCCGGCGACGTAGTTCATCCGCGTCCAGAAGGTGGAGCCCTGCGTCCAGGTGCGGAACTCGGCATTCTTCTCGATCCCGGTATGCAAGAAGCCGATGCCGGGCCGGCAACTCATCACGGTTTCGCCGTCCAACTCGAGCAGCAGCCGCATCACGCCGTGGGTGGACGGGTGCTGGGGGCCGAGGTTGATGACGATGATCTCGTCCGCGCGCTCTCGCTGGGACTCGATGATCTGCGCCCAGTCGTTGCCGGCAGCCAGGTATGCCTGATCGACGGCGGGTTCACCTGCGACGGCGAAGACGTCCTCGTCGCCGGGGACGCCGAAGCTTGGCTTGGTCTTCTCGCTCATGCCTGGTAACTCCTGCGCTCATCGGGGGGCGGTACGACCGCACCCTTGTACTCGATCGGGATGCCACCCAAGGGGTAGTCCTTGCGTTGCGGGAAACCGACCCAGTCGTCAGGCATCAAGATGCGCGTGAGCCCCGGATGCCCATCGAAGATGATGCCGAACATGTCCCAGGTCTCCCGCTCGTGGTAATTCACCATCGGGTAGACGGGGCAGACGCTCGGGATATGCGGGTCGTCGACCGGGCAGGCGACCTCGAGACGGATCCGGCGGTTATGGGTGTAGCTGAGCAGGTGGTAGACCGCGTGCAGTTCGGCGCCAGTCAGGTTCGGGTAGTGCACCCCGGAGACGCTCATGCAGACCTCGAAACGCAGCGCGGGGTCGTCCCGGAGCACCCGGACCAACTCAAGCAGCTTCTCGCGCAGCACCACGAAGGTGATTTCGTCGCGCCAGACCAGCACCCGGGACGCGAAGTGCGGCACCAAGGCAGCCATCCGGTCGGCGACGTCGTCGAACCAGCCACCGAAGGGCGGGAGTGCGTTGCCGTTGAGTTGGATGATGCGGTGCTGACCCTGAAAACCCGAGGTGTCACCGGAGCCGTACCCGGGACCCCACATGCCGTCACGCACTCCGATGACTGGACCGTCGTCCGGGGTGGCGGCCAGCACCTGGTCGAGGTGGGTGTGCAGCGACGGCCGGGTGAGTTGTGGATCGGTCTTGGCGGGCTTGTTGGGGTTGTTGTCGAGGTTGCTCATCGCATGAGCCCCTTCCGCTCGAGCAGTGCCGGCGCCGCCAAGGCAGCCAACTCGTTGTCGGCCACCTGCTTGTCACGGTTGGCGCCGATCGGGCCCCACTGCACTTCCTTCTCACGCAGCTTGAAGATGGCATCGATCAGCATGTCGGGACGCGGGGGGCAGCCGGGGACATAGATGTCGACCGGCACGATATGGTCAACGCCCTGAATGAGCGCGTAGTTGTTGAACATGCCGCCGCTGCTTGCGCAGACACCCATCGAGATGCACCACTTCGGGTTCGGCATCTGATCCCAGAGTTGCCGGACCACGGGGGCCATCTTCTGGCTGACTCGCCCGGAGACGATCATCAGGTCGGCCTGCCGCGGCGACGCGCGGAAGACCTCCATACCCCAGCGGCCGCCGTCGTGGCGCGGACCGCCGAACTGCATCATTTCGATCGCGCAGCAGGCCAGACCCATCGTCAGCGGCCAGAAGGACGCCTTGCGCGTCCAACCGGCGATTGCCTCGACGGTGGTCAAAAGTATCCCTGAAGGAACCTTGTCTTCCAGACCCATCAGATCTTCCCTTCCGATTCAGTCCCAGTCGAGGCCACCGCGGCGCAGGTCGTAGAAGTACGCCACGAACAGGGTGACAATGAAGATGATCATGGCGACGATGGCGAGCTCACTCAACTTGTCGAACGCGACTGCCCACGGATACAAGAAGACGATCTCGATGTCGAACATGATGAACAGCATCGCCGTGATGTAGTACTTCACCGAGAAACGTCCGCCGGTGGCAGGCGGCGGAGTGGCCTGCAGTCCGCACTCGAAGGAGTCGTACTTGGTGCGGTTGAATCTCGCCGGACCGATCACCGTGCTGACCGGGATTGCTGCGACGACGAAGATCGTGGCCAAGGTAACCAGGCCCGCGATGGGGATGTAGGCGTTCATGCCTGCCCCGCCCTTCCGCTCGATTCCTCCGTGGGGATCTGCCCCGAGTCTCCCCGGGGAAGCTGGACGGTCGACCCCACTGTCCGGCCGTCAAGCCCCATTGTGGCCCAGTCACTCGCGATCGTCACGCTGCTGGCGCCATTCTGGACAGGGTGTTGATCAAGCGATCGTACGCATCACCGCGGTGGGCATCGGTCAGATTGGCCAGCAGCTTGTGCACCAGGACCATCAAGTTGCGACGTGGCAGGCCGTAGGTGGTGCACAACCGCATCACAGTCGGGCTGCCGATCAGCTTCACAAAGATGGTGCCCAGGCGGTAGTAGCCACCCCAAGCCGACTTGACCTGGTCGGCATAGCCCGACAGGGCCAGCTCAGCACCACGGCTACCGAAGCCTCGGGAATGTGCATCCGCGATCGACCGGGCGGCCATCTCTGCCGCCTCCATGGCATAGCTGATGCCCTCGCCGTTGAAGGGGCTGACCATGCCGGCCGAGTCGCCGAGCAGCAGCAGTCCGTCGCGGTAGATCGGCTTGCGGTTGAAGGCCATCGGCAGGGCGGCCCCGCGGATCGGCTGCAGCCGGTTCTCCTCGCGAAAGCCCCACTGTTCAGGTGTGCTGTTGAGCCAGCGGCGCATCAACTCGCGGTAGTCGGTCTTCCCGAACGCCGAGCTGGTGTTGAGCATGCCCAGTCCTGCGTTCACGGTGCCGTCGCCCAAGCCGAAAACCCAGCCGTAGCCGGGCAGCAAATTCGACTTGCCGCGTTCGCCGTCCCACAGCTCGAGGTAACTCTCCATCCAGTCCATGTCATGGCGAGGGCTGGTGTAGTAACTGCGCACGGCGACGCCCATCGGACGTTTCGGATCGTGTTCACGTCCCACTTGAACGGCCAGCCGGGCCGAGTTGCCGTCGGCGCCGATCACGATCGGGGCGCGCCAGGAGCGTCCGGACGCGTCGGTGACCCCGACAACCCGGCCGCTTCGCTCGTGGCGGATCGGCCCGGTGACCCGAACCCCGGTGTGCAGTCGGGTGCCGGCTTCCACCGCAGTGCCGGCGAGCAGGTCATCGAAGACCGACCGGGGGCAGACCATCCCGTAATCCGGGAAGTCGGACAGCTCCGGCCAGGGCATGTCGAACGGGTCGACGCGTCCGCCATAGATGCGAAG
>RRZT010289527.1_pt1 | contig 38363 bp, 33 predicted proteins | sample 2165551 | NCBI WGS metagenome assembly RRZT01 (sample SAMN10456910, study PRJNA506462) | wastewater metagenome | biome: wastewater; feature: sludge; material: wastewater sludge; isolation source: wastewater sludge with Escherichia coli K12::gfp cells carrying plasmid... | place: USA: Moscow, Idaho...
CCGCCACCGCCACCGCGACCGCGAAGGCTTCGGCCACACCGAAGGCCTCCGCCTCCGTCGCCCCCAAGAAGAGCGCCCCGGCCCCAGTGGACGCGTCGGCGTGCACCGGCACCACCTTGGCGCTCAACGCGAAGGGGGATTGCGTCACTGTGGCACAGAAGTTGCTTTCCGCAGCGCAGGTGCTGAGCGGATCGGCGAACGGGACGTTCGCGCAGTCCACCGCCAACGCCGTGTTGAATTACCAACGCTCCCGTGGTCTGACCGACAACGCGGTTATCGGCCCCGAGGTGTGGGCGGCGCTCACTGCGGGCAAGCCAGCCCAGGCCGGCGCCCCCGCCGCCTGCTCGGCTTCCGGGGTGGTGTTGTGCGCCAGCAAGGGCGCCCGCACCCTGACGCTGCTGCGCGACGGGCAGGCCGTCAAGACGATCAACGTCCGCTTCGGCGGCATGACCCGCGACGACAACGGCAAACTGCGGATCTTTCCGACCGTCAGCGGCAAATACAGCGTGTACGCCAAGGACGCGAAGGCGTTCTCGGATCGCTGGGAATCCTCCATGCCGTACTCGATCAAGTTCAACCCGAACATGTATGTGCACTACTCCGGCGACTTCGCCAAGCGCGGCTACGCCGGGTCCAGCCACGGCTGCATCAACGTGGGCAGCATGAGCGACGCGAAGTGGTTCTTCGACAACACCCCGGTCGGCGCGAAGGTCATCGTCTACTGACGCGACCCGCCTTGCGGGGGTTTCCTCCCACTCCCTCCGTGGGCCCAAACGCCATGCTACTTGCCGATCTGGAGTGCATTTCGGCATCCCCTTCACGACGAGGTGAGGCGACATTGATGCGATCACCGATCGCTTCGTTACCTCGGTGATTGATTCGGCAGCACAACCGATCCGGAAAGATGGGTGGTAGTTTCAGCGTCCATCCGCGTTCTCGGGCAGCAGGACGCCACTCACAAAGTGGGCGTGGGGATCTCCCCCGCTGCGGCCCGGGCGGCGATGTCGGTGCGGTGAAACAGCGTGGGGGCGTCGAGGTCGTCGATGGCCGCGTAGGCGGCGGCGCGGGCCGCGTTGAGGTCGGCTCCGCGGGCGACGGCGCCGAGCACGCGCCCCCCACTCGACACCAGCGTGTCGCCCTCGAGACGGGTGCCCGCATGGGCGAAGTGCACCGGGCCGTCAGTGCCGTCCAGCAGCGGACCAGCGATGGTCCCGCCGGTGTGCGGAGTGCCGGGGTAGCCCTCGGCCGCGAGCACGACGATGACCGCCGATTCTTCACGCCAGCGCAGCGGCTTGACCGTGTCCAGGGTCTCGGTGGCGGCCGCGTACAGCACCTCACCCAGCGGCGAGTCCAGCAGCGACAGGACGGCCTGGGTCTCGGGGTCGCCGAAGCGGGCGTTGAACTCCACCACGCGCAGCCCGCGCGAGGTGAGCGCCAGCCCGGCGTACAGCAGCCCCACGAACGGGGTGCCGCGACGCGCCATCTCGACGATCGTGGGCTCGACCACGCGGCTCATGATCGCCTCGGTGAGCCCCTCGGGGGCCCAGGGCAGCGGCGTGTAGGCGCCCATGCCGCCGGTGTTGGGGCCGGCGTCGCCGTCGCCGACGCGCTTGAAGTCCTGGGCCGGCAGCAGCGGCACCGCCGTCACGCCGTCGGTGATCGCGAACAGGCTCACCTCGGGGCCGTCCAGGTACTCCTCGATCACCACCGGCAGGGCCTCGGCGGCGTGTGCGAGGGCGGCGTCCCGATCGTCGGTGACGATGACGCCCTTGCCCGCGGCCAGGCCGTCCTGCTTCACGACGTAGGTCGCGCCGAACTCGTCCAGGGCTGCCGCCGCCTCCTCCAGCGTGGTGCAGTAGCGCCACGCTGCGGTGGGCACCCCCGCTGCGGCCATGACGTCCTTGGCGAACTGCTTGGAACCTTCGATGACGGCCGCCTGAGCTGAAGGCCCAAAGGTCGCGATCCCCGCGTCACGAAGGGCGTCCGCGACACCGGCCACCAGGGGCGCCTCGGGGCCGATGACGACCAGGTCGGCGCCCAACTCGCGGGCCAAGGCGACCACAGCGGGGCCCGAGGTGGCGTCCACCGCGTGGTTGGTGGCCACCGCAGCCGTACCCGGGTTGCCGGGCGCACAGTGCAAGCCCACGACGGATGGATCGCGGCTCAACGCCAAGGCCAACGCATGCTCCCGTCCGCCGTTACCGAGCAGGAGGACAGTCATCTGGTGCATGCCGGGGAGCCTACCGAGCGCGCACCACCTCGCGCGCCGGGAGCGCGCGCACGGACGCCTCGCCCGCACCGGCCCCCTTATCGATCAGGAACCGCTGACGATCACCCAGCCAGCCCCATCGGGACCATTTCCCCTTGTCAGCCCATCAGGCGGCGCCGATATCGATCAATCGAATTCGGGATGGGCGAACCCTTCCCCCCACGCGTCACCATTTGGTATCTTCGGAGAACAAAACCCGAGGGCTCCGGTCTGGAGACGTGCACAAGGCAGTGCGACCCGGGGGCGAAAGGAGTCACCATGTCTGAATTCCAGCTTTCTCGCCGCGGCTTGCTGACCGCAGGGGCCGGGCTCGCGGCCGCCGTCACACTCTCCGCCTGCAGTGGCGGCTCACCAGCGGCCTCCGGCGGCTCAGGGGGCGCAGCCAAGGCCAGCGCCTGGGCCATCACCGGCCAACCCAACGAGGGGATCCTCAAGAAGTCGCTCGAAGCGTTCGCCAAGCGGGGCAAGGGCACCATCGAGAGCACGTTCTTCCAAAACGACGCCTACAAGCAAAAGATCCGCACCGCCATCGGCGCAGGGCAGGCCCCCACCCTCATCTACGGCTGGGGCGGTGGCATCCTCAAGGGCTACGTCGACGCGGGCCAGGTCGTCGACCTCACCAGTTGGGTCAACGAGGACAGCGCCTGGAAGCAATCCTTCGTCGCCTCCACCTGGGGCGCCGGGACCATCGACGGCAAGATTTACGCGGTCCCCACGAACAACACCCAGCCCGTCGTCATGTACTACAACACGAAGCTGTTCGAGCAGGCCGGCGCAGAACTCCCCAAGACGTGGGACGACGTGCTCCACCTCACCGAGGTCTTCAACAGCAAGGGCATCGCCCCCATCTCCCTGGGCGGCGGCTCCAACTGGACCTCCATGATGTGGCTGGAGTACCTCTTCGACCGCGTCGGCGGCCCGGAGGTCTTCGCCAACATCTACGCAGGCAAAGCGGACGCCTGGAGCGACCCGTCGGCGCTGAAGGCCTACACGATGATCCAGCAACTCATCGACGCCAACGGCTTCGTCAAGGGATTCCAGACCATCACGGCCGACAGCAACGCCGACCAAGCCCTGCTCTACACCGACAAGGCAGCCATGCTCCTGCACGGCGGCTGGGCCTATGGCGCCATGAAGAGCGCACAACCCGACTTCGTCGCCAAGCGCCTCAAGGTCGGCGCCTTCCCCGCCGTCACCGGCGGCAAGGGAGACCCGAAGAACCTCGCGGGCAACCCCGCCAACTACTGGTCGCTGTCCGCCAAGGCCTCCGCTGCCGAGCAGGACATCGCCAAGGCATGGATGCGCGACGGCATGTTCGACGACGCGACGGTCGACGCGTTCGTCGCCAGCGGCGGCGTCCCGGTCGTCACCGCTGCCAAGGCCAAGATCGCCTCGTCCGCCGACAAGGACTTCCTGACCTTCGTGTTCGACTCGGTCAACGCTGCTCCGAACTTCCAGCAGTCGTGGGATCAGGCCCTCTCTGCGACCCAGTCCGAGGCCATGCTCAACAACATCTCGCAGTTGTTCAGCAAGCAGATCGGGCCCGAGCAGTTCGCCAGCGCCATGAACGCCACCATTGGCAAGTAAATGACGAGGGCACACACCTCGGCCGGGACGCGCGACACGCCGCTGGCGTTGCTCGCGCTCCCGGCGCTCGTCTTCTTCCTCATCTTCGCCGTCGCACCGCTGATCGGCGTCGTCATCCTCAGCTTCACCAGCTGGGACGGGATCGGCGAGATCCTGCCCAACGGGCTGGAGAGCTGGCAGATGGTCCTCGCCGACCCCATGACCTGGAACGCGCTGGGGCTGACCTTGGCCACCATGGTGATCACGTGGGCCGTCCAAACCCCGCTGAGCATCCTGCTGGGCACCTTCATCGCGGGGCAGCAGCGCTACCGCGCCGTCTTGGCCGTGTTCTACTTCCTGCCGCTGTTGCTGAGCTCGGCCGCCATCGCCATCGCGTTCAAGGCCCTGCTCGACCCCAACTTCGGGCTCGGGGCCGGGCTCAACCTGCCCTTCCTCAACCAGGACTGGCTCGGAGTCGAACTCGCCTTCCCCGTCGTCTTGGCCGTGATCGCGTGGCAGTTCATTCCGTTCCACACGCTGCTCTACCAAGGTGGCGTTCGGCAGATCCCCCAGCAGCTCTATGAAGCGGCCTCGATCGACGGCGCCTCCCGGTTCCGCCAGTTCATCCACATCACCTTGCCCCAGTTGAAGTACACGATCATCACCTCCAGCACGCTCATGCTGGTTGGCTCCCTGACCTACTTCGACCTCGTGTTCGTCATGACCCAAGGCGGCCCGGGGAACGCGACCCGGATCCTCGCCCTGGACATGTACATCCGCGGGTTCCGCGCCAACCAGATGGGCGCTGCCAGCGTCATCGCCGTCATCCTGGTCGTGCTGGGCCTGGGGCTTGCCCTCGGCGTGCAGCGCCTCGGCGGGAAAGACAAAACGGCTAGCCAACTTGAAGGAGGCGTCTGATGTCCGCCACGCCGACCATGAAGCGCGCCGTTCCCGCGGCCCGCACCACCTCGCGCGGTGTGGGCGCCAAGAACTGGGCGGGAGGGGCGTTCGGCTGGCTGTGGTTCCTCGCGGTCAGCCTGCCGATCTACTACGTGGTCATCACCTCGTTGAAGGATCAAGGCGCCTACTTCACCAGCAACCCGCTCTCCTTGCCGATCCCCCCGAACTTCACGCCGTACCAGGAAGTCCTCGACAACAACATCGCCACCTACTTCTTCAACAGCGTGTGGGTGACCGTCGGGTCCGTCGTCCCGATCGTGCTGTTCTCGTTCATGGCGTCCTACGCGATCGTCCGAGGCTCGGGACGCTTCCTTCGCTTCACCAACGGGTTGTTCCTGATGGGGTTGGCGATCCCCATTCAAGCCACGATCATTCCCATCTACCTGATGATCACGAAGATGGGCCTGTACGACACCTTGTGGGCCATCATCCTTCCGTCCATCGCTTTCGGGATCCCACTGTCGGTCTTGATCATGTCGAACGTCCTGCGCGACATCCCGAACGAACTGTTCGAATCCATGCGCTTGGACGGGCTCAGCAACTGGCAGATGATGTGGCGCCTGGCGTTGCCGTTGACGATGCCCGCCATGGTGACGGTGGCGATCTACAACGGCCTCAACGTGTGGAACGGATTCCTGTTCCCGCTGATCCTCACCCAGTCGCCGGATACTCGCGTCATGCCGTTGGGCCTGTGGGCCTTCCAGGGCGAGTACCAGGTGAACATTCCGGCAGTGCTGGCAGCGGTCGTCTTGTCGACCATGCCGATCCTGCTTCTCTACATCGTGGGACGCCGCCAGTTGCTCAGCGGCCTCACCGCAGGCATCGGTAAGTGAATCTCCCCTCGCGTCCCGCGCGTGGACGTATCTCAACGAAAGGAAACCCATGACCGTCTTCCACGTGGCCATCACCGGCTCGGATCTCTCCGATGGCAGCGAGGCGCAACCCTGGCGAACCATCAACCATGCCGCCCAGCGCGCCACCGCCGGGGACACGGTTCTCGTCCACGCCGGGGTGTACCGCGAGTGGGTCAAGCCGCTCAACAGCGGGCTGAGCGACGCCCGGCGCATCGCCTACGCGGCCGCCGAGGGCGAGCAGGTCGTCGTGAAGGGCTCCGAGCAGATCACCGACTGGACCCGGGAAGAGGGCAGTGTCTGGCGCACCAGCATCCCCAACGCCGTGTTCGGCGACTGGAACCCTTACGCCCTGGAACTCGTCGGGGACTGGGTGGTGCGCCCCGTCGCGCCGGCCCCTCGCACCCACTTGGGTGACGTCTACCTCAACGGCCGCAGCTTCTACGAGGTCACCGACAAGGCGGGCCTGGCAGCACCCGAGCGTCGCGACACGATCGTGGACGACCGGACCGGTCAGATCGTCGCCATCGAGGACCCCGACGCGACCCGCTACGTCTGGTACGCCGAGGTGGGCGAACACGAGACGACGATCTGGGCGAACTTCCACGAAGCCGACCCCACGGCGGAACTCGTCGAGATCAACGTGCGCCGCTCCGTGTTCTACCCGACCCGCAACCACGTGGACTACATCACGGTGCGCGGCTTCGAGTTGGCGCATGCCGCCACCCCGTGGGCGCCCCCGACCGCCGACCAGCCGGGCTTGATCGGCCCGAACTGGGCGAAGGGCTGGATCATTGAGGGCAACCACATCCACGACGCCAAGTGCTCCGCTATCTCCTTGGGTAAGGAGGCGACCACTGGCGACAACTACTTCACGCATCGCCTCGACAAGCCGGGCTACCAGTACCAGTTGGAGGCCGTCTTCACGGCACGCCAGCACGGCTGGGCGAAGGAGCGGATCGGCTCCCACGTCGTGCGCAACAACGTGATTCACGACTGCGGCCAAAACGGCATCGTGGGGCACCTGGGCTGCGTCTTCAGCCGCATTCATGACAACGAGATCTACCGGGTGGCCACCAAGCGCGAGTTCTACGGACACGAGATCGGCGGCATCAAGCTGCACGCGGCCATCGACGTGGAGATCGCCCACAACCACATTCACGGCTGCGCGCTCGGCGTGTGGAGCGACTGGCAGACCCAGGGCACGCGCATCACGCGCAACGTGTTCCACGACAACAGCCGCGACCTCTACGTCGAGGTGTCGCACGGCCCTTACGTGGTCGATCACAACGTGTTCGGCTCCAAGGCCGCCATCGAGACCATGAGCGACGGCGGCGCCTACGTCGGCAACCTGGTCGCCGGGACGTTGCTGCTGCATCCGGTGATGGAGCGCCCGACGCCCTATCACGTCCCCCACTCCACCGAGGTGGCCGGATATGCATCCATCTACGGTGGGGACGACCGCTGGATCGGCAACATCTTCGTCGGCACCGGCGCGGGGGCCGACACGCAGGACGCCTATGGCGATGACGCGTGGGCCACGACCTTGATCACCTACGGCACCGGCGTCTACGACGGGCACCCCGCCTCCTTCGAGGAGTACCTGGACGCCGTCCACGCGGCGATGCCGGGCGACGTGGACATCTTCTTCTCCTTGAAGAACCCGGTCTACCTGCGCGACAACGTCTACCTCAACGGTGCTCAGCCGTATGAGCGCGAGAGCAACGCCCTCGTGGATGCGGCCTCAGCGGACCTGGCGATCACCGAGTCCGACGGCGCCGTCACGGTCACGATCACGCTGCCGGACGGCTTCGCCGAGCACCGGTTCCCGGTCGTGACGACGGCCGCGCTAGGTCGCGTGCGGATGGTGGACGCCGATTTCGAGAATCCCGACGGCTCGCCCTTGGTGCTCGACGTCGACCTTTCGGGCGTTGAGCGTGCAGGCGACTCCGTGGCGGGCCCGCTGTTCGATCTGACCAGCGGCACCAACACGGTGACGGTCTGGTCGGGCCCCGAGGCCTGAGCGCCCGGCGGGCCCCCGGGATCCCCCCGGGGCCCCGTGCCGACGGCTAGGAGGCGAGCCAGGGCGCGGGATCGTTCAGCACCCGGTGCAGGGCGAGGTAGGCGGCGCCCACACAGGCCATGCCGCGGTCGTCGGGCAGCGAGGTCACGGCCAACGTTTCAAAGGGCGCCGCGACGACGCGACGCCGCAGTTCGGCGTCGATGCCCGGGATGAGGTGGGGGGCCAACCGGCCTAGGTGACCGCCCAAGATGACCTGGGAGACGTCCAACAAGTTCAGTGCACCCGCGAGGACGACACCGAGGGTTGTGGCTGCCGCTTCGACGGCGGCGAGGGCACGAGGGTCGCCCTCGTGAAGACGCGCGATGAGTTCGTCGGTGTCGCGCGTGCCCGCAGCAGCGCTGAGGGCCGCCTGCCCGACGTAGGCCTCCAGGCAGCCCGTCGCGCCACAGGCGCACACCGGCCCCGCCCTGTCGACGCAGACGTGGCCGATCTCACCCGCCCAGCCGTGGCGGCCCGTCATGGCGCGCCCGGCCGTCACCAGGGCGGAGCCGATGCCCACTTCGCCGGAGACGTAGAGGAATTCGCCCAGGTCGGAGGGGCGCGCCGGGGCGTCCCACGCGATCGCCTCCGCGGCGCAGTCGGCCTCGTTTCCGACGCCGATCAACGACACGTCCACCCCGACGATCTGGGCCACGGTTTCACTGGGCCGCACGTTCCACCAGCCCAGGTTGGGTGCCCGCAACAGCACCCGCTCATCGACGTCGACCAGACCGGGGAGGGCCACCTGGACTCCCGCCAGCGTCATGCCCGCGCATGGCTTGGCGAGCAGACGGCGTCCCATTTCGGCGACCTCCGCGATGACCGGTTCGACATCGGAATCCCGCAGGTCGCAGACCCGCACCTCTTCGGCGATCACGTGGCCGGTCAAGTCGATCAAGCAGGCGGACAGGCGCCCCACGTTGATCTCCAGACCGAGCGCGAACCAGGTGCCGGGGGCGGGTGTCAACGGCACGGCAGGTCGACCACGATGGCCGTCGTTGTGCGGTTCGCTCTCGGCGATGAGGCCCCCCGCGATGAGATCGTCAGCCAGGCGGGACACCGTGGAGCGGGTGAGGCCCGTATCGGCGGCGATGTCGGCGCGCGACAGCATCTGCGTCGCACCGAAAACGCGCTGGATGACGGTCGCCAGGTTCAGGGAACGCAGGCTCGACTGCCGGACGGCGTCAGCGCTGTCCTCGGGCGCCGGATGGCCCACGCGGTAGCTGGCCACGTCTCCCCTTTCGGTGTCGTCGCGCACGATGGGCCCTCGTTGCGGGCGCCCAGCATCCCTCGACTGTAGAGCATTGCCTTGTCCTTGACGCCAGGGCACAGGCCCCTATAAGTTTTTCCGTGATACAAATATCGCGATGCTGCACTCTCCTGACCAGCCAACGACGTGCTGGCCGCCGGGCACACCGCGCGCCCTTTGTGTCGCATCATCACTACACAAGGCATTGACCTTTCACTGTCACAAGGGAGAGACATGACCCTGGTCGCCGGCGTCGACACCTCGACGCAATCCTGCAAAGTCCTCGTCTTCGACGCCGAGAGCGGCGCGCTGATCCGCCAAGGATCCGCCAAGCATCCCGACGCGACCGAATGCCACCCCGACGCGTGGTGGGCGGCTTTCGAGGCGGCATCAGCCATGGCTGGCGGCCTCGGTGACGTCGCCGCGATCAGCGTCGGCGGGCAGCAGCACGGCATGGTCCTACTCGACGCCCACGGCGAGGTCATCCGGCCCGCCCAACTGTGGAACGACACCAAATCGGGGCAAGCCGCGGCCGACCTCGTCGCCGAACTCGGCGCAGAAACCTGGGTGCAGGCCACCGGCTTGATGCTCGTGCCCAGCTTCACCGTCACCAAGCTGCGCTGGATCGCCGACCACGAACCAGAGAACGCCGCCCGCATCGCCGCCATCTGCCTCCCCCACGACTGGCTCACCTGGCAACTACGCGGCGGTTCCGACCTGTCGCTGTTGACCACCGATCGCTCCGAAGCCTCCGGAACCGGCTACTTCGACCCCCAGACCGGCCAGTACCGCCGCGACCTGCTGGCCCACGCCCTGCGCCGCGACGAAGCGGGAGTGGCCGACATCGTCCTGCCTCGCGTCCTGGCCCCGCACGAGGGGGCAGGCCACGGTGCAGCGTCCCTGGGCCTCGACGCGGCGCTGATCGGTCCCGGCTGCGGCGACAACGCGGGCGCAGCCCTGGGGCTGTCCCACGTCCCCGGCTCGGTGACCGTCTCCATCGGCACCTCCGGCGTCGTGTGCGCCGTTTCCACAACCGCCGTGCGAGACGTGAGCGGCCTCGTGGCGGGCTTCGCAGACGCCCAGGGGAACTACCTGCCCCTGATCGCGACCATCAACGGCGCCCGGATCCTCCAGGCGACCGCCCACCTCCTCGGCACCGACTTTGCCGGGCTCGACGCCCTGGCACTCTCCGCCGAACCAGGCGCCGGGGGCCTCGTCCTGGTCCCCCACTTCGACGGGGAGCGCACCCCCAACCTCCCCGATGCCACGGGGACGCTCGCGGGTATGACTCTGGCGAACCTGACCCAGCCCAACCTCGCCCGGGCCAGCGTCGAGGGGCTCTTGTGCCTCCTCGGCGTGGGGATGGAGGCCCAACGCGCCCAAGGCGTCCGCATCGACTCGGTCACACTGATCGGCGGCGGCTCTCAATCCCTCGCGGTGCGCGAGGTGGCCCCCGCGATCCTCGGCGTCCCGGTCGAGGTCCCTGAGCCCGGTGAATACGTCGCCCGGGGGGCCGCACGGCAGGCAGCCTGGGTGCTCGCGGGCGGGGAACAGCCTCCGGCCTGGGCTCCCATCCCGGCCACGACGTTCACCGCAGCACCAACCCCGCAGATCCAGCAGCGCTACGACCGGGTCGCAGCCCAGGTCTCCGGGCTGAATCCGCGCTGAACAGTTGGTCTCGGCCCCCGCGCTCAGCGCGGGGGCCGAGACGAACCAGCACGCCGCTACTCGAAGGCCCCGATGGTGAAGCACACCTCGCGAGTGGCACCGGCAGCCAGCGCCACGTCGGCGTCCGGGCCATTGAAGGCATCCGGCGGATGCGTCATCGCCTCGACCGCCAGCGCATGACGGCCGATCCGCTCGGCGGAATACAACTGAAGCCACGGGGCCTCGGCTTGCAGCCGGACAGCCCCATCGCGATGGCGCAGTTCGACGCTCCAGGGCCCTGCGGGCGCCTGGAACGCCAGATCTACCGACCGCCCCGCCATCGGCGTGGGGGTGGAGAAATCGACGTCGGTCTGCGCCACATCGACCAGTTCCAGGGGCGCCATCCGCTCATCAACCAGCAGTGCCGCCACCCCGGGCGACGTCACCGTGCAGTCGTCCAGCGGTGCGTCGTCCCACGTCAGGTAGGGGTGCGATCCGAGCGCCACCGGCGCCGCAACCGCGCCGACGTTCGTAGCGCAGATGCGCACGCTCAACCCCGACTCGTCCAGGGCATACGACACCGTCAAGGACAGGTCGAAGGGGTAGCCGGGCGTCGCAGGCAGGTCGAGGCCCAAAGTGAGCTCACGCGCCGTGCTGTGCAGCGGAGTCCACAACTGGTGGGCCGCCAGCCCGTGCAGGGCCGCCCCCGTGGCGGGCTCGTTCGCGGGGAGATCGAACTCCACACCGCCAAACGTGTAACGCGCGCCGGTGATCCGGTTCGGCCAAGGCGCCAGCGTCCGTCCCTCCCAGCCCTCGCCGATCGAGACGCGGGGATCGAAGGAGGCCGTCAACCGGCGGCCCGCATGCCGCAGCCCCACCAGCGTGGCGCCAGACGCGGCGATGGTCGCCGTGTAGGGGCCGTGGACCAGATGAAACAGGTGTCCGTTCAGCGACATGTCACAACCCCGGATCGATGACGGTCTTCAGCCCCGTCCTACCCGACGCGTAGCGGAATGCGTCCGCGGCGTCGTTGAGGGCAAAGCGTCGCGACACCAAGGACGCCAGATCGACCTGTCCACGCGCCAGGAGATCGATGGCCCGCGGGTACACGTCGGGCATGCGTCGCACAATCGCGATGGTCAGCCCCTTGCGGCGAGCGGTCGCCGCCGGGAACGTCGTGGTGTCGTCGTCGGGGATGCCCACCAGCACGACCCGGCCCCCCGGACGGGCCAACTCGATGGCCTCGCGGACGGCGTCGCGCTGGCCGCTGACTTCGAACACGACGTCACTGTGGGGCTCCAAGACGGCACCCGCGTCGACGACATGGCCGCAGCCCAGGCCGGTGGCGGCGTCACGGCGATGCGCCAGGGGCTCCACCACCGTGTCCACCACGGCCCCGCCCACGGCGGCCAACTGGATCAGCAGCAGCCCGATCGGCCCGGCTCCCACGATCGAGACTCGGTCCCCGAGGCGGGCGTGTCCCAGATCCCAGGAGTGGAGGGCGACGCCGAGGGGTTCTAGGAGCGCCCCCTCGTCGGGTGTGGCCCCCTCGGGGAGCGGGAAGAGACGGTTGGTGGGCCACGCCATGACCTCACGCACGCCGCCGTCGACGGAGCCGTGGCCGGAGAAGCGCACATGGGGGCACAGGTTGGGGTTGCCTTCGCGGCAGCGCTCACACTCCTCGCAGGGAATCGCCGGATCGATCGCGACGACGCGGCCCGCATAAGGACCATCCAGCGCGATCCCGCTCACCTCATGCCCTGGCACCAGCGGATCCTCGATGGTGGCATCCCCGATCCCACCATCGGTGAACCAATGCAGATCCGATCCGCACAGCCCCACGGCCCGTACCTGGACCAAAGACTCGCCGTCTGCCGGGATGGGGGTCGCTTCCTCCCCGACGCGAACGTCCTCGGTGCCCCACAGTCGCGCTGCCCGCATGTGCGTCCTCGATTCCTCACCTTTGAATTAGTTCTACGATAGTCGAAAATCGGGTTCGGGGCTCAGCCCTCACCGCCCGGAGATGACCCGCTAGCGCCACACGCCGGGAATCTCCCCCAAGGTCAACCACTGCGCCGGATGCTCCAACACACGGTGGAGCGCCGTATAGGCGGCACCGAGCGAGGGCATGTCCCGCTCCTCCGGCACCGCCGTGATCCCGATGGCCTCGAAGGGGGCAGCCACGACGCGCTGGCGAAGCTCCGCCTCGATGCCGCTCCTCATCGCGGGAAGGAGGCGGCCCAGATGCCCTCCGAGCACAACGTTGGCGACGTCCAGAAGGTTCAAGGCGCCCGCCAGCGCCACCCCCAGAATTGCCGCGGCTTCGTTCACCGCGTCGCAGGCCCGTGCATCCCGGCTCTCGATCCGCGCCAACAGCGCGTCGGTGTCCGGCACCCCCGCCCACGCGTGAAGCGCCGACGAGCCCACGTAGACCTCCAAACACCCGCGGGCACCGCACGCGCACACGGGGCCGTTCCGATCCACGCACACGTGACCGATCTCGCCCGCCCAGCCGTGCCCGCCGGTCACCACGCCGCCAGCCTTGACCAAGGACGAGCCAATGCCGATCTCGCCCGACAGATACAAGAACTCCTCCCGACGCGACGGACGCCCAGGCGCATCCCAGGCCACCGTCTGCGCGGCGTAGTCCGATTCGTTTCCGACGTCGATCAGGCTGGGATCCAGTTCCAGGGCACGCGCAAGCAGCGCCCGCGCCGGGACGTCCCACCACCCCAGGTTGGGGGCGCGCAGCAGCGTGCCGCGCTCGGCATCCACCAGGCCCGGAATGGCCCATTGCACGCCGGCCAAGGTCACATCGGTTCCCGCTTGGCTCAGCACCGAGCGCCCCAAGGCCGCCAATTCTTCGATCACCCACGCGGGGTCCGAGTTGCGTAGATCGAGCTCGACGCGCTCCTCGGCTCGTGTGTGGCCCGCCAAGTCCACCAGGCGCGCCGCCATCCGTCCCACGTTCACTTCAAGCCCCAGGGCCACCCAGGTCTTCCCTGCCGGGACCAGCGGGACGGCGGGACGCCCCCGCTGGCCAAAGGCCTGCGGGGGCGTCTCTTCGATCAGTTCCCCGGCGATCAGGTCGTCCACGAGCCGCGACACTGTGGAGCGCGTGAGCCCGGTATCGGCGGCCACATCGGCGCGTGAGAGAGGCTCGGACGCACCGAACACGCGCTGGGTCACGATCGCCAGATTGAGGGAGCGGAGGCTCGACTGCCGCACCACGTCGGGGTGTTCAGGCTGAGCCGGACGCCCGATCCGAATACTGGCCACCGTTGCCCCCTCATCGTCTCTCGCCACAGGAAAGGGAGGTGCCGCCGACGCCTAGGCTCCCTTCGTCCGGGCCTTGTTGATCATATCGAAGGCCACTGCCGCGATCAGCACGAGACCCTTGATGATCGACTGCCACGAAGGATCGACACCCATGATCGACAAGCCCATGTTCAGCACGCCCATGATCAGCGCACCGATGATGGCGCCGGGGACGCGTCCGATACCGCCGGTCACTGCGGCGCCACCGATGAAGCAGGCTGCGATGGCGTCGAGTTCGTAGTTGTTGCCCGCTGCGGCCACGGCTGCACCTGCCCGCGACGTGACCACAACGGCCGCCAGGCCACACAGCCAGCCCATGTTCACGAACAGCCAGAAGTTGACCTTCCGGGTGTTGATACCGGAGAGCTTCGCGGCCGCCAAGTTGCCGCCCACCGCGTAGATGTGACGCCCGAACACGGTGTTGCCCATGACCCAGGCGTAGGCGATGACGACGACCCCGACGATGACCAGCACGTAGGGAAGGCCCAGCGCGCTCAGGGCGATCCAGTAGGTCGCCAGCCCGAGCAGCACCGCCAGCACGACCAGCCGCGCCACCATGAGGCCCAGCGACTCGACCACCAGCCCGCGGCGCTGCGCACGCACGCGGCGCAGGACGGTAGAGATAACGATCCAGGCGATGCCGACCGCGCCCACCACGAGCGTGAAGGCGTCCAGGGAGCCCAGGAAGCCCGCGGTCCCCGCCACGCCGTCGTTGGAGATGGCCAGGAAGTCGGCGTCGAACCCTGCCCGCGTGTAGCCGACGAGAACCAGCGCGACGCCGCGGAAGATCAGCATGCCGCCCAGGGTCACGATGAAGGCGGGGACGCCGACGTAGGCGACCCAGAACCCTTGCCACGCCCCGATGATGCCGCCCACCACGAGCGCCACCACGATGGCCAGCCATGGGTTGACGTGGAAGTCGGTCATCAAGACGCCCAGGACGCCACCCACTGCGGCGACGACCGAACCGACCGACAAGTCGATGTGTCCGGCGACGATGATCATGAGCATGCCCACGGCCAGGATGAACACGTACGCGTTCTGCTGGACGAGGCTGGTCACGTTGTTGGGCTGCAGCAGGCGCCCTTGGGTGACCACCTGGAAGAAGCCGATGATGACGACGAGAGCCAAAATGATCCCGTATTCCTTCACCACCGACGTTGCGGTGGCCAAGGCATTGCTCTTCTTCTCACCGGAGGCGGTCTCCGGTGGAACGGTTGTGGTCATGCGCGCGGTGCCTCCATCGTCATTAGTTCCATGAGCGACTCCTGTGTCGCTTCACCGCGCGCGAGTTGCCCGGTGATCCTGCCTTCGCTGAGGGTGTAGATGCGGTCACACACCCCGAGCAGCTCGGGGAGTTCGGAGGAGATCACGATGACCGCCTTCCCGCTGGCCGCGAGCTCGTTGATGATCTGGTAGATCTCGTACTTGGCCCCCACGTCGATGCCGCGGGTCGGCTCGTCGAGGATGAGGACGTCAGGGTCGGTGAACATCCACTTACTCAGCACCACCTTTTGCTGGTTGCCGCCGGAGAGGTTCTTCACCGCCTGCTGGACCGACGCCGAGCGGATGCGCAGCTTCGTTCGGTAGTCGTGAGCGACATGATCCTCATCGCCCTTGTTAATGACCCCGTGGCCGCTCACCTTCTGCAGCGCCGCCGAGGTGACGTTGTGACGGATCTCGGCGATCAGGTTGACCCCGTACTTCTTGCGGTCCTCGCTGACGTAGGCGATCCCGTTGGCGATCGCCTTGGGAACGGAGTCGGTGGCGATCTCCTGACCGGACTTGAAGACCCGCCCACTGATGCGCGAGCCGTACTGGTGCCCGAACAGGCTCATGGCCAGTTCGGTGCGCCCGGCACCCATGAGGCCGGCGATGCCGACGACCTCGCCTGCGCGGACGCTCAGCGACGCCGAGTCGACCACGACGCGATGGGTGTCCTCGGGGTGGTGCACCGTCCAGTCCTCGATGCGCAGCAGTTCCTCACCGAGGTGCGGATCGCGCGGGGGAAACCGGTTGTCGAGCGGACGTCCGACCATGGACCGGATGATCCGCTGCTCGTTGACACCTTCTGCCCCGTCATTGGGGATCGTCTCCACCACCGAGCCGTCCCGGATGATGGTGATCGCGTCGGCGATCTCCATAATCTCGTTGAGCTTGTGCGAGATGATGATCTGCGTCACACCCTCATCGCGCAGCGCCCTCATCAGGCCCAGCAGGTGAGCCGAATCGTCGTCGTTCAACGCTGCCGTGGGCTCGTCCAAGATCAGGAGCTTGACGTCCTTGGCGAGCGCTTTCGCGATCTCGACCAGTTGCTGCTTGCCGACGCCGATGTCCACCACGCGGGTGCTGGGGTTCTCACGCAGGCCGACGCGCTGCATGAGCGCGGCGGCCTCCCCCATCGTGGTGCCCCAGTCGATGACGCCACCGCGGGCTCGCTCGTTGCCCAGGAAGATGTTCTCCCCAATGGACAGATACGGCGAGAGCCCCAGTTCCTGGTGAATGATCACGATGCCGTCGGCTTCGCTGTCGCGCAGCGACTTGAACTTCGCCTCGCTGCCTTGATACAGGATTTCTCCGGTGTAGCTGCCGTGCGGGTACAACCCGGAGAGGACGTTCATGAGCGTCGACTTCCCGGCACCGTTCTCCCCGCAGATGGCGTGGATCTCGGCGGGCATGACGGTCATCGTGACATCGCTCAGTGCTCGCACTGGGCCGAACGTCTTTCCTATGCCGACCATCTGCAAGATCGGTTCGCTCATGGGCTTTCCTTCGTCCCCTCCGGGTCGCTCAATCAGAGCCCGAGATCCGAGGCCTTGTAGAAGCCCGAATCCACCAGCGCGGACTTGACGGTGTCCTTGGTGACGACCTGCGGCTCGACCAGGTAGGTCGGGACGACCTTCTTGCCGTTGTCGTAGGACTTGGTGTCGTTGACCGACACGGTCTCGCCCTTGGCGATCTGGTCGACCATCTTGGCGACCTGCTCACCCAGCTTGCGGGTGTCCTTCCACACCGACATGGACTGCTTGCCCTGGAGCATGGCCTTGACGTTGGCCAGGTCGGCGTCCTGGCCGGTGATGAGCGGCCAGTCGGTGCCCACCTTGTAGCCGGCGCCGTCCAGCGCCTGCTCGATGCCCAACGCGAGGGAGTCGTTCGGGGAGAGCACGACGGTGACGCGCTTGCCGCCGCCGTAGAACGAGTTGAGGCGGTTCTCCATCTCAGCCTGCGCCTTGGCCGAGTCCCAGTTCAGGATGCCGATGGTCTGCCAGTCGTTGTTGCTGGCCGGGGCCTTGCCGGAGGGGACGACGAAGTCGCCGGAGGCGACCTTGGGGCTGACCTTGTCCCAGGCGCCGGAGAAGAAGAACTTGGCGTTGTTGTCGTCCGGGGAACCGGCGAAGGGCTCGAAGATGACCTTGCCGTCGGGGCCCTTGAAGGAGTCGGCGTTGTCCAAGATGAACTGCCCCTGGAGCTGGCCGACCTTGTAGTTGTCGAAGGTGGCGTAGTAGTCGACGTTCTCAGAGCCGTTGATCAGGCGGTCGTAGGCCACGACCTTGACGCCCTGCTTGGCAGCCTGTGCGAGGACCGGCCCGAGGGCGGTGCCGTCGATCGACGCGATGACGAGCACCTTGGCGCCGTCGTTGAGCATGTTCTGGATTTGGTTGTTTTGCTGATCCTGCTTGTTGTCGGCGTACTGCAGGCTCGTCTTATAGCCCGCCGCCTTCAGCAGCGCCTCCAGGTTGGCACCGTCGCGGTTCCAGCGCTCCAGGCTCTTGGTCGGCATCGCGATGCCGATGAGCGTGTTGCTCGCAGCCCCGCTGGCGCCCGGCGCAGCGCTGGTGCCTGTGCCCCGCTCGCTGCTGCAGGCACTCAACGTGACAGCGGCGGCCGTGGCGACGGACAGGGAGATCAGGTTACGTCGTGAGATGGTCATGGTTCATTGCCCCTTTCGGACGGCTGTATTGCCGTCTCCCGGAACCACCGTTGGCTCCGGTTCGCTTGTGATTCGAAGTGGTGAGGGGGTGACAGGTGGGCGCATCACCAGTGCGCCCACCTGGACTGCGTAGTGTGCTCGCGAACCTCAGCCGATGAGGTGCATGAGCGCGAGTTGGTGCAGGTTCACGTAGTGGTAATCCCGCTGCGCGGCTGCGTCGACGTCGAAGTCCTCTTCGGCGGCGAGGAAGTCGGCAACCGACTCTCCCGGAGCCAAGGTGGGCTCGGCCAGGTCGTACACACCGGACAGCTTCAGCGCCTCCTGCACGGCAGGGTCGGCGCGGAACGCCTTGGCCTTGGCCGCCAACTGCAGGTAGGTCTCCATGTTGGCTGCCGCGGACTCCCAGACTCCGGCCATGCCATCGGTACGCGAGGGCTTGTAGTCGAAGTGGACGGGGCCGGTGTAGCGGGGGGCGTCCGGGCTGCCGGGGAAGCCGTTGACGAGCAGGTCCACCGTGAAGAACGCGCTGATCAGGTCGCCGTGACCGAACACGAGGTCCTGATCGAACCGTGGACCATGCTGGCCGTTGAGGTCGATGTGGAACAGCTTGTTGCTGAACAGCGCCTGGGCCAGGCCGTGGGTGTAGTTCAGCCCGGCCATCTGCTCGTGCCCGACCTCAGGGTTCAGGCCGACGATGTCGCCGTTCTCCAGGTCAGCAATCAGGCCCAGTGCGTGGCCGATCGTGGGCAGGAAGATGTCGCCGCGGGGCTCGTTCGGCTTCGGCTCCAGGCCGATGCGCAGGTCGTAGCCCTTCTCCTTGATGTAGCCGGCGACGGTGTCCAGGCCCTCCTTGTAGCGAGAGAACGCGGCGTGGAAGTCCTTAGAGGAGTCGTACTCCGACCCCTCACGGCCGCCCCACATGACGAACGTCTCGGCGCCCAGGGAGGCGGCGAGGTCGACGTTCTTGAGGACCTTGCGCAGCCCGAAGCGGCGCACGGAGCGGTCGTTGGAGGTGAAGCCACCGTCCTTGAAGACCGGATGGGTGAAGGTGTTGGTGGTCACCATCTCGATGACCAGGCCAGCCTTGTCGGCGGCGTCCTTCAGCTTGCCGACGATGCGGGCGCGGGTTGCGTCGTCTGCATCGAAGGGGAACACGTCGTTGTCGTGGAAGGTGATGCCCCAGGCGCCCAGTTCGGCCAGCTTGTCGCTGTACTCCCAGGGATCGAGGGTGGGACGAGTGTTGACACCGAACGGGTCCGTGCCGGTCCAGCCGACCGTCCAGAGCCCGAACGAGAACTTGTCCTCGGGGATTGGTGCGCGCACGATATGTAGCCTCCTTGCTATTTGTATCGCGGCACAACTTATGACGCCTAAGCGGGTCTGTCAAGATCGAAGGACCCTTCGAGCGGGATCGAGACCACTAAGTTGCGTCGGCGGACTATATGAGGCTGCCCCCAGCCCCCCGCCGCGGAGAACGCCGTCATAGACAGCGGCGCCCCACCCGCGTCCTGCGAGTGGGGCGCCACGACGCCGCGATCCCGGAGCCGGCGGCCCAGGAGACGACCCGACCGCCCCGAGGAGGGCGGAAAGGCCAGCGCGTCAGTCGATCAGATCGTGGATCATGACCACCTGTTCACGGCCCGGCCCAACACCGATCCCGGAGATACGGCAGCGGATCAGTTCCTCCAGGCGCCGCACATAGGCTTGGCAGGTCGCGGGCAGTTCCTCGAAGGACCGCGCCTGCGAGATGTCCTCGCTCCAGCCGTCCAAGTACTCGTAGATGGGCTTGGCCGCCACGATGTCGTCCATGATGACCGGATAGGTCTCCACCCGGACGCCGTTGACGTCATAGGCGACGCACACCGGGATCTTGTCCCAGCCGGTCAAGATGTCGAGCTTGGTCAAGAAGACATCCGTGACCCCGTTGTAGGTGCAGGCCGCCTCGACGACCAGCGGATCGAACCAACCGCACCGGCGCGGGCGCCCCGTGGTCGTCCCGAACTCGCCACCCGCATGGCGCAGGCGGTCACCGTCGGCGTCCAGCAGTTCGGTCGGGAACGGCCCCTCGCCCACGCGCGTGGTGTAGGCCTTGGCGATCCCGACGATGCGGTCCAGCCGGGTCGGCCCCACGCCGGAGCCGGTGCAGGCCCCGGCCGCGATCGGGTTGGAGGAGGTGACGTAGGGGTAGGTGCCGTGGTCGACGTCGAGGTGGTGCGCCTGGGCCCCCTCGAACACGACGAGCTTGCCCGCATCGAGGGCGTCGTTGAGCTCGCGGGCCACGTCGCGCACCATCGGGCGGACGCGGTCGGCGTAGCGCAGCAGTTCGTCGGCCACTTCACCGGGATCGATGGCGAGTTGGTTGTAGATCTTGACCAGGGACTGGTTCTTGGCCGCCAGCGCCGCCTCAACCTTGTCGCGCAGCAACTGCTCATCGAGCAGGTCCTGGATCCGGATCCCCACGCGGTTGATCTTGTCGGCGTAGGCGGGCCCGACCCCACGCCCCGTGGTGCCGATCTTGCGCTTGCCGAGGAATCGCTCGGTGACCTTGTCCAGCACCTTGTGGTACGGCGCGATGATGTGGGCATTCGCCGAGATCACCAGCCGGGACGTGTCGACGCCGCGCGCCTCCAAGGCGTCGATTTCGGAGAACAGGACGCCGAGATCCACGACCACGCCGTTGCCGATGACCGGGACGCCCGGATTGAGAATGCCCGAGGGCAACAGGTGGAGGGCGTACTTCTCACCGTTGACCACCAGCGTGTGACCGGCGTTGTTCCCCCCCGAATAACGGACGGTGTAATCAACACGGTCGCCGAGTTGGTCGGTGGCCTTGCCCTTTCCCTCGTCACCCCATTGCGTACCGATGACCACGATGCCTGGCATGATCGCCTCTCACTGCACAAACGGAAAGCCCGGCGCAAGTGCGATCCGGGCTCTTACACGCAGAGTGTACCGAGATGCGGCGGCGCGCCACCGAGGTCCGCCTAGTGGTCTCCCGGCGCCCACGCGCCCACGACCGCTACAGGACCAACGGCCGCGACGTCGCCAACGCCACGTAGCCCGACTCCGAGGCCTCCAGGAGAAAAACGACGCAGCGCTCGTACTCGGCCTGCTCGCCGATGCGACGCGCCGCGCACGCCAAGGCCCACAGCACGCGCAGGAAGCCCTGGTTCGGCTCGTGCTCCCAGGGGATCGGGCCCTTGCCGCGCCAGCCTGCCCGCCTCAGCGCGTCCAGCCCGCGGTGGTACCCGGTACGGGCGAAGGCGTAGGCCGTGACGTCTCCTTGCTGCGTCCGGGCGCGCATCGAGGCCTCCGCAAGGAGCGCCCAGACCAGCGACGAATCCGGATGCCGCTCCACCACGTCGAGGAAGCGGGCGTCCTCGGTGGCGAGCAGGTCAGCCAGCGCCGGGTCCTCGGGCAGTTCCGTCCGCCCCACGGGGGCGGCCAGGAGCAGGGTGCGCGCGTCATCGGCCATGTCGGCCAGCCTAAAGCCAAGCGCCGCCATGACGCAGACACAACACGACGAAACGGTGACGCAGCGATGAGGAGGAGGTGTCTCGTCAGCGCCGCCGAGAAGCGCCCCTGGTGGCTGTGCCTCGCCCGAGGGCGCACGCCCTCGCCGGTGGGACACTGGATCAGTGACCATGCCCGTCGCACCACCACCGGGCTGGGCCCCCGGGGACCCGGCCTATCGCCGCATCACCGTGGCCCTCTTCCTTGCCGGTCTGGCGACGTTTGCCCTGGTGTACTGCACTCAACCTTTGCTGCCACTCCTGGCGGACGCCTTCGACATCACGCCCGCGGCTGCCACGCTGTCGGTGTCGATCACCACATTGTCCATGGGCGTGGCGTTGCTGGTGTTTGGCCCCCTCTCCGACTCCGTGGGACGCCTGGGGCTGATGCGCATCACGTTGCTGGTCGCCGCATTGATCGCGGTCGCGTCGGCGTTCTCCCCGTCCTGGTGGATCCTTCTGGCACTTCGGGGCGCCTTGGGTTTCGCGGTCGCGGGGCTCCCGGCCGTGGCCACCGCCTACCTCCGCGAGGAGATCGACCCGGCGTGGGCCACTCCCGTGACCGGCCTCTATATAGGCGGCACCGCCATCGGTGGCATGTCAGGACGCCTCATCACGGGATGGCTGGCCCAGGGTTTCGGCTGGCAGATCGCCTTGGGAGGCATCGGGGTGATGTCGCTGGTCATTGCCGTGGGGCTCGGCGTCCTCCTTCCCCCGGCACGACGCTTCACCCCGACGCCCCTGCGGCACGAGGAACTCCTCGACAACGCCCGGCGGATGGTGGCCGACAGAGGTTTGCTCACCTTGTATGGCATCGGGTTCTGCGCGATGGGCGCCTTCGTGGCGGCCTTCAATGGGTTGTCCTTCCGGCTGGCCGCGCCGCCCTTCGGCCTGCCGGTCGGGGCAGCCTCCCTGGTCTTTGTGACCTACGTGATCGGGTCGTTCAGTTCGCCGTGGGCGGGGCGGCTCGCGGCGCGATTCGGTTTCCGGGCCGTCGTACCCGCCGCACTAGCCGTCTTCGTCGCCGGGGTGGCGTTAACCCTGGCCCCGAACCTGGGGGTGGTGATCGTCGGGGTGGGGGTCATCACGTTCGGCTTCTTTGCCGCGCATGGGGTCACCAGCGGATGGGTGACGGCCAGGGCCGCCAACCGGGGGCGCGGCACCGGCATGGCCGGGTCGTTGTATCTCGCGTTCTATTACGCCGGTTCCTCGGTCTGGGGCGCCGTCGCGGGAACAGCCTGGTCATGGGGTGGCTGGGTGGCTGTCGCCGCCGTGTCCGGAGGGCTCGTCCTCATCGCCTGGGTGTTGGCACTCTCGATGCGCCGCGTTCCGCTCGCCCCTGCCCGCCCCTACGATGCGCCGCTGCCCTGATCCTCAGCGATCGCGGGTCTCTCCCGAGCGGTCGAGCAAGACCTCGGCCGCCACCACGTCGACCAGCGTCCGTGCGCTGGCTTCGGCCAAAGCGCTGTGTCCTTGGGTGATCGCGGCGGCGACACGCAAGTGGAGCACCACTGATCGGGGGTCCGGCTTCGGCTCCAACAATCCCAACCGGTTGCGTTCGGTCAGGACGGAGGCGACCACCTCCCCGAGCGCGGCGAAATGGTCGTTGCCCGACGCGGACAGCAAGACGCCATGAAACGCGACGTCGGCAGCGAGGAACTCTGCGGAATCGCCCAGTGACGCAGCCGCGAGGTCGCGCATCGTCTCCGCATAGCGGGTCAGTTCCGGGCCCGACTGGGGGGAGATACCGGCCGCCAGGCGCGCCGCGATGGGCTCAACCCCAGCCCGCAACTGCATGAGCTGGTCTAGTTCTTGCACCCGGGCGGGCCCGGACATCCGCCAGTGGATCACCTTGGGGTCGGCGACATTCCACGTCGAGCGGGGCTGGACGACGCACCCCACTCGCCGCTTGATGGCGACCATGCCGAGCGACTCCAACATGCGCAGGGCTTCACGCGCGACGCTCCGCGACACCCCAAAGCGGGTCTCCACCTCCTCCACCAAGATGATGGATCCCGGCGCTACGGCGTCGGTGGCGATGGATAGCCCCAGTGCCTCCAGCACGGGTTGATAGGCCACGGGTGCGGGCATGGTCACCTCCGTCATTGGCTGTGATGTGGCTGTGATGTGGCAATGAGACGCCGCCTGCTGCAAAAGGTTAGACCTTTGTGACAACGTTCGCAGCACCGGCAGGTCCCACAAGGAAGCGGGGTTTCCCATGCGCATCGTCATCACCGACTGCGACCACGACGCCTTCGACGAAGAGCGTGCCGTGGTCGAGGCCAGCGGCGACGAGCTCATCATCGCGAACGCCACCGACCCCGCCGCCCTGATTGCCAACGCCCGCGGCGCGGACGCGCTCGTGGTTCAGTACGCCAGCATCACCGCCGAGATCCTGGACGCCCTCCCGCAGGTCAAAGTGGTCTCCCGCTACGGCGTCGGCGTCGACTCGGTCGACATTCCGGCTGCTACGGCGCGCGGCGTCGCAGTGTGCAACGTTCCCGACTACGGCACCGAGGCCGTCTCCGACCACGCCATCGCCCTCGCCCTCAACGCGGCACGCGAGGTGGCGCGGCTCGATCGAGGCCTGCGCGATGGACGCGTCGATTTCCCCGGCGTCCGGCCCATGCACCTGATCGGCGGCCGGGCCTTCGGCATCCTGGGGCTTGGCCTCATCGGCAGCGCGACGGCACGCAAGGCGGCGGGCCTCGGCTTCGAGGTGATCTGCCACGACATCGCGGCCGGGGATGCCAGCGAGTTCCGCGGCTACCCGCACGTCAGCCTCCCCGAGCTGCTGAGCCGCAGCCAGGTGATCTCGATTCACACACCGCTCACGGACCTGACGCGCCACCTCATCGACGCGGACGCCTTGGCCTCCATGCGATCCGACGCCATCGTCGTCAACACTGCCCGCGGCCCCATCGTCGACACAGCCGCCCTCGGCGAGGCTCTGCGGAACGGCCAGATCCGCGGCGCGGCCCTTGACGTCACCGAGACTGAGCCCCTGCCTGCGGACGATCCGCTGCTGAACATTCCGCAGCTCACGGTGACCCCCCACATGGCTTGGTACTCCGAGGAAAGCTACGGCGAGCTGAAGCGGCGCACCGTCGAGAACGCCGTCGATGTGGCCGCCGGTCGCACCCCTCGCAACATCGTCAACCCCGAGGTCCTGGGGGCCCCGGGGCGCAACCACGGCCTGACCGCCGAGGTGGCCCGCTGATGGCCACCCACCGGGAGCGACGCGCCAGCGCGTCGTTCCCCCACTAAGACCAGCAGAGCGTGCGGCGCGACCCAGACGCCCACACTCCTGGAGCCCCTACGTCCGGTACGGGCACATTGCAACGAAGCATGAGGAGATGACCAATGCAAGCCAAGAAGATCGCCGCGGCGCTCGTCGCGGGTTTCACCGCGCTCGCCCTGTCCGCTTGTGGCAACGGCATTGCCGGTGGGGGTAGCGGTTCTGGCGGCGGCGCCAAGACGACCTTCCGCCTGGCCTTCAACCAGACCGAAAAGCACCCGCAGTACAAGGCTGCCGAGGAGTTGGGCAAGAAGCTGGAGAAGGCCACCGACGGCCGCTACAGCATCGAGGTCTTCGCCAACGAAACCCTCGGCTCCCAAAACGAGGTGGTGCAGAACGTCTCCGACGGCACCGTCGACATGATGTACATCGCCGGACCGGTCCTGGAGTCCTTCAACAAGGACTTCATCGTCTTCAACCTCCCCTACATGTTCGATAGCCCCGAGGCGCAGGCCAAGGTCTTCGCCGACGACGCGGTCTTGGGCGGCCTGAAGACCTCGCTGGAGGACTCCAAGAAGATCACCGTCTTGGGCGCCCTGCACGCCGGCACCCGGAACGTGTACAACGCCAAGCACGCGATCAAGAGCCCCGCCGACATGGCAAACCTCAAGATCCGCGTCCAGCAGTCCGACTCCCAGGTCCAGATGATCAAGGACATGGGCGGCGTCGCGTCCCCCATGGGCCAGGGCGAGGTCTACACCGCGCTGCAAAGCGGCGTCCTCGACGGCGCGGAGAACAACGAGACCGTGTTCAACGCCCTCAAGCACGACGAGGTGGCGAAGTACTACTCCTACACCCGTCACCTGATGATCCCCGACTACCTGGTCATGAGCACCACGGTGCTCAAGGGCATGCCCGAGGCTGACCGCAAGGCCCTCCTCGGACTCGTCCCGGGCGCGGTCGATCAGGCCAACACCGGCTTCCTGCAGTACGCCGCCGACTCCAAGAAGGCTTCGCAGGAGACGGGCGCCAAGTTCAACGACGACGTCGACGTCGCCGCCTTCAAGGCCGCAACCTCCGGGCTGGTCAAGGCCTCCATCAACACGCCGGTGCGCCAGGCGCTGTACGACGCCGTCCAGAAGGCCAACGCGAAGGCGTAGCCGGACGGTCCCCGCGATGCCGGCCGAGCGCTTCGGCGACCGGCCGGCATCGCCGACCTCCCTCAAGAAAGGAACCCCATGCTCAACGCCCTCGAAGCGTTCAAGCGCGGGCTGGACGTCTTCTTGCGATGGTTCTGCATCGTCTTGTTCGTCGTCTTGGTCATGCTGGTGACCTGGCAGGTCTTCGTGCGCCAGGTCCTGCCCCTGCCGAACCAGGAGTGGACCGAGGTTCTCGCCCGCATCGTCTTCATCTGGCAGGGCCTCATCGGCGCCGCCTACGTGATCGGCGAAAAGGACGACGTCGCCATCGACTTCCTGGTCAACAAGCTGCCCGGCGGCGGCGTCAAGGTCATGCAGATCCTCGCCCACGCCATCGTCGCGTTCTTCGCCGTGTGGGTCATGTGCATCGGCGGCGGGCGCCTGGCGGCGTCCACCATGGACGACGTCGTCCAGTTGCTGCCCATCTCTCAAGGCGTCATCTACCTGGCGCTCCCGATCGCGGGCGGCATCATCGCCCTCTACTCGGCGATTCACATCATTCACACCATCGTCAACCCGGCGCCGACCGTCGTCGACCCCAATGAGATGGATCTCACCGACCTGCAGGAGGAGTCGATCTGATGAACGCTGCACTCATCGTTGGCCTCATCTTGATCCTCGGCATGTTCGTGCTGATGTCACTGGGCGTCTCCGTCTCCGTGTCCATCGGCCTGCCCTCTGCCGTCGCCCTCGTCGTCCTCATCGGCGCCGACAAGGGCCTCATCACCGCCGCCCAGAAGATCTACGGCGGCATCGACTCCTTCCCGCTGCTCGCCATCCCGTTCTTCGTCTTGGCAGGCACGATCATGAACAAGGGCGGCATCGCTCAACGTCTGATCGACCTGGCCCGCGCGCTCACCGGCAAGATGCCCGGCGCCTTGGCACAGACCAACATCATCGCCAACACCTTGTTCGGCGCGATTTCTGGTTCCGCTCTCGCTGGCGCGTCCGCGGTCGGCTCGATCATGGCCCCCGCGCAGCGCAAGGAGGGCTACGACATGCGGTTCGCGGCCGCAGCCAACGTCGCGTCCGCCCCCTCGGGCATGCTGATCCCCCCGTCGAACACGACGATCGTCTACGCGCTGGTCTCCCAGGCCTCGGTGGGGGCCCTGTTCCTGGCTGGCTACATCCCCGGCTTGTTGTGGGCGTTCACGTGTGGCGTCATCGTGTGGTGGTACACCCGCAAGAACCCGAAGCTTCGCGGCAGCCGCTGGGCGACGCCCAAGGAAGCATTGCTCGCCTTCTGGCGCGCCCTGCCCAGCCTGGGCCTGATCATCATCGTCATCGGTGGCATCATCATCGGCTTCTTCACCCCCACCGAGGGTGCGGCCATCGCCGTGCTGTACGCCTTCGTCTTGTCGATGGCCTACCGCAACATCGGCATGAAGGACGTCCCGAAGATCCTGCTAGACGCGACCCGCACGTCCTCGGTCGTCATCTTCTTGATCGCGCTGAGCTCGATCATGAGCTACGTCATGACGTACTCGCGGATCCCCAAGATGCTCGGCGAATGGCTGGTCTCGATCACGGACTCCAAGGTCGTGTTCTTGCTGATCATGATGGTCATGCTGCTCATCATCGGCATCCCGCTGGACGCCACCCCGGCCGTGCTGATCTTCACGCCGATCTTCCTGCCGATCGCCGTGCAGTACTACGACATCCACCCGGTGCACTTCGGCATGATGATGGTCTTCAACATGGGCATCGCGGTGATCTCACCACCCTCAGCACCCGTGCTCTTCGTCGGCGCAAGAGTCGCGGGTCAAAAGGTCGAGAATGTCATCAAGCCCTTGATGCCGTTCTTCATTGCCCTCATCGTGATGCTCCTCATCATCCAGGTCGTTCCCGAGCTCTCGCTGTGGCTGCCACGGCAGGCTGGGCTGATCCGATAAAGGAGACGTGATGAAGCAATTCGTGATCAAGGGTGCCGAGGACGCGACCGTCGAAGACGTCGCGACCCCGGAGCCGGCGGCAGGCCAGGTGCGCCTCCGCGTCCGGTATGTGGGGATCTGCGGTTCGGATCTGCACTACTACTTCCATGGGGCCAACGGCGCTTTCGTGGTGCGGGAGCCTCTGGCACCGGGCCACGAACTGTCCGCCGTGGTCGATCTGGACCCCAGCGGCGAACTGGCGCCCGGCACTCCGGTGACGGTGCATCCGGCGACGTTCGGGCCCGACATCCCCGGCATGGAGGATCAGCGGCACCTGAGGCCCGGCGGGTCCTACTTGGGCAGTGCGTCCACGTGGCCGCACACCCAGGGCGCGCTCGCCGAGACGCTCGTGGTGGGCAAGGACATGATCCGCGTCCTGCCCGAGGGCCTCGACCTCAAGCGGGCAGCCCTGGCCGAGCCGTTGGCCGTTGCGCTCCACGCCTGCACGATTGGCGGAGACCTCACCGGGAAGAAGGTGGTCGTCTCCGGTGCTGGACCGATCGGGCTGCTGGTGGCGTTCGCCGCCCGGGCCCGCGGTGCGGCGCAGGTCGCCGTCTCCGACGTGCTGACCGGCCCGCTGGAGCGTGCGGGGCAACTCGGCTTCACCGAGGTGTACCGGGCGGGCGAGACGTCGATTCCGGCGGGCGCGTTCGACGTGGCCTTCGAGTGCAGTTCGGCCGCCCCTTCGGTGGCTGCCTGCCTGGCGGCGCTGCGTCCTCGCGGCATCCTCACCCAGGTCGGCATCCTGCCGGCCAAGCCCATCTCCCTCGACCTCAGTTCGCTGGTGTCGAAGGAGGTCTCGTGGGTGGGCTGCTTCCGCTTCGACAACGAGATCGACGAGGCGGTGACGCTGCTCGCCGAGCATCCCGAAGCGGACGCCGTGATCACCCACGTGGTCCCCGCCGATGACGCGATCCGCGCCTTCGAGGTGGCGAAGGACTCGCAGAACTCGGGCAAGGTGCTCGTCGAGGTGTGGGGAGCGCAGGAGGCGTGACCACGCAACCACGCGTTGGCCTGCTCGGCCCGGGCCTGATGGGGGCGCCGATGGCGTCCCACATCGCCCGGGCCGGGCATCCCACCACGGTGTGGGCGCGCCGCCGTGAGGCTGCCGACGCCCTCGCCGGGGAGGGCATCACCGTCGCTGGTACGCCCGCCGAACTGGCGGCAGCCAGCGACGTCATCATCGCGATGCTCCCGGATCTGCCGCAGTTGGAGGCGCTCACGGGTGGCCCCGACGGCTTGTGGGCCGGGCTGGGCGGTCCCGTCGTCCTCGTGGTCTCCTCGACGGTCTCCCCCGCCGGGGTCCGCGATTTCGCGGCGCAGGCCGCACACGACACCCACGGTCAGGTGCACGTCATCGACGCGCCGGTCAGTGGCGGCGAGGCGAAAGCTCTCGACGGCACGCTCTCGATCATGGTGGGTGGGCCGGACGCCGACGTGGCGGCCGCCTGGGGGGTCCTGAGCGCCTGTGGCTCCCCCACCCATCTGGGACCCCTGGGTGCCGGTGCGGTCACCAAGGCCTGCAATCAGCTCATCGTGGGTGCGGAGGTTGCGGCGTTGGCCGAGGCGTCCCTGCTGGCGCGCGACGCCGGTATCGACCTGGCCACCCTCTTCGACGTCCTGAATCGCGGGTTGGCGTCCTCGCTGGTCTTGGAGCAAAAGCGCGACAAGTTGACCACCGGGGATTTCACGGTGTCCGGCCCGGCCAAGTTCATGGCCAAGGACCTGCGGTTTGCCCTGGAGGCAGCCGCGGCCTCGCAGACGCCGTTGCCGTTGGCCACGTTCTTGCGCGGCCAGTACGAGGGTCTCAACGCTGCGGGCCTGGGCGATCTCGACATCGCCGTCATGCAGCGCTACATCGACGAACAATCGTGACAGGAAGGACGACGACAATGCAGAACCGTTACGCGTGCGCTCCGGAGCATGTCAAGACGATGGACACCACCGAACTCCGGGAGCGGTTCCTGATTGAGGATCTGTTCCAGCCAGGCGAGGTGTCCTTGGTCTACAGCCATCAGGATCGGATCATCGTGGGCGGCGCTGTGCCGACCGATGGCCCCTTGACGCTTCCGGTCCCCGCAGAGCTCCGGGCGACGAACTTCTGCGACCGGCGCGAGTTGGGGATCGTGAACGTGGGCGCGGACGCCGATGTGACCGTCGATGGGACGACGTACACGATCCAGAACAAGGGCTGCCTGTACGTGGGCCGCGGCGCGGGGGCGATCACCTTCGCGGCCCCGGGGCGCTTCTACCTGTTCTCCGCCCCGGCTCACACGTCGTATCCGACGGTGCTCGTCCAGCCGGGCGAGGGCGACCAGCGTCACTTGGGCGAGGCAGCCACCTCCAACGTCCGCATGCTGAACCGCTACATCCACCCCGACGGCATCCGGTCGGCGCAGATTTCGATGGGTGTGACGCAACTGGCTGAGGGCAGCATGTGGAACACCATGCCCGCGCACACCCACGATCGCCGGATGGAGGCTTACCTCTACTTCGACGTGGCCGATGACGCGCGCGTGGTGCACCTGATGGGGCAGCCGGAGGAGACGCGTCACCTGATCGTGGGCAACGAGCAGGCTGTCATCTCGCCGAGTTGGTCGATTCATTCTGGCGTCGGGACGCGCGCCTACACGTTCGTGTGGGCCATGGCCGGGGAGAACCAGGACTTCGACGACATGGATCACCGCACGATCACCCAGTTGCGCTGAGCTCACACGAGGTTCCCGACAACGCCCGTGGGTGCCGCCTTCCTTGAGGGCGTCCACCACGGGCGTTGTCGGTGCGTCGGGAGCGCGTAGACCCTCAGGCGTCGTGTTCGGCGATGAACGCCGCCAGGGTGTACCGCTGCTGCATGAGGCCCATCCCTCCGGCCGCGTGCCGTGTGAAGGGCTCGATGAGCCGCCCCAGGACACCGAAGGTGCGGTAGCCGAGCGTGTGGGTGAGGTCCGTGCCTCCGGGGGCTTCGTGGGCGATGAACCGGTGGTAGGTGAGGTTTTGTCCGCTCCAGGCCGTGTCCAGCATCTCCCACACCCAGGTGAGTTCCGCGCCTGCTTCCTCGGCGCGAAGGTGGGCGCGCAGCCTCAGCGAGCGGCGCCCGCCCAGACCGGTGACGACGGCCCCTTCCGGTGCGGTGGGGTCCTGGCCGTCGTCGCTCGCGGGGCCCAGCAGGGCGAGAGCCGCGGGGTCGCGCAGGGCAGCGATCACTGGCTGCGGGGGTTCGGCGATGAAGTGCGTCACGCTGCGCGCAAAGGCAGGTTCGGGGAGGAGGCCGGGCGTCACGGCGGCCCGCACCGTGCTGTAGGGCTCATCGGAGCCTTCTTTGAGCGGCGCGGCGAGATCTTGTGGGAGGACCCCATCGGCATGGACGAGCCGCCGGATGATCCCCGAGGGCTCCTGCAGCAGGAGCACCAACAGCGCAAACGTGTCGGGCGACTTCCCGGAGGCGGCTACCAGGGCGCGGGCGCGCTCACGCAGGTCGGTGGGCCACGCTTCATCGCTCTGCGCGCGCGGTGGGGGGATCGTGCCCTCCCTGTGGACGAGGCCGAGCACACCCAGGTCGGTGGCGAGCATTTCCTGGGTGCGGGCCCTGGCCGTGGTGAGGGTCACCCCGTGAGCCCCGAGCAGGCGTGCGGCTGCCCCGCCGATGCCGAGAAGCCCGAGGTACAGGTGGTCAACGTCGATGGCTGCGGCCCCGACGCGGCCCGCCTCGTGGGCGGAGGCATTCAGCCAGGCTTGGGTCACGGTCAGCTTCATCGGATACTCCTGGGGGAAAGGGATGCGGGGAGTCGCTTGGCGTACTTCTTGTGGACGGCCTGGCGGGTTACCCCGAGCGCGGCCGCGATCTCGGCCCAGGTTCGCCCCGCGCGGATGGCCTCTTCGACGTGCCGGTATTCGAGCAGGTCGGCGAGGGATCGCAGCGAGGCGACGGCTCTCAGCGCGGTCAGCGGGTCCGTCGCATCGGCGGCGAGGTTCGCCAGGTCTCCTGGTTCCATATGAGCAACCTAGGTTGACACACCCTCACCTGTCAACCGTCGTTGACAGGTTGCGGATACCCGTGACAGGACAGCGCCAGGGCGACGCCCGCACACAGCGGACGTCGCCCTGGCGACAATCAGTTCGGGTCTCGGCCCGAAACCGGAGGGATCAGGCGTGCGTGCCGACCGAACCCAGGTTCTGGCAAGCCTCGACGACGCGCGCCGTCATGCCACCCTCGGCTTCCTTGCCCCACGCGCGGGGGTCGTACTTCTTCTTGTTGCCGACCCCCCCGTCGATCTTCAAGACGCCCTCGTAGTTCGTCATCATCCACCCGGCAACCGGACGGGTGAACGCGTACTGCGTGTCGGTGTCGACGTTCATCTTGATGACGCCGTAGGAGACGGCCTCGGCGATCTCCTCGGGGGTCGAACCGGACCCACCGTGGAAGACCAGATCGAACGGGCGCTCAGTGCCGTACTTGGCGGCGACGACGTCCTGGATCTCCTTCAGCACGGCCGGACGCAGCTTGACCGACCCCGGCTTGTACACGCCGTGGACGTTGCCGAAGGTCAAAGCGGTGATGTAGCGCCCCTTCTCCCCCAGGCCCAGGGCGGCGGCGGTAGCCAGGCCGTCCTCGATGGTCGAGTACAGCTTCTCGTTGATCTCGTTGGCGACGCCGTCCTCTTCGCCGCCGACGACGCCGACCTCAATCTCGAGGATCTGGTGGTTGGCGGACGTCTTGGCGAGCAGTTCCTCGGCGATGGCCAGGTTCTCGGCCAGCGGCACGGCCGAACCGTCCCACATGTGGGACTGGAACAGCGGGTTCTTGCCGGCCTTGACGCGCTCGGCGGAGACCTCCAGGAGCGGACGGACGTAGGTGTCCAGCTTGTCCTTGGGGCAGTGGTCGGTGTGGATGGCGATGTTGACCGGGTACTGCTCAGCCACGACGTGAGCGAACTCGGCCAGCGCGACGGCGCCGGTCACCATGTTCTTCACGGCCTGGCCGGACGCGTACTCGGCGCCGCCGGTCGACACCTGGATGATGCCGTCGCTGCCGGCGTCCGCGAAGCCCTTCAGGGCCGCGTTCAGGGTCTGGGACGAGGTCACGTTGATGGCCGGGTAGGCGAAGCCCTGCGACTTCGCCCGGTCGATCATCTCGGCATAGACCTCAGGCGTTGCGATCGGCATTCTTTACTCCTCACAGAAGACTTCGTGTGCGCCTTCTATTGTGTCTCATCCGGTGATCCGGCGCAGCAGCCAGCCCCGGGTAGCCGACCCGCGAGACAGCCAGGCTCAGGGAGCAACCAGTTGAAGCTGCTGCTCGACGGAGATGTTCCGGTCGATCGGCGCCAGATCGAGACCCAACCGGTTGCCTGACAAGGCCCGGACGGCGTTGTCGACCGCCGCAGGGGTCTGGTCGAGCCATTGCAGGGGAAGCGTCCGCCACGTCCCAGCCTTCGAGACGACCACGAGCGTCGCGCTCCGGCCCCGCCGGGGCGGCTTGACGAGAAAGGCCCGGATCGCCGACCACGGCACCGGCCCATCGAGGAAAATCCCGTCGCGGCCCACCCCCAACGCCAGGCCCTCGTGCAGCGCATTGACCGTGCGACGGGCCAGCACCAACCCGACGATGCTCCCCACCAGGAAGGCCACCGTGATGCCCAGGCTGATCCCCACGACCCACCAGAAGCCCGGCCACAGGTTCGCCTGATTGAGCCACCAGATGACGGCCCACACGAGCACGGAGATCACCAAGGAAACGACGCGCCACACGACGCGACGGCGCTGAAGACGCCATCTCGCCACGGCGGGGGCCGGGTCGACCAGCACCGGATAGCTGAGCACGTCCATGGCGGCGAGCTTACCGGGCGGGTTCAGCCGCGATGCTGGAGCGACCACTGGTACATCGCGATCGCTGCGGCGGCACCCGCATTGAGCGAGCGCGTCGACCCGTACTGGGTGATCGCGACCAGCCCCGAGCAGAGAGCCAGCACCTCGTCGGTCAGACCGGGACCCTCCGATCCGAACACCAGGCAGCAGTCCCGGGGAAGCACCGCCGTCTCCAAGGGCACCGAGCCCGGCAGGTTGTCCACGCCGATCGCCGTGACCTGATGGTCCTGCAGCCACGCCGCGAAATCCTCGGCGCTCGGGTGGTGGAACACGTGCAGGTAGCGGTCGGTCACCATGGCCCCGCGCCGGTTCCAACGCCGACGTCCGAGAATGTGCACTCCGGCCACATTGAAGGCATTCGCGGTGCGGACCACCGAACCGATGTTGAAGTCGTGCTCCCAGTTCTGGATGGCGATGTGCAGGCCCGCACGGTGGGCGTCCAGGTCGGCGACGATCGCCTCCACCGACCAGTAGCGGTAGCGATCCAGCACATTGCGACGATCCCCGTCCGCCAAGAGCGCAGGATCCAGGCGAGGATCGTCCGGCCACGGGAGCGGATGCGGCCCCACGCCAACGGTCGGGGCGGTGGGATCGTTCCATGCGCCCAGGTCCTGGGCAGACTCCTGCTCGTTCATCGGCTCACACCCTAGTCGGCGGACGCCTGCCAGCGCGGCGGACCACCGCCGGGGCTCCGCCTTTCCCCTCCCGGTAGGCTCGGGCGGACCCTTGTCGCTCCACAGAGAGATTCGCATGTCGCAGACCGAGTCCCCCGACACGACCCCGACGCCCCACCTGGACGCCCCCGAGTCGATCGGCGCCTGGCTGGTGCGGCTCCTGAAGGGCATCGCCATCGGTATCGGCTTCATCCTCCCGGGGCTCTCGGGTGGCGTCTTGGCCGTCATCTTCACGATCTACGACCCGATGATCAAGTTCTTGGCCAATGTGCGTCAGCGCTTCTGGTCGAATGTGCGCTACTTCATCCCCGTGGGCATCGGCGGCGTGATCGGCGTCGTGCTGTTCTCGATCGTGGTGGCTGCGGCGTTCGGTCGCTACGAGGCCGCCTTCGTCACCTTGTTCATCGGATTCGTGATCGGGACCTTCCCCTCGCTGTGGCGCCAGGCAGGCAAGCAGGGCCGGACCGTCCGCGACTACGCCATCTTGGCCATTGCCGCGGTGGCCATCTTCGCGATCATGCTGGTGGGCGGCCAGTCCGATCTCACCGTCCAGCCCAACATCGGCGTATGGCTGGCCTCGGGCGCGCTCATCGGCCTGGGGGTCATCGTGCCGGGCATGAGCCCCTCGAACTTCCTCATCTACTTCGGCCTCTACGACAAGATGGCCGCCGGGATCAAGGATCTGGATCCCGGGGTGTTCATCCCGTTGTTCCTGGGGCTGGTGCTGTGCGTCATCCTGTTCGCCAAGGCAGCCAACTGGGCCTTCAGCCACCACTATGCGGCGATGTACCACTTCATCTTGGGGATGGTGGTCGGCTCCTCGGTCGCGATCTTCCCCACGGTGGTGTTCGCGCCGGGCGCGATGGAGAAGGCAGAGCAGTCGCTCCCGATCTTCCTGCTGAGTTGCGCGGTCATGCTGGTGCTCGGCGTCGTCGCCTCCTGGCTGTTCAGCAAGCTGGAGGATCGTTACTCCGACGAGCGCGAGGCCATCGAGGCCGCGGGCGACTAGGCCCGAGGCGCCTCGCGGCGCACCCCTGGTCAGCGGCGACTAGCATGCGGCCCATGGACCCCGTCGAGCGATCGCCACAGGAGCACGGGCGTGCCGCCTTGATCGCGGCGATCGTCGGCGAACTCCAGGGTCTCTCCCTTTCCTCGGATCGGATCGGGGCCGCTTTTGCGGCGCGTCACGACCTTCACCAGACCGACTTTCGCGCGCTCACGGCGATCACCCGAGCCGAGCGCTTGGGTGACCCGCTGACCGGACGACGGCTGGCCGACGCCTTGCAACTGTCACAGGCGGCGGTGAGCTACCTGGTGGACCGCCTCGCCGAGTCCGGCCACGTGTGGCGCGAGCCCGACCCACGGGATCGGCGCCAAACCCTCTTGCGGATCGGCGCACGAGGGCGCGAGGTGGCCGGTTCTTTCTTCGGCCCGCTCGCGGTGACCCACGAGGCTGCGCTGGCCCCCTACAGCGCCGCCGACCTTGAGTTGTGCCTGCGTTTCCTCGCCGATGTCAACGGCGCGCTGACCGCGTTCGGCGAGGATCCCTCCTCCGGAGATACTTCAGTCATTTAAGGAGTTGGTCTATCCTGGCGGGGTGAGCGCCACCGCGAAACGCTGGGCCGGGCCCATGGCCTTGTACCTGCTGGGCATCTTCATGGGTGCCCTCGACACCGGGATCATCACTCCCGCGCGCCCCCTGATCTCCACGCAACTCGGCGTCGACGAATCCGCCGGAATCTGGATGATCACGATCTACACGCTCGCCTACGCGGCGGCGATCCCCATCATGGGCAAGCTCGCTGACCGCAGCGGACGCAAACCCATCTACCTGCTGTCCATCGCATTGTTTGGCGCCGGGTCGCTCCTGTGCGGGTTGTCCCAAGACGTCGGTAGCTTCGGCATGCTCATCGCCGCGCGGGCGCTCCAGGCCATCGGGGGCGGCGGCATCCTGCCGATTGCGACCGCGGAAGTCGGCACCACGGTGCCCCAGGAACGTCGCGGCCTCGCGTTGGGCCTCGTCGGAGCCGTCTACGGGGTGGCGAACATCTTCGGCGCCTCGGCGGGCAGCCTCGTGCTGCAGATCGCCGGGGCCGAAAACTGGCAGTGGATCTTCTACATCAACATCCCCATCACCCTCGCCATCCTCGTCACGGGCGCCCTGATCCTGCCCAATCACACCAGCGAGAAGGTCGCCCCCATCGATCTGTGGGGCAGCCTCGTCCTGGTCGCGATGATCCTCTCCCTCCTGTACGGGCTGCGGAACCTCGACTACCTCGATGTGGCGACCAGCATCACCAGCACCGAGGTCTGGCCCTTCCTCGCGGCGTTCCTGGCTCTTCTGCCCGTCCTCATCGTCGTCGAGCGACGCGCCGCCGACCCTGTGCTTCACCTGTCCTACTTCACCGATCGCGGCATCGCCTTGACGTTGCTGTTGTCGTTGCTGAGCGGTGTCATCTTGATGGGGGTCGTGTTCGTCCCGGAGTTCGCCGAGAACGCGCTGCGCCTGCCCGCGGGCAGCGGCGGATACGCGGTGATCGCACTGGGGCTGACGTCCGGCGTCGGTGCCCCACTGTCGGGACGCCTCACCGACCGCTTCGGCCCGCGCCTTGTCCTGGGGTTCGGGGCCTTGATCTGTCTTCTTGCCGCAGTGTCGCTGATCGGGTGGGCTATCCCCGCGCCGTCGACGGTGAGCGTCATGGTGTCGCTGTGCCTGCTCGGGCTCGGGCTCGGGTTCGTCGTCGGTTCTCCGCTGAACTACATGATGCTGGAACGTACGGCCCCGGAGGATTCCAGTTCCGCACTGGCCACCTTGTCGTTGATGCGCTCGATCGGAACGACGCTGGCCCCCGCGGTGATGGTCGGCTTCCTCGCCCAGGCGGGCGGGGTGATCCAGGCGGACGTGACGGCTGCGCTCCCGCGCAGTGTCCCGGCACCGGCCCTCCCGCATGCCGCCGAGTTGCAGGCCACGTTGACCCGCTGGAAGTCGGACCCGGACCTGGCCGACCGCCTGGGCACCCTGGATCCGGCGCTGTTGGCCCCCACCGATCTCACCATTGATCCCACCGCCGGGGGCACGTTGCCTGAGCCGCTGGTCCAGGAACTCCGCACCGCGGACGTGACCACCATCGTCGCCGTCTCCAAGGATGTCGCCCGCGCCATGTTCGCCCGCGAGACCCCGCGCACCATCGAAACGATCACCGCGGGCGTCACCAGCGGCATCGACGGGGTGGACGCCGGCCTTGCTGGCACGGCGGACGCTGAGAAGAAGATGACCGACAGTCTCGGCACCATGTCCGCGAACCTCACCACCATGGCGGAGGCGCAACAGAAGATGTCGCGCCAGCTCAACGAGATGGACGAGGGGTTGGCTGGCATGCGCAAGGGTGTGGCCGGTCTTGACGCCGGGATCGCGGGCATGAAGAAGGGCATCGCAGGGCTGGATCGGGCGGTGGCGGGCATGGACGAGGGCCTGACCGCGCAACGCGCCGCGCTAGCGGGGGCGGAGCAGGGGGCGGCTGCGGCGGCGCACTCCCCCGACCCGGGCTTGGCGTCGCAGGCGGCGGCGCAACTGGCTGGGTTGCGTGGAGCGGTGCAGGATCTGGAAAACAAGCGTGCCGCGGCCGTCAGCCAGCGCACGGGCCTGCAGGCCAAGCTGGACCAAGCGGTCGCCAAGCGGGCTGACCTGGTGGCGTCCCAGGCGAAACTGCAACAGGGACGCTCCGCGCTCGCGCAGGCGCGCACCAAGCTGACCCGCGGGCGCGACGAACTCCTCACCGCGCACAGCGACCTCACCGATGCCCGGGCGGCGCTGTTGGCCAAGCAGGATGAACTGCGCACCACCCGTGAGCAGATGGTTGAGCTCCGCGACGCGATCCCTGCGGCATTCGACACCGCCTTGACGACCTACCTCGACGAGATCGACCAGGCGGCCCCCGACATCGAACTGGCCTACCAGCGTGGCCTCAATCAGGGGTTCCGGGGCGTGTACCTGCTGTTTGGCGGGGCTGCAGCCCTCGCGCTCGTCGCGCTCGCACTTGTCGGACGCCCCCGGACCTGAACGCCGGTTCGGCCCTACCACCCCCACTAGG
>RRZT010064186.1_pt1 | contig 38346 bp, 26 predicted proteins | sample 2165551 | NCBI WGS metagenome assembly RRZT01 (sample SAMN10456910, study PRJNA506462) | wastewater metagenome | biome: wastewater; feature: sludge; material: wastewater sludge; isolation source: wastewater sludge with Escherichia coli K12::gfp cells carrying plasmid... | place: USA: Moscow, Idaho...
ACTAAAAGTCTCTATTTTTCAATAGAGGATGGGACTATATCTTCATCCTTAACTTAATAGTAGGATGTACGGCACTTCAGTGGCACTTGCTCACTTACGGACATTATTGACGGTTCTCGTCTCTTGTCCTAGTCTCTGAACCTTACAAGATATTCCTATCTTGTCTTGGCTGCTGATTAGCATAGCTATTTCTAGCCTTAGCCTTCCAGCAATTCACCGCATTTTCACTTATACATTACTGTATAAGGTCGCAAGCATTTACGAATCATGTATGCAGATAACTTCAAATGGTTTGTGTACTAATACACTCTCACAGATGGCTCTGAGAGCTTGTATTTGCTCTTTTGGGTAGTAAGAGATAGTGTTATGGTTAATATGCTCTAGAACGCTTAAATCAGCCATTTTAGTGTCTAAATAGCGTTGTACTCCAGGTAGGTTAATATCATTTGGCTTATAAGTGACATTCTTACTCATAGCCATAAATTGCTCTACTATAGGCTTACTATAGTTACATCTACGTACCAGTGTTCTTAGTACATAGGCATCTATCATTTATATTAAGACAGGTCGTTAATCTGCCCCTTTATTAGCTAATTTAATTAGTCTAGAAACTAGCAATAAAGCTTGTACTTTCATACAAGATTAGACTATATCTTCACCTATTTTCATAGGGCAAGGCACTTCGTAATCACTTGATTACTACAGACTTCATCTCCCGTTCTGGGTGGTATGTCTTAGTCGTTGAACCGTTATCTTATTCCTAAGATACTTGGCTGCTGATTACCCAATCTATTAGATTTTTAAGCATATCACGCTTGATATTACTATCTACGTTGTAGCTCTAATAGCTCTAAGGACTTTCCAGACAATTCACCTTGTTTACCCACTCCTAAGATTAAGAGTGCACTACGTTTGCAATATTAGATATTCCCTTGTCTTTAGGTTGTTGGAAAGCACAATTAAACTGCATGTTGTAGCCTAGTTCAGCTACCTTATGTCTAGTTGTTTTGGTTGTCATTACTGGAATATAAACAAAGTGGTTATCAGGCATAACCCATTGATGACTATCTGCATGACTATTCCAACTGGCTTTGAGTGTTTCTAATAGAGTTACTGCACCACTGAATTTATTATTTAAAGCAGCGTAGAAGTAAGGTAATAGGTCTTCACCAAATACCGCTTTTGGTATTGCTACAGAACCATAGGCTGCTGTCATACAGCTTTCTTTGGCTTGTTTACGAGTCACGAATACTTCTTCTAAACCGTCTTCTTTCATAAGGCGATTCATTTCATCAGTAACGACTGTATAAGCATCTATACGGTTGTCACCTAGACCTGTAGTGATACACGCATCTAAGTCACGCATGAGTACAGACATTAACTGCAACCTTTATGTTCAATAGGGGTCGTTAATCCCTATCCGTAATTATATTTGGTCTAGGTAAATTACCAAAAGTCCAACCTTTACGTGGCATAGATTTAGCACACTGATGTTCATTAGTGTGATGAAACCCATGTCCAAGTTGTCTTTCTGTAAATCCTAATTCACTAGCCATTTCTCTTTTGGTTTTATCAAGTACTTCTACATACTGCCCATCAGGTGTTATGTAATACCATGGGTTAAACCCATTGTTATTAACACCTTTAAGTCCTTTAGCTGGGTTTGATACACCAGTTAAAGCCTTACGCATACGTGCAGCTCCATCAATTTGTGCTGGAGTTCTGTAGTTTTTATAGCGTTTTTTAAAGGTACTTCCTGAAGTAGTTTGATACTTACATTGTTTAAAGTTAAGGGTTTTTTGTCCATGTCTATCAAAAGTTGATAGGCGTAAGTTATACCAACTTTCATCTTTAATACAGTTGTTGTTCTTAATGAAATTCTTTTCAAATTCCATTAGTTCTTCCCGTGTATTAAAAGTTTGTAGTATATCTTTTTGAATTAAATCCCTATAATCATGTCTATCTTTAGGTAATGCCTTACCAGAACCTAGATATGTAGTATCTAATTCTGGTTTAAGATGAAATGATCTTGCACCAATGTATTTTTTACCATTTGGAAATGTTAGTAAGTAAGCATAGTGATACATTTTATATTCCTATTTTATGTTCTGGAATACATATTGTAACTCAGAACATAACTCACTACCAAATATAATTCAGCTATATATTTCTATATAGAGCAGACTATCTCTTTATCCTAAGTTAATTTAGGATATCCCCTATTTCCACTCACTTGAGTGTACGCTTTTCAGCTAGTCGTTACACGTTCCTATTACTAGGCTTCGCACGGTATTGTCTTTGCCATTACGCAGTAAGAGTTTCACCGTTTTAAAGGGATTTGCGATATACATTACTGTATAAAGGGGCTAATCAATAACCCGAACTAGCACTGTCTAACGCTACTGTATGATTGGTAGGGATACCATTCATACTGTCTCGTAATGCACGTACTGCTTTATAGTACAAGTATGGCTCTTCTGCGTCTTGAGTCAGTTCTTCTAGCTTGTCTAAGTTAGTTTTGACCCATTGAATACGGTCTTCATAGTTAGTTTTATCAAGACCGTAGCAATTACTAATATCTATCGCTATATATTGCATTGGATTGAATGTTTTCATTGGTTTTATTTCCTTAATCTCTTTAGTCCAGAGACCATCTTTTTCAGTGTACCCTTGTTGGGTTAAATAGGCGGCTACTTCTCGCTCACCTAGATTAAAAGGACGATTACGGTCATATTCATTGTCTGTAATGAATCTAGCACCAGCTTTAACTGCTTTGCTTACTAAGGGTGTGATATGTACAAACCCTAATCTACCTTTACGTTTACCGTTGATACTGATGAATACAACATCATCTGCTGTGTAGTTACCTGTGTTAGCTTTGTTTCCCCAATCAAGCATATACTGATGGGTACTACTGTTTTCTGAGCCTAACCCAATAAACTGAGTAGCTTTGTCTGATTTAGCCTGATCTTTAGCTGTATAAGCTGATGTGTTAGTTAATTTCACTTTGGTCTCCATGTTAGGATTTAATTGGTTTACTAATTCTACTAATACATCACCATGACAATCTTTTGGCTTACAGAAGCAGCCTAAAGTCTTACCTTGTAACTCATGTATATCAGCTAGTAATTCTGGTTTGTTTAGTAGATATTCTTTATATTTAGCATTCAGCTTCTCTGTAATGAGTGTATAAGCATCTGTACGAGTATCAGGGTCTATTAGTCCAGTAAGACTTGCACCACCCTTACAACGCATTACAGCACTCATTAACTGTAAGCCACTACTAGCACTGTATAATGCTACTGTATGACCTATTGGTTTACCTGCTTGTGCATCTCTTAATGCTTTAACAGCTTTATAGTATAGTAATGGTTCTTCTGCTTGGTCTTGATAGTCTTCAAGATATTTTTCATTGGTTTTAACCCACTCAATTCTATCTTCAAAATTGAGTTTACCCAAACCATAGCAATTCGCAATATCAATGGCTAAGTACTGCATAGGGTTAAATTCTTTCATTGGTATAATCTTAACAGGATTAAGCTCATTTAATAGTTCAGCTAATGCTCTTGCCTGACTGATAGAAGTATTAGCAAACATATCTGTAAAATTAACCTCATTAAATGCTTGTAATTCCCTAACTAAATTAGGGTTTTCGTCAAGGTAGAGTTTCCATAGATTTTTATACTCTTTCCAAGTATCTATGGATAAATCTAAGGGCTTTTTACCTTTACCTAGTTTCCAGTTATCACCAAACTTACGATAACCTTTTACATCTAGTTGATAAGCTTCTTCAATGGTTCTACCGTCTTGTAAGGTGGCATATAAAGCACTAAATCGCTTATCCCCTTTACTTGACACTTCATAGTTGTTTTTACCTTTTTCTGGGTATCTGCTGTGAGTAAACATAGACTGTTTCCTTAAATTGGGTTGAATTGTTTCATTGGTTTCATAGAGTGTTTTTGGTTGTATTAACCAGACAACATACACCACTTCGCACTACACTTACGTTTCGTGCTTGTGGTGTATGTTGCCAATGGATTGATATAATTATCTATTGGTTTAAAGGTTTAAGTGTTAATGTTGTAGCCATTACAATTCTCCTTCTACAAATTCTTTGGTTTTAAGATTAATACATGCTTTACCATAACTGTCACTTTGTAAATTAAAATGAAATCCCTGTGAGTACACACGACCACGCTTGTCTACTTTATGAGTAAAGTAGATAGTTTCATTTTCTATATGCTCTCGTAGTACAGACAACTGACTCATATAGTTTTCATAGTTGATTCTGTCTTGATTATACTGGTCTGTAAAATCATTTAGAGTGTACTTATAACCATTTAATTGAGCTTGCTCATACGCTTGCTCTATCTCATTTGGTTCTAATTCTTCTCTATGGAACTGTCTTTCAAACTTATCCATGAAGTCTATATCAAGTGCATACTCCTGTTTATTGAGTGTATTTAATACATCTAACGATATGAATTTGTTGTGATAGTTTTCTTTATAGCCCAGTATTAGACTGTCTTTATTGATAGTCTTATAACCACATGACTTGTTGTTCTCAAGTACATCTGGTCTCTCTATCATTGGTGGCAGATAACAATAGAGATTAAGCCTATTGGCTAAGCCATCAGGTAGCCCTATTAAACTAGTAATAGTCCTTGTTCCTGTAGGATAGACTGTGATTTCATATAGCCCTATTGGTTTAAATAGAGCTATTAGTTCACTAACTGTTTTAATACTATCTAGTTTAGACATTCCTGGAATGCTATACATAGACGCAATGGATACATAGGGCATCTCATTTATGCAATGGATACCTATGGTAGTGAATAGACCTGTCACTATTTCATATAAATCGAGTGACCGTAGGTATTCTTTACGAGCATTCTTACTGTCGTATTCACTGACATCTAACCACTTTCTTAGACCACGAACAGCAGAGCTTAGATAATCATCTAGCTCTTCTTGTATCATGTCATGAAGTGATTGCTGGATATGTTTTGGGTGCATAAGTCTTTCTATCTGATTTTGGTTCATGCTTATTCCCTATTAATTAGTTAAATATCTGATAAATCATCATTTAGATAATTATCACAATACGTTGTGTCAGTGGATGCTACCCACTCATCATACGCAGCATCTAACATAGCATTACGTTCTTCTGGTTTAGTAGAATGCTTATATTCATTTATATAATACTTTTCTACATGGCTTGAGTGCTGGTTCATCATAGTTAATTCCTTATAGTATCTGTGATAGCTGATATACTTGTATAACCCTGAAGAAGTCTTTAACTGACTTCTTGTATGATAATACTCTATAGTTTGAGCGACCAAAGAAGTCATAATAGGCATTTTCTGATGCAGATGTATATGCCAGATAACTATGTGTCTTCTTTAATCGTTTAAGATTTTTTACTGATTTACCTGTCTTTTCAGACAATAATCTTAAATCACTATGAGTGAGTTCTTTAGTCTCTGTGATAACTCTCATTCTAATATCCTTAATAGTTTCTGTTCTTTGATGTAAGATAGGAATTCATCTACTGTTTCAACTTACCTATTTGATGTATTTACGAAGTTATATTTATTACTACACCCGATAGATAAGTCAGATAATACCCAGAAATAAGCCTTTTCCCTAATGGTGTATTTAGGGTAATTAGCTAAATCATATAACTGTTTAAATTCACTATCTGTTAAGTTAGTACCTAGTAAGATTGGGTGACCCATTACTGTCTCCTAGATGTGAATAACTACCATGTAGGCTAATGCACCCCACATGACTGCTGTTAATAGTGCATATAAGAATTCTTTCATAACTTACTCCAGACAATAAAAAACCCACTGTATTTCTACAATGGGTTCTAGGGTATTTAGGGCATTAAGACGGATTAGATATTTTTAAACTCTTCGTATAGTTCAATCATATCTTGTTCAGTTAGTGGTAAGTAAGTATATAACATGATTTACTCCATTTGGTTTGTTTGGGTGATTTAATAATAACAGTGTTAATTGTTAACTACTGTTGGCTTAAGACAATAGTAATTTATCTATTACTATTTTTGAGTAACTAAACTAAGATAACTCGCCCTCTTGTGGCAGACGGTTATTATAGATTTGGAACATGATATTATCATGTGTTTCGTTTACCCCTATGTATCGTCCATCTACGGTATGTATACAACAACCGTTACTACACGGTTCAATACGCACAATATGCTGGACAAATACTGTTCCTGCTGATGTTTCAACAACTTTAATCATGGTAGATTTCCTTACTGTCTCTGTATTAAAAGAAAAAAAGAAATACTAACCCAACAAGCATTACGCGCATTGGGTTTTAAATCATTACTGATTACAGTATGTGCATCTATGTGTACTACCATTAAAACTGCTATCTGTATAACAGTTGTGGCAGTACGCTGTGTAGAATTCTTCTTCTTCTACCTCAGCGTAGGAAGCGGCTTCTCTTACGAAGTGCTGTACATTTCTTAGTTGAGTCTCTAGATGAGACTCATTTTGTACCACCTGAATTAGTTTATTTAATTCTGCAATTACTTGTTCTTTCATAGTCTAAAATCCTACAAAGCCTTCGTGTTTGAATACAACTTTTTTGCTTACTGAACCATCAGGTTGAACTTCTTCAACACTGACACGCTTAGAGAATGCGTATAGTGGTTGAATAGCAGCATCATTCAACGTTTCCTCTAAGATACTCATGAAGAACGGTGCTCCACCAATCATTGCGAAGTCCACGTTGTCATCAAACTCATTTACGAGTTTGACGATAGCATTTGCACGTTTAATCATCTCACTTGATTGGGGTATTTTCTCAAATGTGATTAATTCAACAAGTTTAGTGTGCAGTTCTTTTGGTAAATCTACTACACCATCATTGATTTGGTCGTTAGTTGCTGCATGTTGAGTCAAGTTTAAAATTGCCATTTACTTATCCTTAGTCTTGTTAGACTCTCACTTTGGTTTATTTGATATTACTAATTTATTGCTGATACATAGACTCGTACTGAGCCTATGCATTTTGAGTATTTACATTTCATAGCCCATTTCACGGGCAATGGTATATGCTTGTGTTTTGCTACGTGCATATACAATGACTACTTCAAGAGCCTTACTTAATAATATGAATTTGTACATAACAGTTCCTTAGCCTTGTTAGACATTCACTGTGTTGTTACTGTCTAAGTTAATTTGGTATTAGTCTCGTACTAGTCAAGACTAATTTATTTGTTAGTTATACTTTAAGATTGCATTGCAGATTAGCGTCCTTGAATACGCTTTACTGCATCTGCAATAAGGTCAATACGGTCACTGTGTTGTGGCATGGTAGCCTCCTGTTGATTGATAGTTTACTGTCTGTTAGTTAAAAAGCACTATAAGCCAACCATTGCAGTTAGCTTATAGGGTAGATATAGGTTAGATTTAAGCGTTATTTCTACGAGCTTTGATTTGCTCAAGAGCAGACAACGCTTTCTCTTCTGCATTGCTTTCACCAGCACGGGTGATGTACTGATAGCCTTCACCAATGCTTTCTAGGTGAGCGTTCACTTCAGCAGTAGATGCTTCAAGCAAGATGTTTAGCCAGACTTCATGTTCAGCTACGCCCCAGCTTAACTGAGTACCAGTTGGTTGGATTGATGACTTGGTGTTCAAGTAGTAAGGCGTTTTGACGTAAGACTTACCATCTTTGCCTTCAAATGCTTCACCAAGCCAGCCTAGCTCATCGTCTTTAGTGTAGGTCACTTTAGAACGTGTAGTTACTTGTTTGCTGTTGTCGTTGGCTTTAGCTGCACCAATGCGTAGACCTTTCTCTGCCATGATATATACTCCATAAAGTTAATTAGATTGATTAGGTTAAACGACTACCAAAACGGTAATCGCCATTCAAAAACCTGAGCTTGCGAAGGTTTAATCAACAGGAAAGATAGAACAGGGCAGCAAGAAGTACGCTCTTACCAAGAAGCGAAGTTTTTGCAAAAGTTTTGAAGGGGCTTAGTGCCCCTGTTCTGTCTTGACCTTGTGTGCTTGTGTGTTTGTGTATGTGATGTTTGACTTTAGATTAGTGGCAATAAAAAAAAATACCCTTAATCCCAAAGGACTAAGAGTGTGGTATTAACTGCGATGACATAGGTCAATGTAGTCAATCAGTGCAACATAGCATGCCATTATGATTAGCTCACTCATCATCCCACCCCGTAAGAAGTAAAGCGATGAAGAAAGGAAATGCAATGATGCAAGCAAGAAGAAGACAATCAATAAAGAACATGGTGTTAACTCCATTAGTTAGTTAATAAGAAAGAATAACCACCACCTGAAGGTGATGGCTATGTTGTATTACAATACTTGTTTACGTAACGCATGCAGTTCTGCACGAGTCTCGTAATGCTTGCGCTTTTCGTCTAAGTAAACATCAAAGTCAAACTCATCTTCGTCTTCAAGACCTAAGAAAGCTTTCGCTGACTCTTTCTTGAGAAGAGATGCATAGTCTTCCATTGAATCCACGACATCAGTAGTAGCTGAACCAGTAGCTTGGATTACCTTGCCAGCAGTAACAATAGTGTCGTTAGTGGTTTCAGTTAACGCTTTCCAGACGGCTTTGATTCCCATTTGTTTAATTCCTTGATCAAGTTATAGCAATACGACATGCATTGCCGTTCAAAGCTACGAGCTTGCGAGTAGCTAATCAACAGTGCAGTAAGAATCCTTTTTACAGGTTAAGCAAGGGGGGGGGTGTCTTTGGTTTTTGAAGTCGGGAGAGTAAGACCCTACACTTCAACCAACTTTTTATTCACTCCAAAAAGTTGCGGGGTAAAATTAACTTTGCAGTATTTTCACACTAGGTTAATGTATCTTCTAACTTGGTTTAGGAGATAACTATGAGTCTTTCTATAGACATACTTAGAAAGAGTTTACCTGATAAATATAAAGCAACTGTAAGTCAGGAACTATTAGATACTATCAACGATACTTTAGATGACCCAGATTTATTTGAAACATATAGAGATAACTTTATCAGTTATACCTCTGTATTGAACGATGGTAGATTTAAAGTAACAGATTATCTAAACGCAGTTAAATACTGTACCCAAAAACTTATGGGCAAAACTAATGCTGATGCCTATATGATTACCTTTCCAGATAGATACCAATCAATGCTTAATCGTGGATTAAGTAGTAAGGATATGAGTTCTATCATTTCTGTCTATAACAAATCTAAGTTAGTTAATAGTATCTTAGAGCAATCACTCATTCCTTCATGGGTTATCAATCAAGACTTATATCAGAAAGCCATTAATATACAAGCTGATTTAATGATGACTGCGAGTTCAGAGAAAGTACGAAGTGATGCAGCTAACAGCTTACTTACCCATCTTAAACCACCTGAGACTAAGAAAGTGGAATTGGATATTGGTCTTAAACAAGGTAATGAGATTGACCAGTTACGTGATGTACTGGCTCAGTTAACAAGTCAACAAAGACAGATGATTCAAACAGGTGTAGTAACTGCAACAGAAACTGCTGAATATAAATTAATTGGTAAGGTAATAGATCATGGGGAACTTGATTAATGAACTACTTAAAGAGAGTAATAATAAATATATTATTTTCATTGGTTCTACTAGTTATTGGGATGAGCTTGTTAGCTATAGTGATGAGTATTATGTGGATTGGTGCGTTATTGATAATACCCGTATTGATTATTTTAATCCTAAAGTAAACCAGTACTATGAAACTAGATGGGCAAACAAAAAGCCTGATTTAGTTTTAACAGAGTTTATTATCACTAAGATACCAAAGGTATTAAAGAATAAGTTAAATAATAAATATAAGGTAATGATGATATGACTGCACCTAAAACAGTTGATGAGTTATTAAGAAGTGTATCGTATGAGCCAGACTTATCATACGTACCTAGTGAATTTGCGATTGAGTTTGTTAACTTTATTAAGTTAGTGAATGGTACTGAAGGTGAAGAAAATAAAACACCTTTAATTCACTATAAGATGTTGGATACTTTGGATAGTGATGCAAAACAGATTGCAAATATGTTATTTCGTGGTGCAGCTAAGACTACTATTTTTGGTGAGTACCTGATATTGTACTTGGCTACATTTGGTAAGCTACCTAATTTTGGTTCAGTAAACTTGGCAATCTATGTATCAGATAGTATAGACAATGGTGTTAAGTCTATGCGTAAGAACTTAGAGTACCGTTGGGAAAACAGTGAGTTCTTAAGAAAGTATATCCCTACTTTAAAGTTTACTGATATCCGTTGGCAGTTTAACAACATAGCAGGAAATACATTTGTCGTAAAAGCGTATGGTGCTAAGACAGGTATTCGTGGTACGAAAGAGATGGGTAAACGTCCTCAAGTAGCGATACTAGATGACTTGGTTTCAGATGATGATGCTCGTTCACCTACAGTACTTGACTCAATTAAAGATACTGTCCATAAAGCAATTAAGTATGCGATGCACCCAAAGAGAAGAAAGGTTATTTGGTTAGGTACGCCCTTTAGTGCTGATGATCCATTGTATGAAGTAATTGAGTCTGGTACATGGGAAGTAAACGTGTTTCCTATTTGCGAGAAGTATCCTTGTAGTAGAGAAGAATTTAGGGGTGCTTGGGAAGACCGCTTTAGTTATGACTATGTGCAAGAGATGCATAGCGATGCTTTAGCCAATGGTAAAGTACACGCTTTCTATCAAGAGCTTATGCTACAGATTATGAGTGATGATGATAGACTTATTTTAGATTCAGATATCCAGTGGTATAGTCTGGCAAATCTAATGGATAAGAAAGGTAACTTTAACTTTTATATCACTACTGACTTTGCTACCAGCGAGAAAGATAGCGCAGACTTCTCATTCATTTCTGTATGGGCTGTGAATAATAAGGGCTATTACTTTTGGGTAGATGGTATTTGTAAAAGGCAAACGATGGATAAGAATATAAATGACTTGTTCAACTTTGTTACTAAATATCATCCGCAGTCAGTGGGTATAGAAATTACAGGTCAACAAGGGGGATTCATTTCCTGGATTCAAAGAGAGATGTTTGAGAAAAATATATTTTTTTCACTTGCATCCAATAGCGAGGATAATAGTAATTTAGGATTACGACCTAGTACCAATAAACTAGAACGCTTCAATGTTGTTGTGCCTGACTTCAAAAATAAACGATTTTACTTTCCTGTAGAAAAGAAATTTAGTGAGCCACTAAAAGAGATGCTACTTGAGTTATCTCAAGCAAGTATCGCAGGCTTCAGAAGTAAACATGATGACGCTATTGATACCATAAGCCAATTACCTTTAATGGGTATTTGGTTACCTAGTGAAGAAACCAGATTTACTAAAGATGGTTCTGGTATTTGGGAAAGTGAAGAAGAAGAAGGCAGTTATTCAATTAATAGTTATATCGTATAAGGAAAACTATGAGACTCTCAGATATATTTGATGCACTAGGTTCAGGTGAGTTAGCTAACCTACACTTAGTTGAAAATAATGCAATCATTCCAGATAAGTTACCTATTGTACTTAATGCTATTAATTTAGCACTCACTGATTTACATACTAAGTTTTTATTAAAACGTAAATTAGTAAAGATTAATATTGATCCTACGATTGAGACTTATAAAATTACTAATAGCGATTTTATTGAAGTACTTAATTCAGATATGAATGGAATACAGTACTCTCTTTTAAATCCTAATACTCTATATGTAAAAACAGATAAGCCTACGGTAGTTACTGTTGAGTATAAAGCCAGCCATAGAAAGTTAACTGAAGAAGATATTCTTGAAGATAGCGAAGTGGATTTACCTCTTAGTTACTTAAATGCTTTACTTTATTTCATTGGTTCTAGAATGTATGTTTCAGTGGTTAACCAGTTAGATGGTGATCTAAATGAAAGTGCTCGCTATGCAAGTATGTACCAAGCAGAATTATTAACACTAACTAATCAGGGTATTGATGTTGACCATCTAAATAACAATGACTGGTTTTATGAAAGAGGTTTTAGATAATGGTTGAACTAAATAAACTATCAGATGATGAAGTACTTAATTTAAAGAAAGGTGATGTAGAAACCATACTTAAACCTAAAGTTAAGTTAACTCAATGGAATAAAGAACCTTCTATTGAGGATTTAAAGAATGATTTGACGCAGGCACAGACCAGTCAATCTGCTTTTGTTGCTAACCTAGATAGATGGGAAGAATTATATACTGCCCCTAAATTTGGTAATGATAAACATAAAGGCAGTCGTGTCGTACCTAAGATGGTACGTAAACAAGCTGAATGGCGTTGCCCTGCATTAAGTGAACCATTCTTATCAACACCGCAGTTGTATGAAGTCAAACCAATGACATTTGAAGACGTACCTCGTGCTAAACAGAATGCGCTTATTCTTAATATGCAATTTAATACGCAACTTAATAAAGTTGATTTGGTAGATAAGATTGTACGGTCAGTTGTTAAGAATGGTACTTCTGTAATTAGATTGGGTTGGGAATACAGAGAAGAAAAGGTAAAGGAAACTGTACCCCAATTTGAGTTCATGCCTGCCCCACAAGAAATACAAGAACAACTTAGTCAACAATATCAGCAGTTAGCAGCTATTCAGCAATCAGAGCCAGATAGTTATGAGCAAGCACCAGAAGAAATGAAAGCTGGTTTTGAAATGTCACAAGAACAGCAGACATTACTCATAGCAAGACAGATAGGCGAAGAAGAACGTGAAGTTGTTAAGCCTGTAGTAAATAAACCTACAGTGAAGTTATGTAATCTGCGTAACTTGTATATTGACCCTACTTGTAATGGTAATCTAGACGAAGCACAATTTGTTATACATAGCTATGAGTCTAGTATGTCTGAACTTAAAAAAGCTGGTATGTATACTAATTTAGACCAACTAAAAGATTATACAGAACAGAATCCTATTGGCTTTGATAAACCTACTACATCAAGTTTTAATTTCCAAGACCAAGCACGTAAGAAATTGGTAGTTTATGAATACTGGGGATACTGGGATGTAGATGGTAATGGTGAGACCAAAGCTATCGTAGCCAGTTGGGTTGGTAATATTCTAATTAGATTAGAAGAAAACCCTTTTCCAGATAAGAAAGTTCCTTTCGTTATTTTCAACTACATTCCAGAAGAAGATAGTATCTATGGTATTCCCGATGCAGAATTGATTGAAGATAACCAAGCTATCTCTGGTGCATTGACTCGTGGCATGATTGACCTACTAGCTAAGAGTGCCAATGCTCAAACTGGTTTTAGTAAAGGCTTCTTAGATTCTACCAATAAGATAAAATTTAGAAACGGTGATGATTACGAGTTTAATCCACAGTTCAATCCACAACAGCATACCTTTATGCATAAGTATTCTGAGATACCTGTTAGTGCTATGAATATGGTACAGATGCAAGCCAGTGATGCTGAAGCGTTATCAGGTGTAAAAGCATTTAGTGGTAGTCAAGGTATTAGCGCAGGATATTTAGGTGATACTGCTGCTGGTGCTCGTGGTGTATTAGATGCCGTATCTAAACGTGAGATGAGTATCCTAAGACGTATATCACAAGGCTTTATTCAGATGGGTCGCAAGATTATGGCGATGAATTCTGAATGGCTTAGTGAAGAAGAAGTTGTGCGTGTCACTAATAATGAATTTATTAAGGTACGTAGAGACGACTTAATTGGGCAATTTGATTTAAGTTTAGGTATTGCTACTGCAGAAGAAAATGATAGTAAGTCTAAACAGTTGGCTTTCTTACTTCAAACTATTGGTAACAATATGGGTCAAGAGATTAACCAATTAATCTTAAGTCAGATTGCAGAACTAAGTAAGATGCCTGACCTTGCCAAGCAAATTAAAGATTACCAACCACAACCTGACCCAATGCAACAACAGATGCAAGAGCTTGAGATGGCTTATAAACAAGCAGAGATTGAGTTACTTAAATCACAAGCACAAGAGAATTTGGCTAAATCTCAACTACAAGGTGCTAAAGTTCCAGTTGAACAAGCTCGTGCTCAAAGCTTACAAGGTGATGCTGATAATAAAGCATTAGACTTTGCACAGAAAGATTCTGGTGTAGCACATGAGCGTGAGTTGTCTAAACAAGCTATGCAGAATCAAGGGGCATTAGAACAACAGCAGCTAAAAAATGAAGGACAATCACAGAATGTATTAGACAATCATAATGCTAATTTACTTCAGCAATTTGCACAAAATAGTTTACAAAGTAATGAGCCTACACAACCAAAGTAAATATTTTGAAAAAATATGAAAATATATTTGGTACTGTAAGTAAATATAGTTTATAAATTGTTTAAATTATTTAAAGGTAAGTATTAAATGGATAATTACTCTAATGAAGAACGTATAGAGTTAGCACAATCGCTAGACCGTTTAATTAGAACTAATCCAGATTTTATCAAAGTATTCCTACAAGATTACCAAGAAAAATATGTATTAGGTTTAGTTAAAGATTTAGCAAGGTATGATGCAAATCATCTAGATTATGCAAACACTATTCGTAAGATTGAAGCGGTAAGTCTATTTAATACTTATATCAACGATGTAATTGAACAGGGGCAAACAGCTAGAGATGACTTAGATTATCTAAGCAGAACCCCAGATATTGAGGAATAACATGCCTAAGTCAATTTATGAAATGTCTGATGAGGAATTATTGGCACTTGATCCAAACGAACAAGTAAACCAAGAAGTTACTTCAGATACGGATGTGGTAACAGAACCGCATACAACTGAACCAGAACAAACTGATGAAGCGTCTCTTGAACAGGGAAATCAAGAGCAACCTACTGATGATGTTACTGATGCAGTATATGAAACTCCAGATACCACTGAAGAACATACTCCTACAACAGAACCAGTCAATGAACCTGAACAAGAAGTTCAAGTTAATACTGATGATGCTAATGAAGATTATGAAGCGTTTTATAAGGTAATCACAGCACCATTTAAAGCCAATGGTAAAGAATTCCAGCTTACTGATCCCAATGACGTAATTAGACTTGCACAGCAAGGTATCAATTACTCTAAGAAGATGGAACAACTTAAGCCACGCCAAGCCGTCCTTAAGACACTTGAGCAACATGGTCTATTGGATAATGACAAGCTTAGTTACTTAATTGACTTGTACAATAAAAAACCTGAAGCTATTGCTAAACTGATTCAGGAAAGTGAAATTGATTTATATTCATTTGATACAGACCAAGCCAATGATTACACGCCTACTCAAGTAGTAGAGCCTGTAAATATGCTAACGGAAACTATTGATGAACTAACTCAAGAAACTCCTGAATTCTTAGGGCTACTAAATAGTATCGTGGATACTTGGGATGACCAGAGTAAACAATTAATCTCTGATAACCCACAGTTACTACGCATTCTTAATGCACATAATCAATCTGGTTTATTTGAAAAGATTGCCAATGAGATTGAATACGCAAGAATGTTAGGTCGTTTAAATGGTTTAACTTATTTACAAGCATATCAACAATTTGAGCAAAAATTTGTGAACGCCCCTGTAAACCAATCATTTAAAGGCACAAGACCTAACCAAGCTAAACAAGCAGCACCTAACAGCAATGCTTCAAACAAGACAAAAGCTGCTATGCCTAATAGCAACCCAACCAACAACAACACCACAATTAATCCATTAGCACTATCTGACGAAGAATTTATGAAACTAGGTCAAGGTGCATTCTCATAAAAGGTAAGTAAACATGACTATTGTATACAACAAAGGCACTCCTCGTACTGGCGTAGGTGCATCACAATTAAACGATCATTACTTTGAGCGTAAGGCTTTAATTGAAGTTCAGGATGAGATGATTTTCTCTCAGTTAGCTGATACTAAAACTATGCCTAAAAACTCTGGTACTCAAATCAAGCAATACCGCTATCTTCCTGTTCTAGATGACCGCAACGTAGGTGGTATGGGTATTGATGCCAAAGGCGTACAGTATGCCAATGGTAATCTCTATGGCTCAACTTTGGATATTGGTAAAATCACTGATAAGTTCCCTGTTGTAGGTGAACTTGGTGGACGAGTCAATAAAATTGACTTTACCCGTACAGAACTTGTATCTAACCTTCAAAAGTTTGGTATGTTCTACGAATGGTCTAAAGACTCTTTAGATTTTGATTCTGATGCTGATTTGAAAACTCATACTAACCGTGAGTTAATGACTGCATCTGTTAAAGTCTATGAAGATAAGCTGCAACTTGATTTGCTTACCAATGCTGGTTTGGTAAAATACATGGGTACTGCTACTCAAAACACTGAATTAGCTGCAGGCATGGATTTAAGTTATGCTTCACTAATCAAATTGGGTATTGATTTAGACAAATCTCATACACCTAAAACTACAGAAATTATTACTGGTACTCGTATGATTGATACCAAAGTAATTCCTGCTTGTCGTGTAGCGTATGTAGGTTCTGAATTGATTCCTACTTTGATGGCAATGAAAGACTATAACGGTGAATCTGCCTTCCGTCCATTAGAAAGCTACGCTGCTGGTACTACCGCACTTAAAGGCGAAATTGGTGCTGTTGCTGGTTTCCGTATCTTGGTAGCCCCACGTATGTTTAAATGGGCAGGACAAGGTGCTGCTGCTACTGATGCTGCTTACTACGCTACTGGTGGTAAATATGACGTATTCCCTTTCCTAGTGATTGGTGATAAATCATTTACTACTATTGGTTTCCAAACTGATGGTAAAGCCAATAAGTTCTCTATCATCACTAAAGATCCAGGCGAAGCGACTGCTGACCGTAACGATCCTTATGGTGAAACTGGCTTCAGTTCTATTAAGTGGTGGTACGGCTTTATGCCGCAGTACATTGAGCGCATGGCACTATTGAAATGTACCGCTAAGATGTAATCACTAACCAACTCACAACAAGGTAAGCCCTTTAGGGCTTACCCTAACTTATAAGGATAAAGTCATGACAGAACAAAACAAAACAGATTTAGAAACTTTGAAAGCACAAGCAGATGCACTTGGCGTTGAGTATGCCAACAATGTGACTATCGCTAAACTCAAAAAACTAATCGCAGAACATTTGACAGAAGACAATAAAGAAGTCGCTGTCCAAGAACTAGAAGCACTAAAAGCAGAAAAGCTTAAGCTAGTGAAAATTATTGTCACCCCTATTGACTCTGCCAAACGTGACCATGAAGGCGAAATCTTCGCTGTAGGTAATGATGTACTGGGTACAATTAAACGCTTTGTACCATTTAACCAAGAATGGCTTGTAGAAAATGTGCTTGCACAACACATTAAGTCTCGTGAATTCCAGTACATGCAGAATAAAAAAGACAAAGCTACAGGTCGTGATTACGTAGAAAGTAAGATTATCAATGCTTTCAACGTACAAGAATTACCATTGCCCACTAAAGCAGAAATTGAAGAACTAGCTAAAATTCAATCTGTGAAAGATATCTAAGGAAACCCAATGACCGTTACCATTCCCAATAGCGAAGTAAATACTGACTATAATATCAGTGAGTTAACATCTGGTGAGCTGGGTGGTAACGGCACATTTGATATTATTATGGGCGCAGTAAATGCCCATATTGAACATCAATTCAAACTTGGTCGTATTCGTGGCACAGACTTCGCAAATACATATATACAAGCCATGCAGATGGCTTTACAACAAGCAAGCTCTTACGCTATTGCTAAAGCTAAATTGCCTTTAGAGTTACAACAACTTGAAGCACAGAACCATAAGATTGCTACTGACATTGCTGTAATGACTAAGCAAGGTGCATTGTATGATGCTCAAACAATTCAAACAATGGCTCAAACTGAGCAAGTTAAATTAGAGACTACTAAAAAAGTTCCTGCTGAAATTGAGCAAATTAAACAACAAACGGATCTAATTAAAGAACAAACCAGAAAAGAAATATATGAGACTGATTTTGTTCTACCTAAACAGTTACAACAAACAGATGCCCAAATTGCACAACTAACAAAAGATACTGAATTAAAAGAGTATGAGTTAGTTAACATTAAACCGCTTGAATTAGAAAATGCTAGAACTGAAGTTGATATTAAAGAACAGCAAATTGAAGTAAGTAAAGCAGACTTAGCAATTAAACAACAACAGTTAGAATTAGCTAAATATCAATTTACTTATCAAGCACCAAATGAAGTAGCTAAAACCAAATCAGAAGCAGAATACTATAAATACAGAGCCATTAATGAACAGGCACAAACTGATCCAAGTGTAGTTATGGAAGGTTCTACTACCGCATTAAATAATGCTTTGATCAAAGAGCAATCAAGACAGTTTATGCGTTCTGCACAACAAGGGTTCTTATCTGAAATGATTGGCTCATGGAAGGTACGTTACAATGCTGACCCTGATGCTGTAGGTAACAGTGTAGATGATGAGAATAAATTAAATGACCCGTATATTGGTAAAGTACTTACTGCTTATGCTAATGAACTTGGAATTACGTTATAAAGTGTAAAATAGATTAAGCTAGGATACTCTCCTAGCTTTTTTTATTGAGGTCTCTATGGGATTATTTAGTTCTAAGAAAAAAACAAATGTGTATACCGCTACACAAAGATTAATAGAAGATGCTGATTTTAAGTATTCTAGTCAATACGCTATGCAAGATTACTTATTTAGTAAAAATCCAGGTGACTTAGTGGATTTATCTATTGAGTATCAGAATAATGCTATGCCTAGAAAAATGAGACGAATACTCGCTTTTAGTAAGAAGCCTGATGGTTATGTCTTTGGTTTACCTACCAATAATAAACTGGTAGATAATAAAGATTCTTTCATAGAAAAGGTAAAGAATTATTTAGCTACAGAAGAAGTAAATCCTATAAATTTTATCTATGTCTATGTTGGAGACAAAGACTTTAACCACTTTGCATGGAATAAACTTGTAAATACTTTTGGCTACAGCTTTGCTAATAATGAGTTAACTACTTTGAGTATAGAGAAAGGTACTCCATGTTATTTATTCACAGGTCAAATTACCTATACACAAAATACCTTAAATGAGTATGAAGATATTCTGAATGAAAATACCAAGCATCTAAGTTTTGATTATGGTAAGTGTTTTGATAGACCACGTAATCTAACAACTACTACGCCCCATCAACAAGGTGAAGAAGACTCATTTACTTTCCAGTATCAGTATCAAGGTACTGCAGGGATCATTACAGAGTCTCGTACAATAAGTATGGCTGATGTAAATCCAGATAACTATGCTGAAGATGATTACGTTCAGTCTATCTATATTGTAAATGATGTAATAAAAATATTTACCTACAAATTATTATCAGGAACTAATTCAGATATTGATTCATTACTGGATTTACAGAATAAATTAGGCACATATTTTCCTAGACTCTACGTTAAGTTAAACAAGACGGATATCATAGATAGCTATGATGAACTAAGAAAAAGCCATACTAAAAAATACTGTAGGGTATTAGGATTAAACTTAGCTGACTTAACTGAGAATGTTAATAAAGGTTTAGGTGATAACAAAGGCATTACTAGGGATGTGTTTTTATCATTCATGGTTCGCATTAATGATGATAAGGATAATCAGATAACAGGTGAATACTTATATAAATACTTCTCTGCTGTATATAACGATACAAAGCCATTTATGAAAAAGGAAACCTATTCAGATATGAATGGCGATACTCAAACAAGAGAAGTAGAAGTACCTGGTAAGCATCATGGGACAAGTTACTTAATTGCAGATAATGTATGTACTCAGCATATTATTTTTGATTCTATATACAAAAAAGAATATTCTGGGCAAGTAAGTAATAACCAAAATAATAAATTAGATATAGGTGAATATACCGTTAAGCAAGGTGAGATACTTGATGAAGAAGACGTTAGTGGATTTGCTTCTGTAGTTGACTTACATAGGATTTACTATCAAGAAACTGCAGATAAATATATAGTGCTAACGGTTACCAGATTAAAGAGCACTATTGATGTAGTAGGACACACGGCAACTTTAAATACCACAAATGAAGAATTAGCTATCCCATTGGATTTAAGTATATTAGATGACATTGGGGAAAAAGATAAAGAATATTTATACAGTAAGTGCTTACATACTCAATTAAGTCTGTTGAAGGTAACTAAAGTTAAATGGTATCAGACGGGCGTATTTAAAGTTGTAATGACATTAGTAGGTATTGCTATATCTATAGCAACTGCTGGTGCTGGTACACCATTAATTACGGTATTAACGCAAGCAGCTATGAATACAGTTATTGGTATTGCTTTAGGTGAGATAGTTAGTTTAGCTATTAAACTTGCAGTTAAATTAGGGTTATCTGAACGTATAGCACAAGCACTTGGACAGATTGTAGAATTTGCTGTCATAGTCTATAGTCAAAGAGGTAGCTTTAAAAATCTATTGTCTGCTGACAATCTCATGAAAACTATGAACACAGCCTTTGCTATTTATGAGAAACAAATGCAGATAACTGTTAATAGATTGCAGTCTGAATATGAAAGGCTCGCTAAATATTATGAAGACAAAGCTGATCAGATAGAGGAAGTTAAGAAAGCATTACTCACTAAGCATATCCCTTTATCAATGGATTTATTAATGGATAAAGAAGGTAGTAATACAAATATAGCAACTGTATCTAAATTTGGTGAAACTCCTGAAGACTTTTATACTAGGAGTATGTTTTATGATATCACTGGTTTAGATGTTATCTATATTAATAACTACGTAGATATAGTGAGCCAATTACCTAGTTATCAAGATACACAGCAAAAACTATTGTACAAACAAAATGAAGATACTGATATTCAATCAGGCTTACTAATTTAAGGAAGTTACCTATGGCAAAACTTATTCCGCAGTTAAGTAGTTATAATCAGATTAACCGTCTATTTACCCAAGATAGAAGTCCTACTTACTATGTACCTAATACTCAAGGTATCCCTACTGTTTCAGGGTTAATACCTCAATTTTCTGATTATGATAATATCAATCAGATGTTTACCAATGAGTATACTAACGATATTTATAATCAATATCCTATGCAGTCTAATGACCCTACTTTCAATACTAATCTAGATTATGCAGATAATCCTTTATTTGGTTCAGAGAGTGATATGGATAACCCAGTTGCATTAGTACCTACAACTAATATAGTTACAGGTACAGCAGCTCAATCAGCTACCCCGTCATTAGGTAGTATCAGTGCATTCTTTCAAAAGAATACACCAGATTTTTATAATAATTATGAAAATACTTTTGCTGGGGCAGATGCGGATGTTGCGGCAGTATCTAAGTTTGGTGACTCTATGGGTAATACTTGGGGTGGTATGACTGGTAAACAGAAATTTGATACTATTGGTAGTGCTTTAAAAGGTATCTATGGTATCTACAATAGTCAACAACAAATTAAAAATGCTAAGGATACCCTCAATTTTAATAAACAAGCTTGGCAGAAAAACTATGATGCCCAAGCCAAAATGACAAATTCACAGTTAGCTGATAGACAAGCTAGACGCTACTATGAAGATTCTAAAAACACGCAGTCAGTAAGTGACTACATGAATAAATACGGAGTCAAATAATGCCTATACAATTCCAATCTGTAGGTGCACCTAATTTAGATACTGCTTTGGTTGCACTAAATAATGCTTATGCTAATCAGCAAACCAACTTAAGTAACGTAGTAAAAGTTGGTACAGACTTTGGTGCAACGGCTCAGGCAAATAATGATGTAAATATTAAAGAGTATATTAATAATTTATCTTTGAAAGATTTGGCTGATAAGAAAGCAGTACAACTTGGTTTGCAAAATACTTTACCTACCAATGATTTCTTTGGTTATAACAGACAGACTGCTGTTGATTTACTGGATAAACAACCAGAAGAACTCAATAAAAAACTACGTGATACTAATCTCACTACAAGAGATATGAATGTAACTGCGTTAGATAATCAGAAAACTGGAGAGCAGCAACAAACATATCTAGCTAAGTCACTTGCTCAATCACAAAGAATAGGTGCAGAGTTAAGTAGAAGCCCTGACGCTACCCAACGTGCTGAAGGTAGACGTATCCTTGCTGGTGTATCAAATGGATTAAGTAATAGTCCTGGAACAGTACGATATCTATTTGGAAATAATCTAACTGGATTAGAGAATACTGACCTTACTGGTCAGATTGGTCTTAATAAATCTAGAGACCAAATACGAGAACGTAATATTGGTCTCGCAGCAGATTTTCTAAGGGGTACAGGAATTAGACTCCCTGTAAATGGTGTATCAACTGAAGATGATGATAAGTTTAATAAGAATGTACTATTAAAGAATGCTGCTAGAATTAAGAGAGACTACGGTATTGATGTAAGGAATCCATCTGAATTGGCATACTTAACAGATACCATGCTTAAAAAACAACTGACTTCTGACAGTAGTAGATTAAGTTATAATCAAGAACAAGCTAAACTGGCTAAAACTCAGTCTGAAATTACAGAGAATTATGAGAATATTGCACTTGGTAAAGGAAAGTTAGCTAATGATGAAGACAGAACAAGTATCTTAGCGTATGAAGCAGTAAACGGTAGTAAAAATGGTAGTAATACTGCTAGTACTGATAATAAACCTTCTGCACAATACACAGGAATCAATAAGATACTTGAGGGTGGCGGTGTTAAAGGTGGTATGACACAAAATGCTGATGGTACTTTCTCTTATAATGCAGAAGCCATCAGGTCACAGATATCTAATACGATTGATCAAAGTAATATAAATGCCCGTGTAGATACCAAAGGTGCTAAAGAAGCTGAAGCTAAAAAAAGCGATTATGCTATGAGCAGAAGTGGCTTAAGTACTAAAGGTCAAGATATGCATAAATATTTGGCTACCTATAGTTTTGATGGTAAACCATTATTACCTTATCAACGTGAATATCTATGGAGTCAATTAGGTTACGGGTTAACTCTGAATGATTGGGCTAACTCTGGTGATGATGGTGAAGAAGCTACACATAAAAACTTTACTAAGTTACTTGAAGCCCATGAAAAAGAGATAGATAACAATACTAACTCGTTAGGTATTACTTCTAAACTAGGTACGATGATTACTGGTATCGCAACTGCGACTAATAAGTCTGCTGGTAGTGTCATAATGGATTTGGGATTGAATGACCCTAAAGTATTGTCTGTGTTACCGCCAGGTATGAAGAAGGATTATGAGACTTTTATTGCCAATCAAAAGAATGCTTCAGCTAATGCCAAGAATAAGTTTGGTAAAGATGCATCTAGTAAAAGACTAAATGATCCAAATAATAAATCAACTAGAGCACAAAGGATGCAAAGGGTAGCTAAACAAGCAAAACCTAGTACACAGCCTGCAGCTAAACCTGTTGCTAAAGCATTACCTAAACCAACTACTACTACTACTACTACTGCACCAAATAAACAAGATATCTGGAATAGATTGGCTACCAATAACTTTAGATAATCGTGCAACATCATTTAATAAATGGAAACATTAGCCCTACTTTATATATGAACCAGTCAAATGACTGGTTTATTTTTTATACTCATACTTATTTTTGTATGTTCAATTCTATAAGATATACACTGTTTCTATTAATTAAATTTGGGATTAGAAGATATGTCTACACCACTAGATAAAGCAAGAGAAAACACTGTTAAAGTATTGGCAAAGAAATTTATTGATGACAATCCTGAAATACAAGCAATAGAAGAACAGAAAAGAATATTTAACGAAAATTCTAGAAATAAAGTAGTAGTAGGTAATGCACCTACTTTACCTGTTACTAACAGTACTGGTGTAGAAGTACCTACTAATCTAGACAATATTAATGATGTTCCTACCATAGCCCCACGAACTTATGGGGACTACAACGGTAATGCCTTACCAATTATAGGTGACGCATTACATAGCGTAGGTGCTGGTGTTGCTAACTTAGTTACAACGGCTGGTACAGGTTATGAATTAATAGGTAAAGCATTAACAGGTAGTGAAATCACTGGTAATGAGCTTGATGAAAATCTAAGAAGTGTACATGACGCTCTTGGCTTAGATACTACATTCTATTCAGATATGTATTCTACTGGCTATAAAGAGTATTTAGCTAAACAAGCTGCTATTGGTAATTCAGGTAATTCACAGTTTACTAACTATAAAGACCAATTAAGACTCTATCGTGATAACTTAGGTTATGCTGGATTAGATGCAACAAAGACTGCATTACAATCAGGTGTAGAGATGCTTATTGGTACAAAGGCTTTACAAGGTGTACGTGGTTTATCTACTGGTGCTCGTGTATTTGGCTCGTCTGCAATTCCTGAAGTAGGTCACTATATTGATCAAGAAGTACGTGAAGGTAATAAAGTAGATGGTAATACTGTTACTAATGCGTTGGGTTCTGCTGCTGTTGTAGGTGGTACTGAATTAGTTGGTGGTAAATTATTTGGACATGGTAACTTAGAAAACTTAACTGATGCTTTAATGCAAGGAACTAGAGTAAGAGGTTCTGCAGTTAAGAATATGGGTACTGAGATGGCTTTAGAAGGTGTATTCCAAGAACCTGTACAAAATGCTGTAAGTACTGCATTACATAACTATGAGAATGACAGAGACCTATCTGAAGGTCAGGGACAAGGTTTAGCACAAAGCCAAGTATTAGGTGCTGCGTCTTCAGGTATCATGAGTACTCCTGCTAATATTGGTGTTGCTGTTAAGAATGGCACTGATGCAGGAAAAGCATTAGCAGGAAAAGCCAGTTCAGTTATAAGACAAAAAGCAGGAGAAGTATCTACTGAAGGTGCAGGCAATGTAGAGAATCTTGCATCAGGCAAATACGACCCTGTACGGGCAATCTCTGATAATATCAGTATCCTAAATTCTGATAGCATCACAATGGATGACGTAGTTACTGCTAATAATAACGTGGTACAAATCCGTGCCAATGCGTTAGCACATATCCATGATTTGCAGGAAAAGATTGAGAATGCTGAATCAGAAGAAGAAGCCAATAAATATATCAATGAATTATCTGACTTCAATACTAACTACTGGAAGCCGTTAGAAACACAAAACAAATTAGCTAAACAGGCATTCAAAAATATTGCTGGAAAGTTAGAAGAAGAAAGTGCTGCTCCTACTCAGACTACAGATGAATTCGTACAGAATGCTGCGGATAATTTTGTTAGTTTACTACAAGCCCCTGCAGGCACATACATTGACCCACAAGTTGCTGCTCAAACAGAAGATGCTGCACAACGAGCTGCTGCACCTATTCCTAACTCATCTCAGGGTATGAATCTTACACCCCATGGCTTACCTAATACAATGAATGACTCACAGGTAAGGTCACTTGGTTTTACCCATGAAATAAAACAAGGGGCAATTAAAGGTAACGTACAAGGTAATACTGTAGCCTTTGCTAAGTTAGTAGACCAAGATGGTCTTGGTGGTTTCATTAAACGATTTAGCGCATTTAATGACGGTTCTAATGTGCATGCATCTGGTAAACAATCACACGGTACAGGATATAAATTTGATCTATCTTTAAAGTATGATACTCCACAAGCTTACGCTGCTGCTAGAAAGCGTATAATCGAGTTAGCTAACGCTTCAGGATATGAAGTAGTAGTAACTGCTGAACACCCTGAAGGTGCTAAAAAAGGGTTAGAAGGTTTTGCGTGGTATAAAAATAGTACTGGTGCACATCTAGATGTACGAGTGGTAGGTAGAAATAATGGCAGTAATCAAACTACTGGTGTTCCTGCTGTATCTGGTGTTAAAAGTTTAGTAGCGGTTACTGTAGCTAAAGAAAGTGCTGGCGGTGACTATAACATTGCTAACTATGATAATGGCGGTATTGCCAAAGGTGTCAGAGTAACTGAGTTTACTTTAGAAAGACTCATGTCTAATGCTGATGGCTTAAATGCTGCAGGCAAGTATCAAATCATTACACCTACTCTTAGAGCCGCAGTTAAAGAATTAGGTCTAGACCCTAAGCTTAAATTCACACCAGAAGTACAAGAGCAAATTGGTCAATGGTTGTACTTCAAAAAGAACCCTACACTCGCAAGCTATATTAAAGGTGGTAATGTATCTGTTGAAGATGCATTAGATGACTTATCTACTGAATGGCAAGCTATTGGTAATCGTAATGGCTTAATCAGTATTGGTAAAACTAAAGGTCGTAGAGCCCATGTTCAGCCTGCAGAAGTTATCCCTAGCCTACAAGCTGCTCGTCAAGCTTATGCTCAAGCCAAAGCTCAAGGCATGTCAGATAGTCAAGCTGAAGTATATGCAATCAATAACGGTACTACTCTAAGTGGTGGTACAGGTTCAAATACTCAATCATCAAATACTGACTATAAACGTGAAATTGATGAACAGAATAGAAGAATATCTAACCTTGAAGATCAATTATCTAAAGCGACAGACAACAATAATCAAGAACAGATTGATTCATTGACTGCACAGATTGATGAGCTAAAACAGCAAATGGCTGCTCAACAAGAACAGGTACAAGGTCAAGAACAATCCAGTACAGAACAAGTGGATACTGCTTCACCTGAAGCGCAGCCAGAGACAGTACAGGCTAAGAAAGAGCTTCCACCTGAAGTAGTTGAGCAACAAGAAGTTGTGGCACAGGAAGCTATTCAACGAGCAAGAGCCAATAACTTAACAGCACAGCATGTAGATACCTTAGAACAATCTGGTGCTATTACTCAGACACAAGCACAAGAATTACGTGTAATGCTTGATAACCAACGTATCCTAACTGCGGCTAATACTGCTAATGATGTTAACAATGAAGTCATCAATGGTAGAAAACGTGACCGTAGTATTGATTCAATGGTTGGTTTAAATAATTATGCTGATATTCTAGATACTGCTATTGACACAGGTGACACTAAAACACTAGGTAAGTTTATGGGTTACCTAGAGAGATTTGCAGCTAACCGTGCTAATAAAAGTGCAGCTATCAATGAAGCTTTATTACAAAATCCATCTAACGATAATCCTATCTATGTTGTATCTGATAAGGCTGGTAACTGGCGTGTTGAGAGTGGTTTAGTAAAAGGTAACCAAGAGTTATTTAAAGCAGGCGCATTTCAAGTATGGCAAAACAACAATACAAATAATGCGGTTGCTGAAGAAAGTAAGTTAACTAATGCACTACTAAATAACTATCAACAGATCATTGCCTTAAGACAGCAGAATGGTTTGCTTAGTGACTTTACTCAACAAGCAGCACAGCCTACTCATAATACACAAGTTAGACCAAGTAAGTTTGCAAATGACCCGTTACTAGTAGGTGCACAAGGTACTGAAGTAACTCCTGAAGCCATAGAATTATCTGACTATGAGCAAGGTAAAGTTAAAGAGTATCAAGCTACTTATGACAAACAACTTAGTGATTGGTCTTTAGATGATTTCAGTAATGTTGGTATTACTATTTCAGATGCACAAGATTCAACGGAATCAAGGGAAGTTAATGAAAATGATTTAACAATAGTAAAAGATGCTATTACTCAAGGTCTTAAAGAAGGTAAGTCATCCCTTGATATTATCAATAGTGTACAGGCAACTTTAGATGAGCAAGGTAAGACTATTAAGTTAGGTCAAATTAGTAACCTTGAGACGTATATTAAGTACCAACAATCTAAAAACAAAAATAGCACTACTGGTTCAACTACAGTAAATGAATCTAAGGCTGGTAACAAAAATAAAGATGGTAAGTTACATCAACCTAAAAAAGGTAACCGTGTTCGTATTGATGGTACTAATGTTGTCTATCAAAACCAAGCAGACAGTGTTAACTATAAACCAGAAACCAATAATGAAATATTAGTAGGTAGGGAATATGAATTCTCTACTAAGGCTAATGCTAAGAGTGGTAAACCAAGTCTTAAGCCAACTGCTAATTCTGGTTTAGCAATCTTTACTAAAGACGGTAAGTTAGCTACTGGTGAATCAGCCAAAGGTAAATTCTTTGACTTAAGTAGAATCAACGAACCTGGTGCATTAGGTAACCCATTTACTTCTTTAGCAAGTGCTCAAACGATCACTGATGAGAATGGTAAACAAGTACCTAATAGTTGGTATGTCAAAAATAGACAAGCTGAAATCATTGCTTATATTAATTTATTGAAGCATTTTGCTACTTCAACTAAAGATGACAGAATGGCTTTCCTTGAAGTATTACCACAGCTAACAGGTAAATTGTTGGTTACGGATTTCTATCATCAAGAAGAAGCGTTGTTTATTGATTACCTAGTTAAAGGTCTAGATAAGGTAACACGTACTAGCAGAAAGAATGATTCACGACAAGACCGCATTACTGCCAATGAAGCGGCGAGGGAATGGGTAGAACGTATCACTTATGAATTCATTACAGATGACAAAGGTAATCGTAAAATTGAATTTAGTCAGGATAACACTACACCGCTAGAAGAATTGATCGCCAATCGTAAGTCAGGTCAGAAACCTAAGAAACCTACTATTGATGAAACTTCTGATGAATCTACTGAAGTACAGGAAACAGAAGAAGTAGAAGAAATTGTTAATGAAACTGATGAAACTGAAGAAATAACTAATACTGATGAAGGCACTTCTGAAAGCACTGGTGTATTTGATTTAGGTGAAGATGATACCAGTGATGTAGAAAATGCTTTAGAAGACGCACCTGAAATTATGTTATCTCGTGCAGAGAAAACAGCACAAGCTAACCAACAGGAAGATGAATCTTTAGAAGAAGCACTAGAGCGTACAAATACTGAGCTTAATTTAGATAAGCCACAGGTTATACATAAGATACTTGATAAGCTCATGTTAGCTAATGCTTTAGCTGGTTTTGGTAATCAAGATGAAGAAACTAATAATTACTTCAAAGAAATGATTTTAGCTTTAACTAATTATCTAGATGACCCTAAAGTGGTTATTAATGATAAAGCAGTTGTCCCTACATTTAATGGTGAGACTAACACAGTAGAAGTTAAACTCTCAGAGAATTTACTTAGAGATATTGCTAGTGCATTGATAAAACAATCTACTTTAGATATCGCTGATGAAGTAAATAACTATAGCATTAAGGACTACAGAGAACTTGCTGAAGATGCTAAATATCAACCAGGAATACTCACAAAAGATGAAATTGCTTATGCCAAACATATAGCCAATATCAATAATAAACTACAGACAGTTAAAGAAAAAATAGCTGCTTCATTAGAAACAAAAGCAGTAGATGAAGGTACTGCACGTTTATTATCTATTATGGTTAACGGTCAATTAGGAAGCGTATTATCTATTGGTTTAACCAATGGTAAGGTACGTGAGTTCTTATCGTCTGTTACTTATAAGCCTAATAAGAAAGCAACTCGTACTAGCTTATTCAAATATCTATTAAATGCCTTCCAAGAATTTATTGGCGTGAAACCTAAGTATGAAAATGTACTTGAGACACTATTATCTATTCAAGGTGATATAGCTGAAGTAAAACTTCTTAAGAGCGATTTCAACAGTACAGAAGATGCCAAGTTATCTGCCTTTAATATTACTGAAGAAGAATTAGCTATTGAGATGAATAAACCATTAGATAAGAGAAATAGACTCCTATCAAGCTTTACTCAAAATGGTAAGACAACTTTATCCACAGTAAAAGATGTAGCTAATAAACTACTGCAAGACCCGAGTAAAGGTGTTCACTTTATTCTTGGTGAGCCTATGACACCTGAGCAAAGAAATCAACTAGATGATTTCCAAGAGTTTAAGAATAGCTTTGTTCGTTACTTAAAAAGCTCTTTCGCTGTACAGAATAAAGCCAGTGATATGAAAGCATATTTATATGACAGCAATGGTGAGCTTGATGATAACTTAGTTACTGCTTTAGCTTTGTCTGCCTATTCTTGGTTTATCGCTAACGGCAATAAAGAGTTAAATACATTTGATGATGTTAAGAAACTCTTGGCTATGGATAAAGATAGTGATGCCATCTTGCCTGCCCGTATTTATAGAGATTATAAATACATGGGTAATCTATCCATGTTTGTTGCAAGTGATTTGGGTAAGACTGCTGTAGCTGCTTTAGGTATAGATGAAACTGCTGATGCTAAACGCTTTAGTAAAGCTGAGTTAGAAATGTCATTAGGTAACTGGGTACTATCTGCCTTACAGAATACAGGCATGGTTACCCTAATTCCTATGGATAGAGAACAGCATATAAAAAATATGGTAGCAGTTGGTGGTAAAGTTCCTGAGAACGTAGCTAACAGTAATGCCAGTGAATTACTATTCGTGACGCTAAAACCTGGAGAAGAATACAGCCGTCATGCAAGAATCCAAGAGATTATTGATAGCAATAAAGGTACTCGTGGTTTCCTATCAAATCTATTCAAAACAGATATTGGTTTACGTAGTCCTAAATATAAAAAGCCTACTAAGGTCAAATCTAAGATTAAGAAAAGTAAGTCTATCGTAGGTAATCTACAGGCTACCTTTATTAATAAGATGCAGTCTGAAAGCATAGAGATTGATGTTACAACTCTTGATGCAGTTAATACATTGCTTGCAAATAATGGCTCATGGTTCAGACAGTTAATTGGTGTAGAAGTGACTCAAAGCGAGTTAAATAAAATGCACGTAAATGACAGAGATAGTGCTGAAGCCTCTGCTGAAGGTTTAAAAAGAGAATTGGAAATTGGCTTAGGATTTATTGCTGGATTAAAGAGAACTGGAAATTCAATTCAGAAATTCTGGGATACTATTTATGTAGCACGTAACTCACGTATGCACTTTAATTCTAATGAATTTAATATGCAGTCTTCAATTATCCAACGTATGTTAGGCTCATATTCTAACTTTAAAACCACGTTATCAATGGAAGGTGTTACCTTAGATAACTTGGGTGAGAAAGCACTTGATAAGGATGGTAAACCAACTAAATTAGGGCTGTTCCTATCTGCGTTAGCTATGAACTTAGAAGGTACTGACTCATTTATTAAAGCGAATACTGACGTAGATTTACAGGCATACACTAAAGATAAAGTACCTAGCCATATATTCATGCCAGCATTTGCTGAATGGATTGCACAAGATAGTACACAACGTGCGGTTAAGGCAATGCAAAACGTGCTTAATAACAAAGTCAGTGTTAGTGATTTAGATGCCATTAAATCCTTTGTTGATGAGGGCTCTATGGGTATGCAATCCTTTAGGGCACTAGTAGAGTTAACTAATATGATGGGTGCTATAGAAAATGGTACTGAGTTAACTACATCTATTGGTTTAGGGTCAGATGGTATTAATAACGGTATCGCATTAGGTGGTATTTATAATGGTGTTGCTAATACCCGTACTATGCTACAAACTGGTTTTATCCCTAAAGATAGTGAATTTAAAAACTACTTAGAGACCCGTTTAGATAGAAGTATTGGCGATTACTATGAAGCCTATGCTGAAGTGTTATCTGAAACAATGGATAACCTACTCAATGACGCAGTATTTTTTACTAAATTACAAGATAAAGATATTGGCGAAGAGGCTGTAAATGCTATCCAGGAAATACAGCCTGCCTTTAATGTAGTTAAGTTTCCTAAGCCTGCACGTAAATTAGCTAAAGCTATCATTATCCCATTCGGGTATAGTGCTGGTATTGCACGTTTGGTACAGGTAGCTCAAGAGACATTTATTGGTGATATCCAAAAACAACTTACTGATTTGGCTAATGAGCCTAATGCAACTAAGCAAACTCAGTTAGAAAATAACCTTCGTACTCTATTAGCAGATGAGACATTTGAATTACCAAACAATCCAAAAGATTTACTTGAATTCTGGTTTACTCCTAAACAAGTAAGCAAGTTAGCTAGTACATACGAAGTGATTGTTGGTGAAGCCATTGATAAATCTCTGAATACATTTGCAGGGGACTTTAAAGCTGCTCGTGAACGTAATATTGAGATGCACGAACATACCTATCAAATGTATGAGCGTGTATACGGTATCATTGTGAATAAAGCTTTAAAAGAGCTTGCTAATCAATCAGAGAAAACTCTAGAAGAAATAACTAAACGTGGCTTCACTAATGCAGAATGGGATGCTTTAGTTCAACCTGAACTAGACAGAGTAATGCCTAGTCTATACACAGCATTTAGTACAACAGGTAACGGTATTGAAATAGACGATACTATTGATCCAGTCAATGATGCTTTATCTGGAATTGAGGTATTTAAACGTGGTAGAAAACTTGTTGCCAATAAAGTAAAAAGTTTTACTCGTTTGGCTACGGGTGATAATAAATTACAGGCAATCCAAAATACCTTGCCTTCAATGGAAGAGATTCTAGAGAAGATTGGTGTGTTCGTTAATTCTGCTCAGATACAAGGGACGGATGCACGTATATCAGCAGCCGCTTCTGCTATGCTTGGTTTATTTGGTATCGTTAATCTAAATATCCATGACCAAAATGATGGTGGATTAGCTAATTATGTGCAGATGGTTCTTACTCAAAATAAAGCTACCTTTGATGTATTAGCTACTAATCACTTGCAACTAAACTCATTAGAAACTTTCATAACTATGTTAAATGAGTATATGAATACTCTATCTGAACTTGGTTTAAATTCAGATGATATTGTTGGTGAGCTTAGTATTATCCTACGTAAGCATGTAGGTGAAGAAAGTGCTTACTCATTACCTAGTGAATACCTTGAAGCATTGTTCTCTCAAGTTAGAAGTACAGAATTATCTAAGTTACGTATCCTACAAAACCTTAGTGCTGTTCAACAGTATGCTGGTGAAACAGGTGAGTATGTCATTACAGATAAAGATGTTAAATTAGCTAAAGAGCAAGAAGCTGTTATTAATGAACGAATGACTAAGTTAGAAGAATCATTAACTAAGTATGTTGCTTTAGAAGGAACTATAACTGAAACAGTAGCATCTAAAGAAGATACTGTTAGTGATGTTACTAATATATCAGATATCACCTTACATTCAGGTGGGGCATTTGGTGCAGATACATTATGGGATGTTATAGGTCGTACCTTTGGTATTACTAAAGCCAATCACTATAGAGCAGAAGATAATAGAAAACTATCTGCACAGCTTAGAAAAGCTAAGGTAACTGCTACTGTATTGAGTAAGGAAGAAATTGACTTTGCCCGTGGTGAGGTAAACAAACTACTTAAGACAGATTTTAAAGATGATATTATAGGTAATCTACAAGCAAGAAATTACTATCAAGTAGCTAACTCTGATGGTGTATATGCTATTGCACCTATGTATGAGAACAAACGTGGCGTATCAGGCGGTACATCTACAGCAGTTAAATTAGGTATCAAAATGGGTAAACCAGTCTATGTATGGGATACCAATACAAGACAGTGGTATAAGCATAATGGTAAAACATTTGAAGCGGTAGATACCCCAAAACTATCTAAGAATCCTGCTACAGTAGGTACTCGTGATATTGAGCTATACGATGTACGTGATAAGGCTACAGGAAAATATGTACCTAATCCTAAGTACTTGGGTGATGATGTCGCTGCTGCTGCTGCAGAAGCAATTAAAGCGGTATATGCAAATACTATTGCTGCTTTTAACCTATCACAACAAGATGACCAAGAAATATCTGACAATACTTCTAGCAGTAAAGCGGTAGAAGGAATCCATTGGGCTAAAACTACTACTGAACCCCATTATGAAGTCAGTACTAAAGGAGATAAAAGATTTAGTGCATTGGTAGCTAAATTACCTGATGGACGTACTATTGAAGAAGCATACCAATTAGATATTAAAGGTTACCGTTCAAAGTTAACTGGTAAATTAAAATTTGATAGCTGGAAATTAGGTAAAGGTAAACCTAGCCTAAATGGACAGACTTATGAAGAGCAATATGCACAATACCGTGATTTATGGATTCAATACTTAAATGCTAATCCTAAGTTAGCTGAAGAAATTACTGCTATTGTAGAAAGTGGTAAAGTACTTACAGATATGTTCGCTAATAGTAAAATATCTCAAGCAAGAGCTTTAGCTGAAATTGTTAAAGATGGCTTATTAGATACTAATAACAAGGGTGATATAGACGATTCAGAAATAGAAATTGATGCTGCTGCTATGAGTAGTATTAGATACCCTGAAGTTGATTTAAACGAAGGTCAGCAACAAGCTGTAAATGAAATTATAGATTTCGTTGCAGATGATTCTAGGGTAACTCATAGTTTACAAACTACTGGGACAGATGCAACTGCCCAATCAGCCCCACTGGGTGAAATAAATAATCCGCATTCTTGGATTGCAGATTTAATTGATAAAGTAGTAAAGGGTAATGCACACAATCCAGGTCAAATAGAGCTAATGGATTACATCTTTAGACGTATCAAAGAAAGTGGTTTGACGATTGATATGACTATTGTTGATGAAGATACCATGCGTAGTTTAGCTAATGGACAACGTGAGTTAGGTCTCTATGTATCAGGTAAGATTTATCTATTAGATTCTCATGTGAATAGTGGTAACGACTTTGCTGTAGCAGCAACTGTCTTGCATGAGTTACTGCATCAATTAACTGTAGATGGTATGGAAAGTACTGATGTTGCTGTAGTACGTGCTAGAAACGAACTGGAGCGTATGTTTAAGCATCTTGAAGGTAAGGTTGCACCTACGGGTAATGCGGATTTAGATGCGATAATTGATATTGTATTTAATGAACCTGATATAGCAGAATTAATTACTTACGGTATTACTGACCCTACATTCACTCAATGGATGACACGTAACTTAGCTGATTTCAATAAAGATAAATCTGGCTTAAGTAACCCAATTAATGAGTTAAAACGGTTCTTAAAAGTTGTTTCAGTTTACTTTAAATGGGACAAACACAATGATGAACTTACACCTAAGCCAATTAAATCATTACTTAAAAAGGATGAGGAAAGCTTTGAACATTTTGTAAGAGTGGTTGATAATCTCACTACTGCTATAAGTAAGTCTTCAGCTAATGAAGTAAAAACTACTACACCTAAAGCCAATACGATAGCTGCTGCACAGTTATCTAATAACGGTACGTCTAGTGCTCATGATGAACATTTGAATAAAGTGAATGATGTTATTCAAGTATTCAAGGATTCATTACCAGAGCGTGAAGTAGCTGTTACTGCTAGTAGCAAAAACAAAACTAACGATAGTCTAATGAGTTTACTTGGCTTAACGGATAAAGAGAGCTATACCTATGAGTCTGTAAAAGCTGTTGTAGAGTCTTTCCTTAAAACACAAGGTAACAATAAGACTGTCCGTGAGCTATTAGCTATTTATAAAGAGCTTCAATCAGGTCAAATTACTAAAGAGAACTTTGTTAGTAATTGGGGTACTGCTACAGCTCAAGAACGTAATTATGCTAAGAGTGTTTACGACCAGTTATTTGGTGCGAATAAGTCAAATCAAAAACAAGACCACTTAGTTAAGTTTATCTCATTGGCTTTGACTAGTGAGAAATTTAGGAAAGCAATTTCTATTAAACGTAAGCGCATTAAAACTGCTAATAGCAATGGTATCTTTGGTACTTTAATGGAATTGTTTGAGCGCATAGTAAACGTATTTACGAATATGATTAGCAACTTATCTGGTAAAAATGTATCAGAGCAAGTAGATACACTGTTCACTAAATTAGCAGAGATTGATGCACGTTCTAGAAGTACTCGTTTATCTGGGTTTGAATTGATTTGGAATGCAAAAGAAGTTGTCTCTGATGTATCTAATAAATTTACTAGGTCTGCATTAAATAAAGCTATTAACAGCTTGCCAAAAGACCCTAGAACTTTCTTAGGTAAGATAGGTACAGTAGTAAATAAGGGTGTTAATGAAGACCTTTCTAAGGTTATTACTCAATACTTAGAAATGTACAGCACCTATATTCAAAAGACTGCTGTAGGTAGAGGTAAAGCTAGATACGGTGAGATACGTAATCTACTTTCTGATTTTGGTAATAATACCCAAATTAAGAAAGTACATGATCGTTTAGTCATGGCTACGCAAGCAATAGGTAGAGAGCGTCAGAAAATCAAAGATAACACTCGTGAGGGCTTGTTAACTAAGTTTTCTAATAATGGTGCTAACCTAACTAAAGAGATGCGTGAAGCATTGACTTCAATGGTGTTGCGTACAGATTTAGGTAGTCTACTTGATTATACTAACATGCATACAGTAATGAGTTACTTTAATGAAGCTACCCGAAATAAAACGATTGCTGCTTTAGAAAATAAAATTCTGGGGATGCCTCATGGTAGCCACATGATTATGCAAGCAAAAGATTTAGCCAAGTATATGATTACAGATGGCGGTTCAGATACGTTAGTTAAGTCTGCTCAAGGTATTGCTATCAATCAAGGTACGGTATACGAGTCTGATTTTAAAAATATGGAAGAGAGTGTATATGAAGATATCAATACACTGACTTCTCTATATGCATTAAAGTTTGCTAATGATCGTCATGGCTATGTATTCAATAGCGTAATAGCTGATGAGAAAGAAGGCATTAAAGCTTTGATTACGTTACATGGTGACATAGTTAAAATCTCTAAAGAAGACTTTAATAACAATCCTTACAACTACATCAAAGGCTACTTGCCAGAGATAACCAATCCTAATCGTTCTTTAACTTGGATTTTAGAAGACCAATTAGAAGAATACTTAGCGCAGGGTTGGGAAAGAATTAATGAGGATTTATTGCCTAGAGATGCTTCTGATAGAAGCGATAATCGTATTTTAATGTTCCATAAACACATTGATTACCAAGACCGTGTATCAGGTGATTTAGATTTGAAAGATACACATTCTAAAGGTTATGCGGTATATACGGCTGCAGATGATTATTTGGATATTATGCGTGTGGCTAAGGATAAATTGGTAAGGCAGCAAGACCGTGAAGCCAATCAAGACCCTATAGCGTATAACCCATTTGATAATAGAAGTAGCTTTATACCTAACTTTGGTGCAGATGGTGCTATTATCAATTACCATTATGAGATGGAAGGTTTCTTAAGAGACCAGTATCTAGAGCGTAATAATGATGCCCTAGAATTGATTAGTGTGCTGAATGCAAAAGTGCAGATAAAGCCTAAATTACAAGAATCACAACGTAATGTAGCTAGGGCTCTTTATGCGGATTACCAGCGTAACTATGCACTTAATCCATTGGCTTTCGTGACAATGACACCTGACTCTGTTGACCCTAAAGTAGTGGAAGATTATGCATTGATGCCTCATGTATTTAGAGAAGAAGCTATTAAGTTATTTGGTAAGGATATGCCTATTGTTGTTCGTGCAAGTGTTTATAATACGGTATTTGGCTTTAAAACTTATTCTATAGGTAAGATGTTTGATAAGGCGGTAAATGAGCGTAATGCCTTAGAGAAGATACTTGTTAGAGTATTTAGTAGCATACCTGTATATGACGCTAATAAGAAATACAAAGTATCTCTAGCGAATGCAAAAGGTAAATCTATTGCAGTCATGTTAGAGGACATTATCAAAGCACTGACTGGCTTTTCTAAAGATGTGATTGTCAATCGTGGTTATAAAGTAGTATTAGGAAATATGATTGCTAATATACTATTGTTAGGGATACACGGCGTTGACCCGATAACTATTGCAAAAGATTTTACTTTTGCATGGCAAGAAGGTAAACGCTATAACCAAGCTGAAAGTGAGAAGATTAAATTAGAGACTCGCTTGCAGATAGAAACTAATCCAAGTGAAAAAGCTAAAATAAAGCAAGCGATTGTTGAAAAGACGGCTTACATGAATCGTTCTAAAATAAAACAATACATGGAAATTGGTTTAATGAGTACGATTGTTGAGGACGTTTCTACATTGTCAGATGACTTAGGTTATAAAACCAGATATGAAGAGTTTGTAGCACCTGTTACTAATCATGTTCCTAAAGCAGTAAAAGATACGTTTAGTTTCTTGATTATGAGTCCAGGTACTACTATGCATAACTTCATTTCTGATGCTAACCAGTTCACAGACTTTGCTGCGAAGTACACTCTGGCTAAACACCTACAAAGTAAAGGCACTTCATTTGATGAAGCTATTGCGGTAGCGCAAGAGAACTTCCTTAACTTTGATATACCTCAAGGTCAGGGAATGGATTATATGAATAAGATTGGTTTGTTTATGTTTACCAAATTCTTTATCAGATTCCAGCGTGTACTTACTAAGCTAATGTTAGAGAAGCCAGCACAGTTGGTAGCGCATCAAAT
>RRZT010656272.1_pt1 | contig 38338 bp, 26 predicted proteins | sample 2165551 | NCBI WGS metagenome assembly RRZT01 (sample SAMN10456910, study PRJNA506462) | wastewater metagenome | biome: wastewater; feature: sludge; material: wastewater sludge; isolation source: wastewater sludge with Escherichia coli K12::gfp cells carrying plasmid... | place: USA: Moscow, Idaho...
GAGTATTATACCATACCAAGAACTATCAGGGAACTATAACCATTGGTTGCAGCTGCTTTTTCCGTTCTGCATTATACCATACCAAGAACTATCAGGGAACTATAACTAAAACTCATGTAACACCATCCTTTTTATAATTATACCATACCAAGAACTATCAGGGAACTATAACCCAAACTTTGCAATCGAATCACCGACAGTCATTATACCATACCAAGAACTATCAGGGAACTATAACCAGCCAGCGGCCGGAGTTACTCAGGACGATATTATACCATACCAAGAACTATCAGGGAACTATAACGCTTTTCAGCTGCGTGATATTCAGCCGGGCATTATACCATACCAAGAACTATCAGGGAACTATAACCGCGGAACGGCAGAATTTATCTGCAAATATATTATACCATACCAAGAACTATCAGGGAACTATAACTGCTAGAATTTATTCATAGATTCGCAAGCCGATTATACCATACCAAGAACTATCAGGGAACTATAATACCTTGTTTGTGTACTTTTCGCCCTGCCAATTATACCACACCAAGAACTATCAAGGAACTATACCGTAGAGCACCTGCTTGACGTGCAGGGGGTCATTATACCCCACCAAGCACTTACAAAAACCTATCCCCCCTGCGCCATCCCCCACCGCTTTACCTCCTCCCCTCCTCGGCTTGTGCCGGTGTCAGGCATAGCATCTGTATGCCGTGCACTGGGATTTCCATTGTTAGCGCCAAGCGCCCTGCCGCCTCGCAATGCTCCACGGTAAGCGCGGGCTGCGCGGCACTTTGCAGCCATTCGGCCTCTGCCGCGGTGAGGCAGGCGGGCGCGCCCATTGCCTCATATAGCGCAAAGGCGCTGCCGTGCTCGCGGTCCAGCTGATAGCGCGCCAGCTTATATGCCCCCGTCACGCCCTCAAGCACAATGCGGATATCCAGCGGCGCGCGCTGTTCAAACACATTGTAGCGATTGTGATATTGCAAAAGCGAACGATCGCCGCTTTTGAACATATAGTCATAATGCGCATAGCAAAACGCCAAAATTTGATATTCGCCATCTTTGCGCGTGATAATATATTCCTCGCCTTGTTGCACAATTTCGTTACCCAGCATGCGCAAAAAGCGCAGCGCGTGCCAAATGGGTTTGCGGATGCCCTGCGTGGTCAACATGCCAAACCCGCCGCTAAATGCGGGCAAAAGCTCTGCATCCTCTTCAAACACGTCCGACAATGTCCACACCGCCGCGCCGTCAATCAGCGCATCGGTGGTAAGGGCATTATACAAAAGCGCGCAAGCGGGAAACATTGTATCCAAAAGATAGTTTTTGTGCACGGCAGAGATATTATATTCGGTAATCATGATCTCTTTGGGCGCATGCGCCAGCTGCGTAAGCTGCTGCCGATATTGCTGCACCTGCGCGCGCAAATGGTCTTGCGCGCCAAGCTGCGATAAAAGCCGCGTGCGCGCGGTAAACGCCGCCGCGCGCTCGCCATAAACATGAAAGGTAAAGCAGTCCAGCTGCTGCGCACCGCTATTTAAATGCTGCACAAAGCCGGGCAGCCATTGCTCGGTGTTTTCCATTGGATGCATGATAGACGGCCCCGCCACGCGCAAAAGCGCATCCACACGGCGCAGCGCCGCGGCGCTTGCATCAAAAAACGCGTAATATTCGGCTGCTGCGCGCGGCCACACAAGATAGTCCGGCTCGTTCCACACCTCAAAATACCATTTGCGCACCTCGCTTTGCCCATAGCGCGCAATGCAATGCCGCGCAAAGCTTTCCAATAGCAATTGCCACTCGGCAAGGCTTTTGGGCGGCGTGATATTGCCTTTATAAAAAAACACGGTTTCTTCCCCGCTGGCAAGCGCTGACGGCATAAAAGTAAGGTCCAAAACAGGGGCAATGCCCAGCTTTACCAAAAAGTCTAAAATACAATCCGTGTTTTGCCAAGAAAACTGCAAGCTGCCGTCCGCCATGCGGCGGCAAACGCGCATTTCGTCGCTGAAAATGCCATGAAAACGCAAAAGCTGAATGCCCAGTTCCTCTTTTGCCATTTGCGTGTGGCGGCGCAAATCCTCGCGCTGCAAATCCCATGCGCGGCCCACCGCGCCAACGCGATTCCAAACGCCGCGATACGCCCCCGCCGCCGTGCCGCCTGCCTTTACGCTAAGGCGCAATTGCTGCGCCTCGCAAAAGCGCGCCGACGGTGCCGTGCTTTGCGAAAGCGCGGCCAAAAGCACAGGGCCGTTTGCGGCATATTGTCGCAGTTTTTCCATAGCCTGTAGGGAATCAAATTCCATATAAGCGCCGCCATCAGCCCCCGCCGCCAATTGTGCCAGCTGCTGGGGCATACGCGCTGTGCGATATTCGCCAGGGGTGGTGCCGTAAAAATCGCGAAAGGCTTTGTTAAACGCTTTGGTGCTGGCAAAGCCGCAGGCCTGGGCAATATGTACAATTAAATCGTCTGTGCCCTCCAAAAGGCGTACGGCCTCTAATAAGCGCACGCGGGCCAGATATTCTTGAAAGGTAAGTCCCACTTTGTCTTTAAATAGATGGGATAAATATGACGGGCTGAGGAATACATTTTGTGCAAGCTGCTCTAGCGAAAGCTTTTCGGTGTAATGGGCATTGATATATGCCAAAATATCTTCCACACGCCCAATCTCGCGCGACAGCTTCCCCGCGCCCGCCACCGCCACGCGCGGAATATTACGCACAAGCGTGCCTGTGAGCACGTTTAAAATGCCCTCTATCATCAATTGATAGCCCGCCGAAGCCTTGTTATATTCTTCAATAATGCCCGCCATCAAGGCGCGCAATTCTTTTGCAAGGGGGCTGGTTTTGTTTTTCAGTGCACCTGTGGAAAAATCAAACCGCATGCTTTGCAGCTCAGGGCAAGTGCGCTTGCAAAAATCTGCATCCAGCTGCACTGCCGCAAGGATATTATCGCCCGTGCCCGCCGTGGAATGCATTTCGCCCGAATTAATTAAAAACAAATCGTCTTCCGTCAGCGTGTATTTTTGCCCGCTGATGCTGATTTCTATTTGCCCTTTCAGCACCAAAAGCAGCTCCAGCTCCTTATGCCAGTGCACATGAAAATGCCCCACGCTGTGCATCAAAATCCGCGCGCTGAGGCCTTGCTCGTGCCGAATAATTTCGTAATTATACATAAAAGCCCTGCCTTTCCCGCAAACAAATGCCGCGCGCCTTATATTTACAGTATAAAGCCTGCCACCACTCTGCGCAAGCAAAAAACGCATTTTTCTGCTTACTTTTTACACATAGGGCATATTTTGCTATATGAGAAACTGCTTTTTGATAGTAAAAAGCCACAAAAATAAAAAATGACAGCAAGAAACAATTGTAAAAAAAGCAAAATACGGAATGCAAGCCACGCGTAATTGCTGTAAAATGGAAATAGTGAAAAAAGCGGAAAAAGCCCCTGCGTGAAGTATTTTTGGTATTTGAAAGGATGAATCGTATGGTTAAAAGCAAAACAGCTTCCGGCTACAACACCTCGCTATTCGAGCGCACAAGCTATGGCTTATACTTTTTAGGGCAAAATCTCTTTTATGGGTTAATCGCGTTCAACATGCAAACCCTGTATTCCGACATGGGCATCACCGCCACGGCGGTGGCGGCCATCATGCTAATAACGAAAGTGTGGGACGCAGTGAACGACCCGCTTTTTGGCGTAATGATTGACAAAGTACGTTTCAAAAAAGGCCGTTTTATGCCGTGGATTCGTATATCGCTGCCGCTAATTGCCGTGAGCAGCCTTTTGATGTTTATGATGCCTTCTAGTGCGTCTATGGGCGTGAAAATTGCTTGGGCAGTTATCAGCTATGTGGCTTGGGATATGAGCTATACGCTTTGCGATGTGCCCATCTTCGTGCTGCCAACCTCGATGACAGATAATATTAAAGAGCGCACAAGCATTTTGGCATTAGGTCGCTATCTTGCCATGTTCGGTATAATGATGCCAATGATGCTCATCCCTGTTTTGCAAAAGCGTTTGGGCTGGATGGTTTGCGGCATTATTTTCTCGGTTTTGGGTGCTATATTCATGATACCGATTTGCTTTTCGGCAAAAGAACGCCACATTGTGCGCCCCGAAAAGGAAGTAACACTGCGGCAAATGGGCAAATACGTTATGGGCAATAAATTTCTTTTAATTTTCTACGTTGGAATGTTTTTTTGTAATCTTACCAATTTTGCGATGACCATAAATGTGTTCTTCGCGCGCTATAATTTGGGCAATCAAGACGTTGCCAGTATAATGAGCTTTTGCAGCTTGATACCCATGTTGGTGGTAGGTGCATTTGTGCCTATGCTCACAAAGCATATCGACAAATTCAAGGTATATTATGTCAGCCAAATGATTGTGGTAGCCTTGTCTTTGGTGCGATATTTCATTGGTTATCAAAATATTGTTGTTTTCCTTGCATTAATGTTTGTGCAGGCCATTTTCACAAGTGCAACGGGCATTTTAATGTTTATGTTCACCCCGGATTGCCTTGAATATGGTACATATCGCACGGGCGAGCGTGCAGAGGGCATTGCGGCTTCTGTGCAAACATTTTTCACAAAGCTAACCGGCAGCGTCACCGGCCCGCTTGCCATGCTGATGCTTGCATCCTTTGGCTTTGTGGCCGGCGAAAACGCCGTGCAACCCGCCAGCGCCGTGAGTGGCATTTGGTTTGGGATGACCATTGCACCCGCCATTGGCATTGTGCTCGCTTTAATTTTATTGTGCTTTTACAAGCTGCGCGATAAAGATGTGCAGGTAATGGCCGAGTATAACAATGGACAAATTACAAAAGAAGAAGCTGACGCGCAGCTTGCCGATAAATACGGCCCTGCTGCGGTACTTGCGAACATGACAGTTACCTCCGACAGCTGATTTATCCCTGCTTTTAAAACGCGAATACGCCGCGTCACAATTGGCTGTGGCGCGGCGTTCCCATTCGTTTGCGGGCTATTGGTGGCTATTTTGCGCACACGCCTTATGCGCTTGCGCTAATTTTGCCTAAAGCTTACGCCAGCGGCGATACCCGCACTATCTATAAACCTCTGCCGCCAAACACTTCAAAAAACCGCGAACAGCAAACCACGATTTGAAAGGATTGATTACCCCTATGACGAAAATGGATTTAAAAGCCAACCCCTTTTTCCTAAGTGATGCAGACATTGCCTGGGTAGAAAACACGCTTGCCGCTATGAGCGAAAAAGAAAAAATTGGCCAGCTTTTTGTGCCGGTGGGCTTTACCACAAAAAAAGCAGAGCTTGCCCGCCTTGTAAAAGACGTTGGCATCGGCGGCATTATGTATCGCCCCAGCGAAGGCCAAAAAGCACAATCCACGCATCAGTTTTTACAAGAAAACGCCAAAATTCCGCTTTTATTAGCCGCCAATTTAGAGCAAGGCGGCTCGGGAGCCGCCAGTGACGGCACCTTGTTTGCCATGCCGATGGGCGTGGCCGCCGCCAACGACGCCGAAATGGGCTATCACTTGGGCAAGGTTTCGTGCAGCGAGGGCGCGGCGCTGGGCCTTAACTGGAGCTTTGCGCCGATTGTGGATGTGGATTTAAACTATTTAAACCCCATTGCGAACTTGCGCACCTTTGGCAGCAGCCCCGACAAAATCATCGAAATGGCAAAGGGCTATATCAAAGCCGCAGACGAAAACGGCCTTGCCGTGTCTATTAAACATTTCCCTGGCGACGGCGTGGATTATCGCGACCAGCACATTCTAACCAGCGTGAATAGCCTTTCTTGCGAAGAATGGGACAAAACCAGCGGGCGCGTATACAGCGAACTGATTGCCGCAGGCGCAAAAACCGTGATGGTGGGGCATATCGCCCAGCCCGCATATCAAGAGGCTATCGAGCCTGGCTCTGGCAAAGACAAGGTGATACCCGCCACGCTTTCAAAAGCGCTGATGACAGGGCTTTTGCGCGAAAAGCTGGGCTTTAACGGCGTTATCTCTACCGATGCATCGGCCATGATTGGCTTTACGGCCGCCATGAGCCGCAGCAAAGCCGTGCCCTATGCCATTGCATGCGGCGCAGACGTGTTTTTGTTTAACAAGGATTTAGACGAGGACATCACTTATATGACGCAAGGCCTTGCAAGCGGCGTGCTGACGCGCGAGCGCCTAGACGAAGCCGTCACGCGCATCCTTGCTTTAAAAGCCAGCCTAAAGCTGCACGAAAAGCAAGCCGCGGGCACCTTAGTGCCGCCACAGGCCGCGCTTTCGGTGCTGGGCTGTGCCGAGCATAAGCGCCTTGCCCGTGATTGTGCCGACAAGGCCGTTACATTGGTGAAAGACACACAAAATCTTTTGCCCATCAGCCCCAAAACGCATAAGCGTGTTTACTTAAATGTTTTAATGGACGACAATAACCCCAAAGCGCCGATGCGCATGATGTGGAAAGAGCGCCTTGAAAAAGAGGGCTTTGAGGTGTTTTTGCAAGAGCGTGCCGACACCGCGCATTTAATGAATGTGCTAACCGGCGAGGGCGTATCGGCGCTGCAAAAGCTGAAGGCCATGCCGCAGATGCTGCGTGTGATGAAAAGCTTTGGCGGGCGCGTGGCGGACTATGCCAATCAATACGATTTGTGCATTTTTGTAGGCAATTTCCCCACTGCATCCAACGCCACCACCATCCGCATCAGCTGGCGCGGGCTTGGCGGCATCGGCAACGACACGCCGTGGTGCCCCCATGAAATCCCCACCATGTTTATCAGCATGGCAAACCCCTATCATATGCAGGATGTGCCGATGATTCCCACCTTTATCAACGCTTACACGCACAGCGAAATCACCGTGGACGCCGTGGTAGAAAAAATTATGGGGCGCAGCGAATTTAAAGGCGTTTCGCCCGTAGACGCAAGCTGTGGCTCGCCATATAACATGCTGTAAATGCCTTGCAAATTTACCGACAAAAAGCCTTTTTAACGCGCAGATTAGCCTTTGACAAATGGCGGCGCGTATGCTACAATAACAAAGCATTCTTTATCGTGATTGCACATGCCAAAGGATGCTTTGTTATAATGCCGCATTAGTTTAATGGTAAAACTTCTGCCTTCCAAGCAGACCTCGTCGGTTCGATTCCGATATGCGGCTCCACATTAAAACAACCCCGTATGGCATCGTTTTTGCCTTGTGGGGTTGTTTCTTTTTTTTGCGCAAAAAGGCACGCTCAACGCTAGCCGTGGTGCAGCATTAAGTACTTTCATCTTTTTTAAAACAATTCCATACGCGCGATAAGCGCTTTTGCGCAGTGGCACACTAAAAGGCAGCCGTTTATGAAACGGGCTGCCTTTTTGCGCATATATGCTTTACCACAATGGCCTTACATCTTGCTTTCGTACTCTTCCTTTGCAAGGCGCAGCGCTTCCTGCGCGCTTACCGCGCCGCAAACGGCGCTTTTTACCGCTTTGCCAATAATGCTGAACAGCCTGCGATTGTCCACGCACGCCTCGGCCCCTTGTGCGCCGGCATCCGGAAAAGCGGCAAACCCGTTTTGCACCAAGTGCAGCCACGGATAGGTATCCATAATTTCATAGTTTTCATAAGTGCGCTTGCACGCCGAAGCACTGCCCAGCAAGGTTGCCGCCGACGAAACCGCCTCGCTGCTCATCCAGCGGATAAACGCAAGCGCCATATCTGCCTTTTTGCTGTGTATCGAAACGCCCAGCGAGCCGCCGCCCAAAACAGGCTGGTTGCCTGGCAAAAGCGCACAGGCCACATTTCCGCTTACGGCCGAATCACGGCCAAGCATGGTGGAAGCGTAGTTGCTGTATAAAATTGTCATTGCGCTGGCGCCCTGCGCAAAGCTGCTTGCGGTATCCGTCCACCAATTGCCGTGCACAGGGTTTGTAAAGCGGCGCAAACAAAGCACCTCTTGCAGCGCCTCGCACGCGGTTTCATTGGTTAGTGCCAGCGTGCCGTCCGCTGCAAACAGCTTGCCGCCCCGCGCATAATATCGCGCCAAAAATTCCGAGCACGCCACACCCGTGCTGCCAAGCGTTAATGTGGCACCGTATTGCACAGGCGAATGGGCACTAACGCTTTTGGTGAAAAACTCCGCCACAAGATTAAACTCTTCAAACGAAGTTGGCACTGTAAGCGGGCGCTTATATCGCTCTTGAAACAGGCGCTTTTGCTCTGTGTTTTCAAATAAATCCGTGCGGTAAAACAGCAGTGCCATGCTGGGCGTTGAGGGCAAAGCATACACATGCTTTCCTGCGCATGCATAGGTTTGCCACACGCCGTCTAAATACAAGGGCGCAAGCGTTTGTATCTCTGCGTCTATGGCGTCCAGCGGGCGCAAAATCTGCTCGGCCAGCCAGGGCATCCACATAACGTCCAATCGGATGACATCATAGATGCACGCGCTGGCCGCGCCGCAAGCAATTTCATACAATTCATCGTATTTATACACCGCCACATGTATTTGAATGCCGGTTTTTTCGGTGTATAGGCGCGCAAAGTGCTGCATAATCAGCGCTTCGGGGCTATCCAGTGCAAGCACATTGATGCTGCCGTTTGTTTTTGGCGGAATATGCTGCGGCTCAAACCATGTGCGAAAGCCGTAATTTGAAAGCGTGCGTGCTGCGGTCACGCTTTGTGAGGAAAGCTGCCCCAGCAGCGTTTGCGCAGCCTCTTTACCCAGCATGCGATAATTGAGCTCGTATTTCACAAAATCGTTTTCCGGCATGGTAAACAGTGGCGCCGCCGTGCAAATTTGCGTTGTAGCGCCATGATAAAAATTTTCTCGCGTGTCCTTCACCGCTTCGGCATAGCCATATTCCGACAACAAAATCGCGTCCGGCGCCCCGCTTGCAAACAGCGCAAGCGCAATTTGCCCTTTACGGCGCGCGTCCCCTTCCATATGGGTAAACGGGCGATGCGCCGCTTGCATCTTTGCGGTAAACCCGCGCAAAAACTCGCTTTCGCTGGAAAAGCGCAGGCTGTCTGTCAGCACGGAAATATCGGCAAAATCGCTTTTCACGGCGTAATCGGCCATGTCGCGGCCGCACGCCTCATAATCAAAGCCGATATACGCGCCTGCCTCGCCCGCACGCCGCCCCACAAAGATTACCTCGTGCGGCAAAAACCCGTGCGCGCTATAATATGCGCTTGCATTGTCCATAGCCGTAAACACGGCAACGCCTGCGGCCAGCCCCGCGCGAATTTCTCGCAAAAGGCTTTCTTCGGTGCGGATATCATCGTTTGAAATATATTGCACCACATGATAGCCCATATTTTGTGCGTGTGTTTTAAAGCTCATGTAAAAATCTACATAAGGCTTGAAATATAAGTTTGGCAAAATAACCGCAAGCGTTTTCGAGTTGCCCGTGCGCAAGATTTTTGCTTTTTCATTTGCCGTATAGCCAAGTGCGCTGGCCGCCTCCATCACCTGACGGATTTTTTTGCTGCTGACATTGCCATTGCTATTCAGCACATTCGACACAGTGCCCTGCGACACCCCCGCTTTAATTGCGATGTCCTTAATGGTAGGCATTGGCTGCCTCCACTCCTTCCTCTTTTATAAATTGACACGTCATTATTTGCTTTTTATTATACTACACATTGCGGCAAATAGCACCAAAAATCTGCAAATTGCAAAATACTATGTGCAAAATATCTTAAATTGCGGCAAATTATACAGCGTTTTGCTAAAATGTTTTCAATTTTTAGAAAAATTATTGACACGTCACAATTTTGTGTTTATACTGGCACTAGTACATAGCCGAAGCAGCGCTGCAAGCCTGCGCGGCAAGCTTGTGCGGCTAGCAAACAGTAGCACACGATTGAACGTAAACGTTCAATCTGCATTTTGGCCTTTTGAGCAGTATGTGTTTTGTTTAAATTCGGCTTTGCCAAACCGCACAATTTCAAGAAAGGAATGGTATTAAGATGAACTTTCAGCAAATACAGGCAGACATATGGAAACGCAAGGAGGCAAGCAAGGTGTTAATTGGCGCGCATCGCGGCACTTGGGGCGGCGGCATCGTGCAAAACACCATAGCGGCTTATCAAAACGCGTTAATGCATGGCGCAGATATCATTGAAATGGATGTTATACAATCTACCGACGGCGTGTTTTACGCATTGCATGACGGCGTGGAAAAACAGGTGTTTGATTTTACAAAAGACATTCGCACAATGTCTAGCGCCGAGATTGACGCGCTGCCGCTTGTGAATGTGCTGGGCTTGCCAATGGATTGCCCCCTTTGCCGCATGGACGACGTGCTGGAAACCTTTAAAGGCAAATGCCTGATTAACGTGGACCGTTCGTGGTATTACTGGGAAGACGTGATTCGGCAATTGAATCGTCACAATATGTCAGATCAAATTATTTTAAAATCGCATGTGGACGCGCAGCTTTTAGAAACGATGCAGGCACTGGGCAAAGATTTGATGTACATGCCGATTTTAAAAAACGAAAACGATTTTGGCGCAGAGCTGGACACCGTGGGCAAATATGCTATTCATGTAATTGCCGCCGAAGTGCTGATGATGAGCGAAAACGGCATCCGCCAAGCGGAAATTTTGAATCGTCGCTTGAAAAGCCAGGGTATTCTTGCGTGGGTAAACTCGCTTACATTGTGCGAGAAAATCCCCGCAAAGCTGTTCGAGCAAATCCCCGAAGAAATGAAAAACGGCCCGCAAGCCAAAGAGATGGCGCAGATGCTGCAAATGGATAAACGCGTCAGCTTTTGCTATGGGCTTGACGACAACACCGCCATTTTGGAAGGGCCAATGCACGCTTGGGGCAAGCTGATTGATATGGGCTTTGATGTTATCCAAACCGATTGGCCCGCGCTTGTGAAAAATTTTGTTCGTGAGAATTATTAAATATAAAAGGTGATTAGATGATGAGCAGTAAAACAATTGCACGCGCGGGCTTTCAGGCCTCGCGCGTGGAACACCGGATGTATGCTTCTTATTTTTTTGGCGAAAACTTTTTGTGGGCCTTTGCGGGCATGTTGGCCACGTATATCACCGATATTGGCATTGGCGCCGCCGTGGTTGCCACCATTTTGCTGGTGCCGAAAATTTGGGACGCTGTAAACGACACCATTTTTGGCATTCTTTTGGATAAAGTAAAGCTGAAAACCGGCGAAAAATTTTTGCCGTGGATGCGCATTGGCACAATCGGGCTGGGCTTTACCACGCTTTTATTGTTTGCGGTGCCAAGCTCGCTGAGTGTCGGCTTTAAAATTGCGTGGGTGATTGTGGCATACATCTTGTTTGACACCTCTTACACCATGCTGGACGCGCCGCTTTTTGCCCTGCCCTCCGCTATGACAGGCAATATACAAGAGCGCACGCAAATCCTTTCCAACGGCCGCCTTTTTGCGATGGTTGGCGGTATGGGCGCTGGCCTTACCATCCCCATCCTGCGCCCGCAAATCGGCTGGTTTTTTACCGCGCTTTTGGTGGTGGGCATCACGATGCTTGCCATGCTGCCTTTGATGCTCAAGGGCAAGGAGCGCCAAACCATTGCAGATAAAAACGAGCTCAGCATTTCGTTTAAAGAAATGGGCATTTATTTAAAAACCAATCATCAGTTAATGGTGATTTTGTTAATGATGTTTATCATCGGCGTTACAGGCGTGGAGGCCGTGCTGTCTATTTACATTTCGCGCATTTGCTTTGGCAATGAATCAATGGGCTCGCTTTTGGTGATGATATCTGTGCTGCCCGTGCTTTTGGTGGCGGGCTTTGTGCCGCAGCTTACCAAAAAATTTGACAAATTCCACTTGTTTATTTTTGCAATTAGCTGTTCTGTTTTAGGCGGTATCCTACTGTTTTTTGCAGGTTTTAAAAGCTTCCCTGTGGTGATTGCCCTTTCTATGCTGAAAAGCATCGGCATGGCAGCTTATAATGTTATCGCCTATATGTTTATTGCCGATACTGTGGAATATGGCACTTACAAAACCGGCACACGCGCTTCGGGCATTTCGTTTACATTGCAAACCTTTACCGCAAAGCTGCGCGGCGCGCTGGTTACCTCGTTTGGGCTTTTTGCCATCGGCATGATTGGCTTTGTATCGGGCGAAGGCGCCGTGCAGCCCGCGGGCGTGGCCGAGCGTATGTGGGGCATATACACCCTTTTGCCCGCAGTGGGATATGTGCTTGCCATTGTTGTGCTTTTACTGTTTTACAAATTGCGCGACAAAACCGTGCAAACCATGTCGCAATATAATATGGGCGAAATCAGCAAAGCCGAGGCCGAGGCTGTGCTGTTTGCAAAGTTTGGGGCTGCGGCAGAAGTGCGCAGTGCCAGCACAAGCGAAAGCATATAATGCAAGGCGAATTATTGTTTGAAATTTTGGGGCAGCTTGGGCTTTTTTTGCGCGTGCTTTTAGCGGGCGTGTGCGGCTTTGTTATCGGGCTTGAACGCCGCGGACGCATGAAATCGGCAGGGCCGCGCACACATCTTTTGGTGTGTGCTGCCTCGGCGCTGATGATGCTGGTGTCAAAATACGGCTTTTTTGACATGTTTGCGTACGAAGCTGTTAAGCTTGACCCCTCGCGCGTTGCCTCTAATATCATTACGGGCATCACCTTTATGGGCGCAGGGCTAATTTTTGTGCATAAGCGCGAGGTGACGGGCGTTACCACGGCGGCTGGCCTTTGGGCCACAGTGGGCGTGGGCATGGCGCTGGGCGCGGGCATGTATGTGCTGGGCGTTGCATCGTGCGTGCTGATTGTGCTGTTTCAAGTGCTTTTGCATTCCAATTTGCGCATATTTCGCGAGCCACGTGTTTGTGCCGCCAGCATCACAACAGACGGCAAAACCACCTGTTTTACAGAGCTTTGCGAAATGCTGGAGCTGTATGGTATCGACATGCTGGAGCCTAAAATTAAGCGGGACGAAAACGGCGCAATGGAAATTAAATTCACCGCACGCATTGCCGCCAATGTCAACACGCAAGCGCTGATGCAATCTATCAGTGAGTTGCCCGGTGTGCTGCGCGTGCAGCTGTAAATATGGATAAACAGTGATGCCGTGCAAGGGGTTATCCCCTTGCACGGCATCACTGTTTGCTATTCTGTTTATTTGCGCCGCTAATAGAGATTACGAGTCAATACGATTTATACCGCGCACGGCGCTTTTGCAAAGGCTATCGCGGCGAAATGCCCGTTTCGCTTTCAAATTCGGCATAGGCGTTTTTGCAAAAATAGGTAAGCGTTTTGCCCGGTGCTTTTTTGTGGCGTTCGTGCGTAAAGGCCATGTTGGCATAGCAGATATCTTCGGCTTCTAAAAGCGGCCGATAGCCGTTCATGCTGTCAATTAGGGTATCGTAATCGCTATCCTGCGTCCACGCGCGTTCCGCCAGCGCAAACAGGCGCGGAAATAAATTAAATTCCAGCTTTTCGCGCCGACACATAAATTCCGACCATAGGCACCCTTCCACGCCCAAGATATGCGCTTTGCCCGCCTCGGTAGTGCCATTTGGTGCAATGGGCTGCGCATAGGTTTTTTCCAGCGGCGTCATGCTATAGGGATAATCAAAATAATAGCTAAAATAGGAAAACACCGTGTCGCGCCCCGCATTCAGCTGCGGCAGGGTTTTTTTGTCGGGGTTGCCAATCCAGTGCTGATTGATCACGCTTTTGTTTAAATGCGGGTTTAGGCATTCGTTCCAGCCCAGCACGCGCACGCCCTTTTCCTGTGCATACGCGGCAAGCGTATTAAACATATGCGCTTGCAATGCATGTTCGTCGGCAAGGCCCAGCGCACGGATTTTCGCCTGACATTTTGGGCAGGCCTTCCAGCGCTTTTTGGGCGCTTCGTCACCGCCAAGATGCAAATATTCGCAGCCAAACAGGGCGATAATCTCGTCGATAATCGCCTGTATCACGGCATATACCTCGTCATTGCCCGCGCATAAAATGTCGGGGCTGATGCCAAAGCGCTCGCGCACTGCAATGGCATCGCCCGTGCAGGAAAGATGCGGCATCGCGGCCACCAGCGCGGCACAATGCCCCGGAATGTCCAATTCCGGCACAATTTTGATGTGATTTTCTTTGCCAAACGCAACAATTTCGGCAATATCCTCGCGCGTAAACTGCGCGGCATACACACCGGGCTGCACCTTACGCTTTAAAAAGGCAGGCCCCTGCGTGCCCGCGCGCGTTGTAGACACGCGATTAATTTCGGGATATTTTGTAATCGGAATGCGAAAGCCCTGATCGTCCGTTAGATGCAAATGCAGCACGTTCAGCTTGCAAAGCGCCATAAAGCGCATAATTTTGATAATTTCGTCTTTATCAAAAAAATGGCGTGCCGTGTCGATATGCAAGCCGCGCCATGCAAAGGCGGGTGCATCCTCAATATGTACGGCAGGGCAAACATACGGCACGCAGCTTAAATCGGCACTGAGCAAAAGGCGCAGCGATTGCACGGCGTAAAACGCGCCTGCTGCGTCGGGGGCGGCAATCTCGATGCCGCTTTGCGTTGCGGTAAGATGATAGCTTTCTTTTGCAAGGGTTTTTTGCTCACAAAAGCAGATTTTTGCCGCGCTTTTGTCTACATTCTGAAAGGCAATGCCTGTTTTTTGGGCAATCAGCGTTTGAAAAGCATCGGCGCATGCGGCAAGCGCGGGGGCAAACCACACGCCGTCCCCCTCGTGTAAAGTATAGCCCTGCTCATCCTGCGCATAGCAGATTTTATTTGGACGTGGAATGATATTCATGCAATCCCCTCTTCTGATACAATTAAAAAGTGTACACGCCTACTCGTTTGCAAGGCCCGTCATTCTTTCAAATTCTCCGCCGCCGTTGCTGTAATAAAACTCTTTGATAGCCTTATCGCTGCGCCGATAACGCTGATTGGTAAACACCTGCTTTGCATAGCAGATATCCTTTGCTTCTAAAAGCGGGCGGTATGCGCCGAGGCTTTCGATAAAGGCCGCATAGTTTTTGCCGCGCGTCCACGCGCGCTCTGCCACGGCAAATAGGCGTGGGAAAAGATGATATTCCAAATTTTCGCGGCGGCGCAGCCATTCCGACCAAGCGCAGCACTCGATGCCCAGCACCTGTTTTGCCTTGTCCTTTGGCGTGCCCTTTGGCACGATGTCTTGCTGATACGTCACGTTCATCGGCGTGCCTGCATACGGAAAATCAAAATAATAGGCGTTATAGTACGAAAAGATGGTGGCGCGGCCACGGTTTAAATGCTCCGTGGTGTCGGCAAGGTTTTTAGGAAACCAATGCTCGTTGATTACGCCGATGTCCAGCTGGTCATTCAGGCATTCGTTCCAGCCGATAACCTTAACGCCCTTTGACAGTGCATACGCCGACAGCTCGTTAAACATATGCGCTTGCAACGCATGCTCATCCGCAAGGCCCAGCGCTTTGATTTTTGCCTGACAATGCGGGCACTGCTCCCAGCGCTTCTTGGGCGCTTCGTCGCCGCCAAGATGGATATATTCGGGGTCAAACAGGGTGATAATCTCGTCAATAATATCCTTGATTACCGTGTACACCTCGGCCTTGCCCGCGCACAGGATATCATCGCTGATGCCAAACTTTGGCCATACATCCAGCTTTTCGCCCTTGCACGAAAGCTGCGGCATCGCTGCAATTAGGGCAAGGCAATGCCCAGGGATATCAAATTCGGGCACAACGCGAATGTGATTTTGTTTGCCAAAGGCCACAATTTCTGCAATGTCCTCGCGGGTGTACTGGGCGGCATAATCTGCCGTGTCGTACTCCTCGCTGCGGCTAAAATGCAGCTGTGTACCGTGGCGCACGGTAGCAACGCGGTTAATTTCGGGGTATTTTTGAATGGGAATGCGAAAGCCCTGATCATCGGTAAGATGCATATGCAGCACATTCATTTTACACAGCGCCATCATGTGCATAATTTTGAGCACCTCATCCTTTTCGGTGAAGTGCCGCGCACTGTCAAGGTGCACGCCGCGCCACGCAAAGGCTGGGGCATCTTGTATGTGCATGCACGGGCAGGTATAGCGCTTGTGCGGCAAATCGGCCTCAAGCAAAAGCCGCAGGCTTTGAATGGCATAAAATGCGCCCGCCGCGCTGCTTGCCGTTACAATAATACTGTGCGATGCAATGGCTAAGGTGTAGCCCTCGGCCTTGCGCTTGGCATTATAATAAAAGCGGATGGCGGCCTTTTCTTCACTGGCCTCAATATAGGGCACGCAAGTGTTTTCGCTGATATACGCGCAAAATGCCTCCTTACATGCGGCAAGCTGTGGCGCAAACCACACGCCGCAGCCGTTTTCCCATACAAAGCTGGGCGCATCGTCGCGCACAAGATGATTGGGGCGTGGAATAATATTCATTATGCACATTCCTTTCTGTTTTGTTGTAAAATTTTGTACACATTGATTACTTCTATTATACCGAAAGTTTCTTTCAATTCCAATAGATTTTTAACAATATTTTATTTCACAGGTTGCGAATCGCGATGATATCGCTTATAATTTTGGATAGACAGTGCAAAGCCGCAAGGGCGGCGCTTTTTTATTTTGCACGCCACTGTTTTGAAAGGCAGGGTGATGACGATGGAGCATGGCTACACCCAGATATACACAGGCAACGGCAAAGGCAAAACCACAGCCGCGCTGGGCCTGTGCTTACGCGCCGCAGGCGCAGGGTTGCGCGTTTATTTTGGCCAATTTATGAAAACCGCACACACAAGCGAAGCAAAGGCACTTACGGCGTTTGCCGCGCAGATATGCCACGAAACCTACGGCACTGGCGACGAATTGGCGCGCGTTACGCCAAATGCCGATAAAGCCGCCGCACAGCAAGGCCTTGAAAAAGCGCGTGCGGCCCTATTGGGCGGTGCGTATGACCTTGTGGTGCTGGACGAAATCAACGTGGCGCAGCACTTGGGCTATATCTCCGAAGCGGCTGTTTTGGCCTTAATATCGGAAAAGCCGCGCGCTACAGAGCTGGTGCTCACTGGGCGCAGCGCATCCCAAACCGTGCTTGACGCGGCAGATCTTGTTACCGAAATGTGCGAGGTAAAGCATTATTATCACACCGGTGTTTTTGCACGAAAAGGCATCGAGCATTAAGCGGGCGTTTGCCCTGCGCAGAAAGCGGCTTTTTTATGAATATTTATCTTTTACGACATGGCGAAACAGCCAATAATGTAACAAAATGCTTCACAGGCACAAGCGATGTGCCCGTATCTCCCGCTGGGCTTGCAAAGCTGCAAAAAGCGCCTTTTACGGCCAAAACGGTGTATGTGTCGCCGCTTTGCCGCGCAAGGCAAACAGCCGAAGCGCTTTTCCCCGCAGCGCAGCAAATTGCCGTGCAGGATTTGCGCGAGCGCTGCTTTGGCGAGGCCGAGGGCACGCCGTTTATGGATTTGTCTGCCTGTGTGGCGGATGAAATCAGCAGGCGCTTTCGCGGTGTTGAAGAAAAGCCCGCGTTTGTAAGCCGCACCAACGCCGCCTTTGCGCAGCTGGTGGATGCGGCACTTTTGCGGGGCGACGACACGCTGGTAATTGTGGCACATGGCGGCACACAAATGGCCGTGCTGCATACCTATGCGCAGCCCCCGCGCGCCGAAACCGCATGGTGCGGCAAAAACGGCGGCGGCTTTTTGCTGTCGGTTAGTGCCGACGAATGGCAGCGCACGCACACGCTTTGCCTTGTGCAAGAAGTTTGCTATGCGCAATAAGCCGCGCATTTGCGCGCTATCATGTTTATTTTAAAATTTCAGTAAAGGAAGCGACGTGCATGCAATATCAATTTTCCGATAAAATGCGCAATATGAAGCCCTCGATTATCCGCGAGATATTAAAGCAAATGAGCGACCCCGCACTGATTAGCTTTGCAGGCGGCAACCCCGCGCCCGAAACCTTTCCCGCTGCCGACATCGCGCACTTTTCGGCCGCGCTTTTGCAAGACGACCCCGTTGGCATGCTGCAATATTCGCTTACTGAGGGTGTGCCCTGTGTGCGCGAAGCGATGCAAGCCTTTGCAAACCGCCGCTTCGCCGTATCAACGCCTGACGACAGCTTGCTGATTACCACGGGCAGCCAGCAGGCGCTGGAGCTGGTTGCCAAATGCCTTTGCAATGAAGGCGACACCGTGCTGGTGGAAGAGCCCGCCTTTCTTGGCGCATATAACGCCTTTCGCTCGTATGGGGCTGTTTTGCGCGGTGTGCCGCTTTGCGACGACGGGGTGGACATTGAAAAGCTAGAGGCCGCCCTAGCAGCAAAGCCTACGCCCAAGTTTTTTTATTGCATCCCCAATTTTCAAAACCCAACGGGTGTTACCACCAGCGCCGAAAAACGCAAGGCCATTTATGCGCTTTGCGTGCAATATGGCGTGCCCATTTTAGAGGATGACCCCTATGGCGAATTGCGTTTTCAAGGCGAGGATTTGCCGCCGATTAAAGCGCTGGACAAAGAGGGTGCCGTGATTTACGCGGGCAGCTTTTCCAAAATTTTGTGCCCGGCCATGCGCCTTGCGTATTGCATTGCGCCAAAGGCGTTAGCGGATAAGCTGGTGGTGGCAAAGCAAGTAAGCGATGTGCACACCAATGTGTGGGCGCAGCGCGTGTGCGCCGCGCTTTTAACAAGCACCGATATAAACGCGCACATTAAAGCCCTGCGCGCCATTTATCGCGAAAAGGCGCAGCTGATGATGGACACACTGGCCGCAGAATGCCCGTCGCTGCGCTTTACGCCTGTGCAAGGCGGCATGTTTTTATGGGCGCAGCTGCCCGCGGGCGTGGATGTGCAGCAATTTGTAAGCGCTTGCCTTGCCGAAAAGCTGGCCGTTATCCCCGGCAGCGCATTTATGACGGATACTGCCGCGCCGTGTAACGCGATTCGGCTGAATTTTTCAACCGCATCGAAAGAAAACATTTGCAAAGGCATTGCAATTATGAAAACGGTATTAGCGCGTATGCAGTAAAAGCTTTTCCACTTGTGGGCAAATTTAGGGTGTAAAATTGCATAGAATGATAGGGCCGGCGTAAAGTGCGTATCCGCATTTTACGTCGGCCCCCTCTTTTCTCACTTCTAATCTCTAATCTCTCAATTCTGATTTCTGATATCACCAATACGTAGCAACATCCTGATACATTTCCACATATTGTTTGGCACTGGCGTTCCAGCTGCAATCGCATTTCATGGCGCGCGTTACAAGCGTTTTCCAGCCCTCGGCGTTTTCAAAGCCCTCTTTGGCACGCATGCACGCGTGCAGCATGTCGTAGCCGTTATAGCTGGCAAATGTGAAGCCGTTGCCTTTTCCATCGCCCGAATCCTGTATCGAATCACGCAGGCCGCCGGTTTCCCGCACAATCGGGATAGTGCCATAGCGCAGCGCCACCATTTGCGAAAGGCCGCACGGCTCGGATTTGGACGGCATCAAAAACATATCGGCACCTGCATACACCTTGCGCGCAAGCGCTGGGATAAACCCTATTTTTACGCCCACACAGCCCTTGTTTCTCGCGGCAAGCTGGGTGAAAAACGTTTCATATTCCGCTTCGCCAGAGCCCAGTATCACCAGCTGCATCCCGCTGTCGATAATTTCTTGTGCCACATGGCGCACAAGGTCAAGCCCTTTATGCGCCACAAGGCGCGTTACCATGCCCACAACAGGCACCGGCCAATCGTTGAGCCCAAACTCCTTTTGCAAATCCTGTTTGCACAAAAGCTTTGGCGCAAAAAAGTTTGCCGCCTTGTAATTTGCCACAATGCAAGCATCGTTTGCGGGGTCGTATTCCTTGCCGATGCCATTTAAAATGCCGCATAGCTTATATTGCTTTTTGCGCAAAAAATCGTCCAGCCCGTGGCTGTACCACGGATCCAAAATTTCGTTGGCATAGCTGGGCGATACCGTGCTGACCTTGTCGGCGCATTCAATGGCGCCTTTCATCAGGTTGATGCAGCCATCGTATTCCAAAATGTGCGCATCCGCCTGCGAAATGCCCACAATTTCCTCCAGTATCTCCTTGCCGTATTTGCCTTGATACTGAATATTATGAATGGTAAATACGCTTTTGATATGGCCAAACCCCTCTACGCCGCGGTACAGCACATTTAGGTATACAGGCACTAATGCCGTTTGCCAATCGTTGCAATGGATTAAATCGGGCTGATAATCCGTATTGCGCACAAGCTCTAAAATGGCGCGCGAAAAAAAGGTGAAGCGCTCGGCATCGTCGTAAAAGCCATACAGCCCCGCGCGTTTAAAATAGTATTCGTTATCCAAAAAATAATACGTAACCTTTTCGCGCACAAGTGTAAACACGCCGCAATACTGGTTGCGCCAGCCCACGGGCACCATAAAATTGCACAGATATTTCAGCTTTTCTTTCCATTCCGGCTTCATGTCGCCATAAAGCGGCATCACCACGCGCACATTTACCTTGCGCGCGCAAATGGCCGCGGGCAAGCTGCCCGCCACATCGCCCAGCCCCCCCGACGCCGCAAAAGGCGTTGCCTCGCTGGTGCAAAACAAAATATTCATCCCAAAAACCCCTTTATCTCTGACCTCTGACTTCTGACTTCTAATCTCTAATTTCTGACCTCTAAACCGCTAAACCATCGCGTTTTTAGGCACAAATACAGGCAACAAATCGGTGCCGCGCAAATGCTTTGCCGCCGACACGCGCACGTCTTTATCCAGCACCGCGTTTTCCACAATGGCGTTTTCATGAATTTGCGAGCCCTGCATAATTACACAGTTTTTCACCTTAGCGCCCTTTTCTACGCGCACACCGCGGAACAAAACGCAGTTTTCCACCTCGCCCTCGATGATGCACCCATCGGCAATTAAGCAATTTTTTACCGTGCAATCCATCGCATAGCGCACAGGCGCTTCATCGCGCACCTTTGTGTACACCGCGCGCCCCTCGGGGAAAAGCAGCTTTAAGTTTTGCGGGTCAATCAGGCGAATGTTTTCGTCAAAATAGCTTTTCATGTCATACACACGCGCGCGATAGCCTGTGTATTCCACACCGCGCACATTTAAAATATGCAAGCTGCGCGCCAAAATATCGCGTTCAAAATACACAAGGCCGCGCACCATCGCATCTTTAATCATCACAATCAGCTCTTCGCGCTTCATCACAATCACGTTCAGCGAAAGATTTTGCACGCCCGAACGGTAATCATTGCACAAAAGCTCTGTTACGCGGTTATCCGCGTCCATTGTAAAGGTGAAATTGTCTTGCTTAATGGGCTCGGCAATGGCGCTGCGCTCGTACACCATCGACACATCTGCGCCCGATTTGACATGCGTTTCCACAAGCTCGGCAAAATCCAAATCCGATGCCACGTTGCAATCGCTCATAATTACATATTTTTCTTTTTGCTCTTGCAAAAAATCGATAATGCTATACAGCGCCTCTACACGCCCATGATATACCTTATTGCTGCTTTGCGAGTATGGCGGCACAATGTTTAAGCCCCCGCGCTTGCGCGAAAGGTCCCACTCGCGGCCATTGCCAAGATGATCCATCAGCGAATGATAGTTCTTCTTTACAATAACCGTCACGTTTTCCATGCCGGCATGCACCATGTTGGATAGGCAAAAATCAATCATGCGATACCGCCCCGCAAACGGCACCGAGGCCATCGTGCGGTTTTTGACAAGCTCGGGAATCAGCCCGTCGTACGAGTTTGGAAAAATAATACCCAAAGCGTTGATATTGACCATATAAATCTTCTTCCTTTCATGGGGAATTTGCACCGTTTCGGCAAAGCCGAATGCGTGCCGCTTTGGCGCGCAAGGTGCAAAACCCTGCGGGAAAAATTTGTTTTTCCCGCTTTCTTCCTTTCATGGGGAATTTGCACAACAGCATTATTCTAATGCTGTATTCGGCAAATCCGAATGCGTGCCGCTTTGGCACGCAAGGTGCAAAACCCGTGCGTGAAACTAATGTTTCGCGCTAAACTTCTTCACCGTCATTGACGTTTTTTTCAATCATGGCTTTTGGCAAAACGCGCGCGTTTTCGCCAATGATAACGCCCTCGCCCACCACGGCCACGCCCCATTTAGACATATCGTCCATATCCTCAGGCCTCTCGCCAATTATCGCACCTTTTTTTACCACTACATCTTCGGCAATGATGGAATAGCGCACATCCGCGCCCTCTTCAATTACGGCGCGCGGCATAATAATCGAATCGCTTACCTTTGCGCCCTTTGCAATTTGTGCTCCAGCAAACAGCACGCTGGAGCTTACGTCGCCCTCCACAATGCACCCCTCGGTAATCATCGCGTTATCCACATGCGCGTCTGGCCCTGTGTAATGGCAGGGGCTGCCCGAGGTGCGCGCATAAATTTTCCACATTGGGTCCCACACATCCAGCGGCATATTGGGATTAAGCAAATCCATATTGGCTTCCCAAAGGCTGTCGATGGTGCCCACGTCTTTCCAATATCCCTCAAACGGATACGTCACCATGCGCTGCCGATCGCCCAGCATATTAGGGATAATGTTTTTGCCAAAATCGTTGGACGAGGTTTTGTCTGCTTCGTCCTCGGTAAGATATTTGCGCAGCTTATCCCATGTGAAAATGTAAATACCCATCGAAGCAAGATTGGATTTAGGCTCTTTGGGTTTTTCTTCAAATTTTGTGATATCGCCGCTTTCGTCAGCCGTCATGATGCCAAAGCGCGAGGCTTCTTCCCACGGCACCTCCAAAACAGCGATGGTGCAATCGGCCTCTTTTTCTTTATGAAATGCCAGCATTTTGGCATAATCCATCTTATAGATATGGTCGCCCGATAAAATCAGCACATATTCGGGGTCATATCGTTCGATAAAATTGAGGTTTTGATAAATGGCATTTGCGGTGCCCTTATACCAATCGGAGCCTGTGGCCGTTTGATACGGCGGCAAAACATGCACGCCGCCATATAAACGGTCCAAATCCCAGGGCTGGCCGTTGCCGATGTATTCATTAAGCACCAGCGGCTGATATTGCGTAAGGATGCCCACTGTGTCAATGCCGGAATTGACACAGTTTGACAGTGGAAAATCAATTATGCGATATTTGCCGCCAAACGGCACGGCAGGCTTTGCCAAATTTTTGGTTAGCGCGTAAAGGCGCGAGCCCTGCCCACCCGCCAGCAGCATTGCAACACATTCTTTCATTTAAAACCCTTCCTTTCTAGGGGAATTTGTACCAGTTTTGGCTCTGCCAAAATTTCGCCCTTTATTTTGGGCGAAACGGTACAAAAACCCAAACTTTGAAAGCGAACTTTCAAAGTTGCTTAATTGCTTTGTAAAAACGCATTTGCCTTACTGTTGGCTTTTTGCTGCGCCTTTGCGCGGCGCGCGCTTTGCAGGGGGCGTCGGCACCGATATATACACGGTGGCCATGGGCGGCACCTTTAGCACGATGGAATATGGCTGCCCGTGCATGGGCGTTTTTTCTGCTTTTCGTGTGCCATTGATAGTGCCCGTGCCGCCAAAACGCGCATCATCCGACGAAAGCAGCTCGTGATATGTGCCCGCGCGCGGCACGCCGATGCGATATCCCTCGCGCAGAACAGGGGCAAAATTGCATACGGCAATTACCTCGTGCCCTGCCTTGTCGCGGCGGATAAACGCAATCACGCTTTGTGTGTTATCGTCCGGCACCAGCCACTGAAAGCCCTCCCATGAATAATCCTCCGCCCAAAAAGCGGGTGTTTCTTTATAAAATGCATTCAGCGCCTTTACAAATTCCAGCAGCTGCTGATGCTTTTCAAATTTTAAAAGCCCCCAGTCCAGCTCTCGCGCTTCATTCCACTCGATAAACTGGGCAAACTCTTGCCCCATAAACAGCATTTTTTTGCCTGGATGCGCCATCATATAGCCATAAAAAGTGCGCAGCCCCGCAAATTTTTGTTCGTACTCGCCGGGCATTTTATTAATTAAGCTGCATTTGCCGTGCACCACTTCGTCGTGGCTGATGGGCAAAACAAACTGTTCGCTAAACGCGTAGAAAAAGCTAAACGTTACCTTGCCGTGGTTGCCCGCGCGAAACAGCGGGTCGGTGCTCATGTAGCTGAGCATATCGTTCATCCAGCCCATATTCCACTTAAAATTAAACCCAAGCCCCCCTTCGCACACAGGGTGCGACACCTTTGCCCAGGCCGTGGATTCCTCTGCAATCATCATTGCGTGCGGGTGGCGGGCAAACACCTCGGTGTTCAGCTTTTGCAAAAAGGCAACAGCCTGCAAATTTTCGTTGCCGCCGTTACAATTGCGCTGCCACTGCCCCTCGGCGCGGTTATAATCCAAATATAGCATGCTGGCCACTGCGTCTACACGCAGCCCGTCGATATGAAACTCCGTCAGCCAGTACAGCGCATTGGAAATCAAAAAGCTTTGCACCTCGCCGCGCGCATAATCAAATACCATCGTGCCCCATTCTTTATGCTCGGCTTTCAATGGGTTTTGATCTTCATAGCAGGGCGTGCCGTCGAACCGATAAAGCCCAAATTCGTCCTTTGGAAAATGCGCAGGCACCCAATCCATAATTACGCCGATGCCCGCTTTATGGCATTCGTTTACAAAGAACATAAAGTCCTTAGGGGTGCCGTATCGGCTGGTGGGCGCAAAATAGCCCGTTACCTGATAGCCCCAGCTGCCGTCAAACGGATATTCGGCAAGCGGCATCAGCTCAATGTGCGTATAGCCCATTTCTTTTATGTAGGGTATGAGCTGCTTTGCCAATTCGCGATAGCCATAGGGGTTGCCGTCGGGATATAGCCGCCACGAGCCCGCGTGCATCTCGTAAATATTAATGGGCGCCGACGGTGCATTGTGCGTTGCAACGCTTTTTTGCCAAGCCGAATCCGTCCACCGAAAGCCCTCTAGCGCATACACCTTGCTGCAACTGGACGGCCGCGTTTCGGCATGTACCGCGTATGGGTCCGCCTTAAATACCAGCTCATCGGCAGGTGTGGTAACACAATATTTGTAAATATCATATTCCTTCAGCCCCGGCACAAAGCGCTGCCAAACGCCGCTTTTGTTCCAATTTTCCAGCGGCGTAGCGCCGGGTATCCAACGGTTAAAATCGCCCACAAGGCTAACGGCCTTTGCGTTTGGCGCCCACACGCGAAACCACGCGCCCGCCTCGCCATTTTGGGTGTCTAAATGGCAGCCAAAAAATTGATAGCTTTCAAAATTATTGCCCTGCTTAAACAGGTACACAGGCAAATCCGCCTGCGACTGTGCCGCTTTTTTCAATATCTGCCCCCTAAAGCGCCGCGTATTTGCCTAAACTCGCTTTGCTTTCACTCTGTTATTATCATACTAAATTTGGCAAGATTTTTCAATACCAAACTGTAAGAAATATGCAAAATGATAGACAAATTTTCTGTAAAATATATGTATATTGCATAGTTTTGTGCTGTAAAAAGGCATTTTAGCCGTTTTATGCGCGTATGCCGCCGCATTTGGCCTTTAACCGCAGGTAAATATGCAGGCCGCAAAATAGGTAAATACGCTTGACAAGGCGTATCGTTGCAGTATGATTAAGGTGTAAAGCGCATGCACAAAGCAAATGCGCACAAAACAAAAAAGGAAGGGCTGTTGCTGTGATGAAACCCAAAGGAAAGGCAAAACTGGCACTGCTGCTTTTGTCTGCTGTTATGCTGGCCGCGTGCAGCGCACAGGTAGATACAAGCGAAGCGATCGGCGCTTTAAACACCGGCTGTGAAAAGCTGACGCAAAGTGCCGATTCGGTGCAGCTGTCCATGCAAGTCCAAGTAAGCCAACAAAGCGCGGGCGGCGGCAAAGTAAACACGACAGATGATTGTATCACATTTTACCTTGAAAACGCAGGCAATCCGGTGTGGTATGAGCAATATTCGCGGGACTCTATAGGCAATTCTGTGAAAACCAAGCAATTGCTGAAAGACGGCAAAGAGTATATATGCTCACAGCAGACAAACCCGCCCGTCAATCAGGGTTGGACGGTGGTGCCGCCAGAATATATGGCGCTTCCGAACTTAGTTAGGCGCTATCTTGCGCTTAAGGAAGATGTGTATGTGCCGGAGGATTACAAAAATGTGACCAAGAAGAACGGCATGTGGACTGCAGAGTGTACCGACGCAAAGCTGGAAAGCATGCGTACAGACGCCATCCAATCGGCAAAAGATAGCTATGCAGCGATGATAAAGCAAATGGAGGAAAGCGGTACAACCGCCGACATACTAAACCAAGCGGTTTTGCAGATGACTTTGGGGGTAACGCAAATTGAAAGTATACAATATCAATCTGCAACACTGTCGTTCCGTCTTGATGATACGGGCTGTGTTTCACAAATTATCACCAGTAAAACCTTCACATGTACAGAGTATCAATACGACGCAAGCGGCACGCTGCAGGAAGTGGGCCCCTCAGAAAGCACAAGCACTACTGCATTTAGCGTAGACGCCGTGAACAGTGAGGGCATCAAAGCCGCCTACGACAAGGCGGCAGCAGAAATTGCATAAAAGCGCATAAACGCGCACACATAAAAACCGAGGCAGTGACAAAATTGTCACTGCCTCGGTTTTTTTAGATATTGATAACGGTTTTGCGGTTTCTTTTTGCCTATGCGATAAAACGCATAGGATATAGTTTACTAGCGCCTATGCGATTCGCACGCATAAAATATGCTTTAAACGGCGCCTATGCAATTCGCACGCACAAAAGATATCATTTGGCTAGCGCTATGCGATTCGCGCGCAAATAGTGAAAAAGCTTGATAAAGCAAGCAAGCTTTATGGTTAAAACCACTTTTTCCAGCGCATAAACAGCATGGCAACCAGCGTGCAAAGCCCCGCGATGCCAAGAATAATCGGAAATCCGAACGGGGAATTGGCAAACGGCACCATCACATTGGTGCCCCAAAGGCTGAACACAATGTTTGGGATTGTGAGCACAATGGTAATCACGGCCAAAACCTTCATAACGATATTGAGATTATTGGAAATTACCGAGGCAAACGCATCCATTGTGCCGCTTAAAATGTCGCGGTAGATATTACACATCTCAATAGCCTGCTTGTTCTCGATGATAACATCCTCTAAAAGCTCGGTATCATCGGGATAATCGCGCACAAAATCCGTGCGCAGCAGCTTTTCCATCACAATTTCGTTGCCTTTTAGCGAGGTGGAAAAATACACAAGGCTTTTTTCCAGCCCAAGCATTTGGATAAGCTCTTTATTTTTCATCGAAAGATGCAGCTCGTTTTCCACGCGGGTGCTGGCTTTATCCACTTCGCGCAGGTACGAAAGGAACATTGTGGCATTGCGATACAGCATTTGCAGTGTTAAACGGTTGCGCTTTTTGGTGGAATAGCTTTTTACCGCATGCTCGGTAAACGCGCGGGCTAAGGCGCTTTCTTTTAAGCATACTGTGATAATATGCTCCTTTGTAAGCACAATGCCAAACGGCAAAGTGGAATACACAAAGCTGCGTCCTTGCACCTCCACCATCGGGGTATCCACCAAAATTAAGGTAGAATCGTCCTCAGTATCAATGCGGCTGCGCTCCTCTTCGTCAAGCGCGGCGCGCACAAGGCTTGCGTCTGCGCCTGTGGCGGCACACACCTTGTTAATCTCGCCCTCTTCGGGCGCGCAAAGATGAATCCATGCGCCGGGTACAATGTCGGCAAGCTGCGTGTGCTTGCCATGCTCGGTCATAAAAATAGAAATCATAATACACCTGTTTCCCACGCCCACCGTCGCCAAGAGCACACCTTTGCCAATATGGCAAAAGCGCAGCGCAAAGCGTGAAACGCGCCAACAGGCAGCAAGGGCAGCACCACAGCTGAGCCGAGGCTTACCCTATCCCGAAAAGCGCGCGGGGCATGTAATAATCGTTAAAGATACGTTCTCGCGGGTCGCCGTCCACGCGCCTTCCCTCCTTTGTAATTTCGTTATGGTTTGATTGTGCGGTACGCGGGCCTATGCCCTGTACGCGATGCGTTTGAGCCGCAGCACAATGCGTGCAACGCATTGCCTTTTGGCGATGCGCAGCGCCGATGCTGCTTATCTATTTTATGCCAGTTGCATGCGTTTTGTCAAGCCATTCGTGCACATTTCATAATGGACAAATCGTTTATTTGCCAGCGCACAAACGCTTTGCGCCGCCATTTGGCCATATAATTTTATGCGACTATATAAATTGGCCATACGGCTTGCTACAGCCTTTTGCTTCAAATGCGCGGCCATGACGACTGCGCAATCAATACTCTAATTTGCGGATGATTGATATTCGTCTGGTCAATCACCTAATTCATTGCTGACATAGCATGATGATATTAGGCAATGTAGGGAATGGTCTTGACCATTCCAGTGTACAGGATATGCGTTGAAAGAAATTGCAAAAATAAGCCGGAACGGTCAAAACCGTTCCCTACAATATCGAGCGTTGTTGGCTTATACAAATTCGGTTGCAATGTTGAGCCGGCCAAAGGCCGTGGCAAAGCCATATGGCCGATTTATATAGCACCAATCATCTGCTTTTTGGCATGCAGCAAAACCGCATCTTCTTCGTCGTGTGTAACGCAAAGCAGGGTGCGCGCGCGGCGCTCGCGCTGCACAAATTGTGCCGCCAATATACGCGTTGCATCGTCTAATCCTTTAAACGGCTCATCCAAAAGCAGCAAATCTGCTTCGCACAGCAGCGCGCGCATTAAAGCCACGCGCCGTTTTTGCCCGCCCGAAAGCGCCGATATCGGCTTTTGCATGTCGGCTTCGCACAGGCCAATTTCGGCACCCTTTGCAAGATAATCCACATCCGCGCAACCAAACACCCGTAAATTGGCTGTGGCAGGCAAGGCTTCCAAAAGGCGGTTTTCTTGAAACAGCATGCCCACGCGCACGCCCTCGCGGCCAATGATGCGCCCCTTATCCTGCTGCAAAAGCCCCGCCAAAAGATGCACCAGCGTGGTTTTTCCCGCGCCCGATTTACCCATTACGGCATACACCTGCCCCGCTTCAAACACGGCCGAAAAGCCTTGCAGCACCACGCTTTCGCCAAAACGCTTTGTCACATTTTCAAAAGCAAGCAAGCGCGGCGGCGCGGCGTTGTGTTTGGGTGCGGCGGGGCGAAGTTTTGGCATGCAAGCGGCTTTTTGGTCAATAAGGGCAAAACCGCGCTGTAAAAGCGCCATAAACAGCTTTTCAAAGGCAAAGCTAAGTAGCACAATCACCGCTGTCCACGCCAATACCGCGTCGGTGGCAAAATACAGCTTTGCATTATACAGCCCGCCGCCGATGCTGTGCTCGGTAATACCAATCACCTCTGCCGCCACGCCGCTTTTCCAGCAAAGGCCCAGCCCAGAGGCCAGCGCCGACAGAAAAAACGGCCGCACAGCGGGTGTGTAAATATACAAAAGCCTTTTCAAAAACGGCATGCGGTAAACCTGTGCCGCCTGCAAAAGCTTGGCATCGGTGTGCAAAATGCCTTTCAGCACGTTTTCATACACAACAGGCAGCACCATTAAAAAGCTAATCAGCACCGATAGCCCCGCCCCATTTTGCAGCCATAGCAGCGCCAAAATGATAAAGCTGGCCACAGGCACGCTGCGTACAGTGAGCATAAAGGGCCCTAGCAAAACGCGCACAAAGCGCAGCGCCGCCGAAAGCGCCGCCAGCAAAACGCCTGCAATGGCCGCCAGCAAAAACCCGCCCACAATGCGCACAAAACTGTTGCCAACAGACAGCCAAAACGCTCCCGTTCCCGCAAGGGAAACGAGAGCTTTTAGCGCCGCTGCGGGCGAGGCCAGCAAAAGGCTTTGCCCGATGCACATGCTGGCAATTTGCCACACGGCCAGCCAAAACAGGATGGCAAATGCGGCTTCTATTTTGTCTTTATGCCGGGTTATAGTAAAATGCTTCATCCGGTAATTTACCCCCGATTGCCTGCGGATTTTGCGCAAACAGCACCTTGAGATACCCCTCTAACGGCGCTTTCACTTCCGCGCCCGAAATAAAGGTAATATTGCACGCGGGCAGCGCCTTTTTGGCAAGCTCGGCCTTTGGCACAATGCCATATTCGGCAATAAGCGCCGCGGCGGCATCGGTGTTGGCATTCACCCATTCGGTGCTTTTTGCATAATCGTTTACAAATTGCGCAAACGCAGCAGAGTTTTGCTCCACAAATTCGCGGCGCGCCACCATTACGCCCGTTACCAGCGCCGAATCGGGCGACACCTTATTCCATTCTGCCGTCATATCCAGCGCCACATGCATTTTATCGTTTTGCGCCAAAAGGGAGGTAACATAAGGCTGCGGCAGCATCGCGATGGGATACCCACTAGACGCTGCCATCGCAGCCGCCACCTCGGTGGCCTCGGCCTTGTACACGATGTTTACATCTTTGGCGGGGTCCAGCCCGTTTTGCGTTAAAATATAATTGAGCACAAATTCCGGTGTAGTGCCCTTGCCGGTGGTGTAAATGGTGGTGTTTTTCAAATCGGCCACGGTTTTCACGCTGTCATCACTGGCCAGCATGTATAAAACGCCCAGCGTGTTGATGGCACCCACCACAATTTTGCCCTCGGTTTTATTGTACAGCACGCTGGCAAGGTTTGCGGGTATCAGCGCCACATCAATGTCGCCGTTAATCAGCTTAGGTGTGATTTCCTCGGGCGAGCCATACATGGTTACATCGTAATCGTGCGCGGTATTGCCCGCTTGCCTATCCTGCATCAGCTTTACAATGCCCATTGTGGTGGGGCCTTTTAAGCTGGCAATGCGAAACGCCGTGCGCGGCGCCTCGGGGGCCTGTGCGGGCGCGGACACTGTTTGCGAGGTGCTTTGCGCGGCGGACGACACGGGCGCTTTTTCATCGGCAGGCGCAGCGCACGAGGCCATTGTGCCAAGCGCGAATGCCGCGCTGAGGATGATTGCGACTATTTTTTTCATATACTGGAAAGCTCCTTTATTCATACATACTTTTACCTGTTTTATGCGAAAGCATTCTTGCTTTTGCACTTTTATTATAGTATAGTAAAAGAAAGAAAACTGTTGCCGTGGCAACAGTTTTAAAATGAAATCCTGCGTAGTGGCAGCGCGATGCATGCGCCTCGTGCACATGCAAAAGAAAGGGACATAAAATGCAAAACTATTTGCCTGTGCTTACAAAATGCAGCTTGTTTCAAAATATCAGCGATGCAGACATTGTAACGCTTTTGCGCGAGTGTGCATGCACAATGCGGCAGTATCAAAAAGGCGAGGTGCTGCTTTTGGCGGGGTACGAAAGTAGCGAAATTGGCATTGTGCTAAAGGGCGAAATTGAAGCCGTAAAGGAAAGCGAAGAGGGCGCCGCATTTCCGATTGCGCGTATCGGCGCGGGCGGCATCTTTAGCGATATTTTAAGCGGCAGCCGCCGTGTGCAAAGCCCTGTTACCGTTTGCGCCAAAACCGCGTGCACCGCGCTTTTTATCCCTTATCGCAGTTTGTTTCAAAAAAGCAATGTCCTCGGCCCTGCGCACGCCACGCTTTTGCAAAACCTTGTCAGCACCATTTCTGAAAAATATTTTGCGCTGGACAGGCGGCTAACGCTGGTGCTGGAAAAAAGCTTGCGCCGCAGGCTGCTACAATATCTGCAACATGCGGCCAGAAAAGCAGGCAGCAGCACTGTAGAGCTGCGTTTGTCGCGCACGGCGCTTGCCGCGTATCTTGGCTGCGAGCGCAGCGCGCTTTCGCGCGAGATCACCCGCATGCAAAACGATGGGCTTATTGCGGTGCAAAAAAGCCGATTTACACTGCTTGCGCCCGCCGCCCTTGCGCACGAACGGCAATAGCGTGGCGCTTGCTTTTCTACTTACGTTTTGCACGTATGTTTTTCCGCTTGCTTTTCCGCTTGTGTTTCCGCTTGTGTTTTGCGCTTGCGTTGTGCCGCTTGGATAAAGGCTTATGCACGCTATTTGGTTAATAGTTTGCCGGATTTTGCATTTGTAAATTTGCCCCCGTCCACCGCAAGCACGCCGTTAATCATGACATACGGAATGCCTGTTGGTGCCGTGTCGGGATATCCCTCGCCCGGAAAATGCGCGTTATCGCGGATTTTTTCAAGCGAAAACAGCACAATGTCTGCGTCATATCCCTCTGCAATTCGGCCCTTATTGGGGATATCGTATACCGTGCACGGCAAAAGCGTTGCCTTGTAAACAGCTTCTTCTAGCGAAAGCAAGCCTTTTTCGCGCACGGTTTTGCGGATATATTTCGGAAAGCTGCCCGCAATCTGCGGATGCCCCTCGTGCTTCGCATAAATGCCCGCGTCGGTGCTGGGCATGGCATAGGGCTTTGCGATGGTTTCCAGCACTTCATCGGGCGTGCCGGAAAAGCAAATCACCGATTCATCGGGATATTTGGTGCGCAAAAGCGCATACAAGTCTTTATGCAGGCGCTGGCCTGTATATTTGCCTGTTGCCACCACCATAGAGCCAAAGCGCAGCGAATTATCCAAAAGGGTTTGCATATCAAACGTGGCGGTGCCAATATAGGTGGCCCAGTCGGTATACATGCCGCTGTCCATCCACACGTCCATGCCCTTGCGGCGTGCCTCGTCCATAATATCCAGCGCGGGGCGCATGGTGCCAAAGCCGCTGTATTGATATACAAAATGGCTAAACAAAAGCCTTGCGCCGCTTTTTTTGCCCGCGGCAAGGATTTCGTAAATGGAAAACAAATCATTTTGCGTAAAAAGGCGTGTGTGCACAGATAATACGCGCCCTGTTTCGGCGGCAAGCGCCGCCATGCCGTCAATTTCCGGCAAGCCCGCGCCCGGCGAATAATCGAGCCCCAGCGAAATGCCATAAGCGCCCTCGGCAAGGTTATCGCGCGCAATGCGCTCCATTGCGGCAAGCTGGCTTTGCGTGGCCTTTTGGTCCACATCGCACAGGCCCACCGCGCGGCGCAATGTAAAGCTGTGCCCCACAAGCATGGCTTCGTTTAAAAGCGGGCCTTGTTTTTCACGCTTTTTTAAATATTCGCCCGTGCGCAGTGCCGATAAGCCGCAATTGCCCCCGAGGCTGGTGGTGATGCCCTGTAAAACCGACAGGCGCGAAGCATAGGCGTTGCCATCTATATGGCTATGCACGTCCACAAACCCGGGCGAAAGCACAAGCCCCGCAGCGTCAATCTCGCGTTTTGCGCACAAGGTATTTGTTGATATAGCGGCAATTTTGCCGTTTTGCACCGCCACATTGGCGATGCAAGAGGTTTTATGCAGCGTATCCACCACGCGCGCAGAGCAAAACACAATGTCATACATAGGCGCTCGCCTCATGCGCCGATGGTGCTTGCTGTAAAGCCGCGTTTTCGCGCGGCGTTTGCGCAAGTTCCAAGCCCTCTAGCGATAAGCGGCGTGCAAGCTCGCGCTTTTGCCAATCGCGCAGCCACAAAAGCAGCGCCTCGCGCGAGAAGGGCGTGGGGGTAGCGGCGCTGACAGGCGCTGTCAGGCAATCGGCAATATGCGCAATGGTTTTGGCTGCCGCCGCTTGCGCATCGGCGGCAAAAATGGTGTATCCCGCAAGGGATGCATATTCCAAATACTTGTCATAAGCCAAAAAGGCCAAAACTTCGATATTGGTTTTCTTGGCAAATTCCGTTAGCTTGGACTTGGTTTCGCAGCAATCGGCATTATTGACAAAAAGCTGAATGGGCAGCGCCTTTTCGCCCATATTGCGCTGCACTGCCAAAAGCAGGCTGTTTGCGGCGGCCACCGCCGCAAAGCTGCAATTGGTTACGATAATGCAGCGCTGCATCAAGCCTTCGCGCAGCGGCAGGATATAGCCTGTGCACGGTGTTTCGCCCGAAATATCATACAGCACATAATCTAGCTGCAAAGAATTGGTGATGCCCTGTGTGTCCAGCATTTCGTCAATCACGCTTACCCCGCGCGCAAGGCAGCCCACACCAGGGTCGATGCTGCCGAGCTCTAGGCACCAAACGCCGCTATTTGTGGGCAAAATATAATCGTTTAAATCAATTTCGTATCTTTCGCGATATGCCTCCAGCGCAGGCAAAACCGCCGCCTCACCGCGCAAAAGCACAGTAGACGACAAGCTTAAATCGTTGCCCACCAAAAGCACATGATAGCCCTTGTTGGCAAGCGCGTGGCTCAGATTTTGCGCCACGGTGGATTTGCCGCTGCCGCCGCGGCCCAAAAAGCAAATGCGTTCCGCCATCGCTGTTGCCCCCTCTTTCTCCAATATCTTTATGCGCGATTTGCATTCTCATGCGCGCGTTGTTTGTTATGCACGGTTTGTTTTCTTGTGCGCAGTTTGCGTTCTCATGCGCGCTTTATTTTAGCATATGCGCAGTTTGTTTGTCACGCACGGGTGTATTTTATCGGTGTTCCACCGCCGCTATGTATTCAGCCTTTGTCATGGGCGCGCGCGTGGTGGCCAGCAGTTCCTTTGCCGCCCTTGCGCCATCCTTCAAAAGCTCGTACGCCTCCAGTGCAAACAGCTTTGCCGGTAAAATATAGGCAGTTTCTTCGTTTTCGATGGCAAAATCTGCGCTATGCAAAGCGCCTGTAACGCCGCCGTGCGAAAACGCAAGCACGGGCATAATGTGCGAAAGATCGCCCACGTCTGTAGACGCAAAATTGATTACGCTTGTATCCGCGCAATCCACCTTCACGCTGGGCAGTGCGCCCGCAGCAGCCTTTTGCACGTCCATCGGCGGGCAAACGGCCATTGGCATATAGCCTTGATGGTCGATAATTTCCGCTTTACAGCCCATTGCCATTGCCGCGCCGTGCATGGCTTTATCAAATTTTTCGGCAGCGGCCTTGATGCCGTCGATGCTTTTGGCGCGAATCATCGCTTCAAGCGTAACCGTGTCGGGAATTACGTTCACCGCTTTGCCCCCATCGATTATATTGCTGTGCATACGCACGCAATCTGCATCGGGAAAGCCCTCGCGCAAAAGCCCAATTGCCGAAAGCGCCAGCGTTGCCGCCGACAAAGCGTTTGCGCCGTTCCAGGGGCTTTGCGCGGCGTGCGCCGCTTTGCCGTGAAAAATAACGGTTTTGGATACAAAGCCCAGCGCGGCGTTAAAGCCCAGCAATAAATCCGCATCGGACTGCACCATATGTACATGGCTGACAAGCGCCAAATCTGTATCGTCAAACGCGCCTGTACGAATCAGCTCTGCTTTGCCGCAGCAATATTCTACGCCGCGTGCGCGCGCCTTTGCAAGCTCTGCTTTTGGCAATGCCTCCTCGGCAGGCACGGCAAAAAAATCCACCGTGCCGCAAAGCTTTTCGCGCACTTGCGGCACGCAAAGCGCAATCGCCGCGCCATACACCGCCGCCAGCTGCGCCGCGTGCCCGCACGCATGGGAAACGCCGTTTTCGGGGTTTGCTTGCGGATGCTCGGGGCAAAAAATGCCGTCCAGCTCGCCAATAATGGCCACGCGCGGCTGCTTTTCGCCGCTTTGTGCACTAGAAAGCGAGGCGCGCACGCCCGTGACGGCAAGGCCTGTTTGTACGGTAAGCGCAAGCGATTCCAGCGCTGCTTGCATTTTTTGCGAGGTATCCCACTCGGAAAAGCCCTTTTCCCCCTTGATGCTTTTGCCAAAGGCAATAATGTCTGCGCGCTTTTCATCTATTGCGGCCAAAATGCTTTGCTGTGTGCTGTCCATAGAATCCCTCATTCTTTCTTTTTGCATGCTGTAAAATGGCTGATACGCAAAATGCATGCGTATACGCCGATATGGGCGGGCACATGCCCGCCCATATAATGATTTATTGTTTGGCTGTAAACAGGCATTGCTGCCTGTGCCCTTTACGCAAATATGCGATATTGGCGCAGGCAATACGCCGATGCCATTAATTGCAGCTGTTTTTAAACTCTGTCCACACCTTTGTGTGCACCTCTTCCGCAGCGGCGGAAACAGGGGCAATCATTTCGGGGTTTTGAAAGCTGGCGGGCAAGGTTAAAAAGTCTTTAAATTCGGGTTTAATCATGCTGTCTGCGGCTTTGTTGGTGCAATAGTAGCCGATATATTCAAAGCACTGTGCCGAGATTTCGGGGCGCAGCAAATATTCAAAAAATTTGTGTGCACCATCGGCGTTGGGCGCTTTTGAGGGGATAAAGCCCGCCATAATGCCAAAGCCGTCGCCCTCTTTGGGGAACACCACTTTTAAATCGGGGTTGGCCATTTTGGCCATTGTTACCTGCGAGGTATACATAATGGCGGTGCTAACCTCGCCGTTGATTAAATCGTTTTGCACATTATCGTCCTTGATGAGGCGGATATTGGGTGCCAGCTCCAAAAGCTTTTTGCCCGCGGCTTCAATTTTGGCGGCATCCTCGGTGTTATAGCTTTCGCCCAGCACTTTCAGCGCCATGCCGTTAATTACGCGGTAATTGCCAATGATGGCGATATTGTCTTTAAAAGACGGGTCCCATAAATCGGCATAGCCCGTGACGTCCTTTGTGACGGTGGCGGGGTTATACACAATGGTTTGCACGCCTGCGCCGTACGGCACGGTATATTCATCGGCGGCATCGTAAAACTGGCCTTGTGCCACGGGATTGATATTGCCAAAATTGGAAATCTTGGTTTTGTCCAGCTTTTGGGCAAGGCCCTCTTCTACAACGGTTTTGATGATATAATCATCGGCAATCACCACATCATAGTCGCCGCCCTTTGCGGTTTCCAGCTTTGCCAGCATGGTTTCGTCTGTGTCAAAATTGGCATAGTTGATTTTGATGCCCGTTTCTTTGGTAAAGCCGTCCAGCACTTCCTGCGGAAACATGCCCTCCCAAGTGTACAGCGTGATGCTGTCGTTTTTTGCAGCGCCCGAGCAGCCTGCAAAGGCCGCAGCGCAAAGCGTAAGTGCCATAATGGCGGAAATGAGTTTTTTCATTGCTTTATCCTTTCTTCTGGCCTGCGGCATAGCGCCGCAAGCATTTTGGGGGTTATTTATCCTTATGAAGGTTTTTTCCGGCGTTGCCAAGCCATGCAGACAGCAAAACCATCGAAACCGTTAAGGCCAACATTACGGTGCAAAGTGCATTGATTTCGGGCGTGACACCCGTTTTCATCTGCGAGTAAATTTTAATGGGCAGCGTATTTACATTTACACCGGTTACAAAAATGCTGATAATTACATCATCAAAGCTCATGGCAAAGCTTAAAAGCATGCCCGATGCAATGGCGGGGGCAATCAGCGGCAAAATAATATCAAAAAACACGCGCACTTCGCTTGCGCCCAAATCGCGTGCCGCCTCGGCAAGGCTTTTGTCTAGCCCAACCAAACGCGCCTTTACCAGCATATAAATATACGGTATACAAAAAGCAGTGTGCGCGATAATCAGCGTAAGCATGCCAAACGGCAAGCCCAAAAGCGCAAAAAACGTCATAAATACCATGCCTAAAATAATTTCGGGTATCATGATGGGTAGCTGCGAAAGATATTCCACCGCGCCTTTGCCCGGCAGCTTTGCTTTGGGCATGCCCACAGCGGCCAGCGTGCCGATCACAGCGGCGCACACGCAGCTGGCGGCAGCTAAAATAATGCTATTGAGAAGCGCTTCAAAAATGGCCTTATCGCGAAACAGCTGCGCATACCATTTTAGCGAAAACCCGCCCCATACGCTGGAAAGCTTGCTCTCGTTAAACGAGTACACCATCACCAGCGCAATGGGCAGATACATCAGCACAATTAAAAAGCCAAGATAAAGATTGGGAAGCTTTGTTTTATTTTTCATTGCATTCCCTTTCCGAGGCGATACGAATGTGTTTCAAAGCAGCCCCTCCAAATCTTTCACCTTTGTTACCTTGCGGTAAAGGGCAATCATCAAGCTGGTTAAAATCATCAAAATTACGGCAAGCGCCGCCGCAAATGGCCAATTATGCGCTTTCATCAGCTGCTCTTGTATCACACTGCCCACCAGCACCACTTTGTTGCCGCCTAAAATATCCGCAATGAAAAACAGCCCCATCGACGGAATAAAGGTGAGTATCACGCCCGACAAAAGCCCCGGCAGCGTCAGCTTAAACGTAACGGTGCGAAACGCCGTAAACGGCGATGCGCCCAAATCTCGCGCGGCCTCTACAAGGCTCCAATCCAGCTTTTCGGCGCTGGAATACACCGCAAAAATCATAAACGGCAAAAGCGCATACACCATGCCCGCCACCACGGCAGGGTAACTGTATAAAAGCTTTAGCGGCTCCTTTGTGATGCCAAGCGCCATCAAAAATTTGTCCAATGTGCCGTTTGCGCCCAAAATGATAATCCACCCATACAGGCGAATGAGCGCGCTTGTCCAAAACGGAATCATCAAAAGCAGCATCATGCGCTTTTTCCATGCCGCCGGCAGCTTTGCCATAAAATAGCCAAACGGATA
>RRZT012822835.1_pt1 | contig 38292 bp, 32 predicted proteins | sample 2165551 | NCBI WGS metagenome assembly RRZT01 (sample SAMN10456910, study PRJNA506462) | wastewater metagenome | biome: wastewater; feature: sludge; material: wastewater sludge; isolation source: wastewater sludge with Escherichia coli K12::gfp cells carrying plasmid... | place: USA: Moscow, Idaho...
CGATTTTGCCACGGCTTCCATGCCAAAAACCGCCTCTTTCACCATTGCAAAAAAGTTGATATGGCTAAGATTAAGCTCCATTTCGCCGGATTCCATCTTGGCTGCATCCATTAAATTGCCAGTCAAACGCAAAGACAAATAGATGTTTTTTTCAAAGATATCGCAAAGCCGACAGTAGTCGTTTTCATAAAGCGTTGCATCCGCACTTTTTAATTTAAGGCGCAATAGCTCCATTGACGTAAGCATCACGCCCAGCGGCGTTTTAAATTCATGCGAAAGCATGGCATATAGCTGCCGCACCTTTTTTTCGTGGTTGGCAAGGTCCAGCACAATGTCTCTTTCGTGCCGGATTTTTTGGTTTTCGCACAGCGCCGCGCTTGCATCCTCGAGCAGCACGGCAGCAAATAGCTGCTTTGCCAATATTTCGCATACATCCGTTAAGGCACCTTGTATTTTTTTGCACTCTGGCACTAAAGCGGATTTAGATACAAACAAGCCGCCGATAATGCCCGTTTCGTACAAAAGGGGCAATGCCATCACTGTGGTTTCTTTTGCATCCATAAGGCGCAGCGTGCGCAATTCCGCAGCACGCAGCCTTGTGCTGCTTGCACAAAACAAATCGCCATTATCTAAAACGCGATAGATAACGGGCAATACAGTTTGATCCTTTTTGTACAGCACGGCAATTTCCGTTTCGCTTGCAAATGCAATTTTTAGGATATCACCTTGCCGATATAAAAGCGATAATCCGTCTAAATTCCATGCTTTTTGCGCATACTGCCACAGGCTTTGCACAAGGCTTGTCACATTCATACAGCCTGCTGTGGCGGACAAATAGCGCGCAAACGTGTTTTCTTGCTGGTCTGCTTTTTCCAAATCGAACCACCCTTTTGCGAATTGGCTTCGCTTTTCTACGTTATACAGCAATTTACAATTTATTTAAGCGCAAATACTCGGTAACCATTTTTAAAAACTGGGCATTTGTGGGGCGCTTATCTAAAGATGCATTGCAATAATGCATAATCATAAAGAAAACATCGGTTTGGTTTTTATATACGCACGACAGTGCCTGCCGCACAGCGCGTTCAACGCAATCCTCGGTAGTGCTGTTATCCTTTGCAATGGTGGAATACACCTTTTTGCCAATGGCGCAAGGCGCTGTTTGCGTAAGTAAAATGGATATTGCCTGGGTAATATATTTATAGCCCAAAATGTGCGTGGGCACCCCTAGCGAGATAACAAAACGTGCAAGCTGATTATTGGCTTCTTGAAACTTTAATTGCTTATCGGCACCCGATTTTTCCATTAATAAAAAAATGCGATTCAGCATTGCATCCAGAGAATAGGGCTTCATCATAAAGTAATCTGCGCCAAGCTCTGCCGCCGCTTTTGTAATTTGCTCTTGCCCGCCTGCGCTTGTAAGAAGAATCACGGGGCGCTTTTCTTGCGGGTTTTCTCGCAGATATTCCAAAACAGAAAGGCCGTCAAACATTGGCATAACAATATCCATAATTACAACGTCTGGCGCTAAGGCTCTGATTTTTTCAATTGCCTCTATTCCATTATGGGCCTCGCCTATAAATTCCACACCTGTTTGTATATCAAAAAAGCTTTTTAGCACCAAACAGATATCGATATTATCCTCCACTACCAAAATGCTAATTGGGGAAGAACGCATTATTTTCACCAAGCTTTACAAAATTATTTTTCTTCAAACACTCCGCGAACTTTTAAATCCTGCACAATATCGTGCAGAGCATTTGCGCCTACCGCGTTTTCGTATAAAAACATCAGCAAATTTTGTGCCAGCTCTTTATCATTCAGCAAATTTGTTTCCTGCTCGCCATATTGCAGCCCGTTTTGTTCTTCCTCCACAGCAACCCCGTAGCGCGTTCCGCTTGCGCTCCACAGTATGCTATACGATACTTTACGAGGCGCTTGCATACGGTCTATCCCCGTGAACTTTTTCACCAACATAATTTGCTTGTCCATCAAAAATCTCCCCCATAGCTAAAATTCACCAATTAAAACTGGCAAATTTTAGTTTACCTTAACAGCTTTCTATCTGCAATGGAAAAAAAGCGACGTTTTCCGATAAACACAAACTTACTTGTGATATTAAATAGTAAATATAGGTAAAAATTGTTGGAAATGCATATTCAAATGGATAAATTTGAATAATAAGGCAAAAATATGCAATTAATTTTGTAAATATTTAAATGTTTTTGTGATAATTACAGTATACTATACTTTGCGCCGCATGAAAAGCATCTTTTTTTGAATCACATTTATTGTAAAAAATTAACATAAATATACAATTTAATCGGATGGGGCATTTTTTATTTTTCTTTTTTGGGAAAATCCAGTTTTATCTCTTGACTTTTGAAGCGAAATGCATTAAATTATTATAGCAGGCCAAACGAAGTGTTAGCCTTGTGCATATTTGGGGGCGTAGCTCAGCTGGGAGAGCGTACGGTTCGCATCCGTAAGGTCAAGAGTTCGATCCTCTCCGTCTCCACCAAAAAAGCATCAATCAGAAATGATTGATGCTTTTTGTTTGATTAAAGCAAAAAATGTAAAAGCGCTACTGGCCGCAGGGATACAGCGGATGGCAAATGATTTGCATCATTTGTCATCCGTTTATTTTTATGGTAAACTGTAAAAAAAGCCGTAACAGTATCTGACGAGGAGGTAAATATGCCATCGAAAATACTAATCCATGACCTTGATGATGAGATTGCAAACGATTTGGTTATTGCAAATGATGTGCAAATTATCAATGCACGGCACGCTTATGCCGCATGCCGCGGCTGCTTTGGGTGCTGGCTTCACACGCCCGGATATTGCATTATGAAAGACCAGCTGCATCGCATTGGCGCGGATATCAGCCACGCCGACGAAGTATTGGTGATCAGCCGCTGTGTTTATGGCGGGCTATCGCCCGAAGTAAAAAAGGTGTGGGATCGATGCATCCCCGGTGTGCTGCCGTTTTTTACACATCGCGAGGGCAAGATGCACCATATGCGGCGATATACCCACGAGCGCAGCATTACGATGCTGTTTTATGGCGACATCACCGCAGACGAAAAGGCGCTTGCAGAAAAAATTGCGAAAGGAAACAGTATCAATTTTTGTGCAAAAACGTGGGATGTACAATTTGCCCAAAGTGCACAGCAGATACCTATGGTGTGCAAGATATGAAAACAGTATTTTTAACAACCAGCCCCAAAAAGCATAAAAGATGGGCAAACTCTACGTATTTTCTTTGGCTGACGAAACTGTTTTTTGCCAAAAGCGATGCTATTTGCCTGGATTTAGGCGGCAAAAAAGATTATGATCGGATTTTACAAGCATGCAAAGACGCCGATGCTGTTGTATTTGCGATGCCTGTATATGTTGACGCTATCCCCTCGCATGTTCTTGCGTTTTTAGAGGTGGCCGAAGAGGCTGCTAAACGCTGTAACTGGCATTGCAAGGTTTACACCATTACAAACTGTGGTTTTTTTGAGGGTGTGCAGTGCGAGGCGCTTTTGACGCAGATGGAATATTGGTGCCGACGCGCAAATCTTGCTTATAGTGGGGGGTTAGGCATTGGCGCGGGAGAGATGCTGGGCATTATACGCTTTACCAATGTGGCGCTGGCCGCGCTTATGCTTGTTGTGCAGTGCGTGATAGGCGCTTGTGCCGCAATCGCTACGCAGCAGCCGTTGCTTTCATCTGTTTTCCATAGTGTGAGCTGGCTTTCAATCGGCATTACGCTTGGCGTTTATATGCTGTTTAGTTTAGGCCTGTTTATTCATACCATTTGCTTTGCACAAGCCATCCGCCAGCACAAAACCATTAAAAATCGCTATACCACCGTTTGGTTTTGCGGGCGCTGGCTATTTATGCTGTTTGCTTCGCTGTTTTGGACAATCCGCGCAGCAGGGCATTTTGTTCCGCTTTGGGGGATGCTGCACAAAGTGCCAAAGGATACGCAATAAGTATACAGTGTTAGGCGCAGCCCCCTATAAATTTGCCAAAACCGATTTGCAAATGCATGCCAATCAAAACGATGTGCCTTTGCCGCGCGCCATCATCCAACAATTTACGCTATAATTATGAATATATATACAAATATCCTTACATTATAATACAAAGATATCCATAATCTGCTTTTTTATTTTAAAAAAGCAGATTTTTTTGCCCTTTGCAACACGCAAACGCTTTGCTTTTAATAACACGTGGCGTATAAGCGCATGGCACAAGGTTTTTATTGCATTTCACGCTTATGAAATATTCCAAAAAAAACGCTTTTGTTTTAATTGTAGTGTTAAAAATTTGACAAATTGCTACGAAATTTGCGCAAAAGCCTATCAATATTGAAAATCAAATGCTATACTATACTAAAAGAGTTGAAGGGCGCAGTGTGTATACACATAAAACTTGGCACGCATACACGCATGGCGCAGCATGTATCACAGCAACACAACATATATAAAAGCACAGTGCGCATTGGCATAAACCGATACGCACTAGTATCATTTTGTTCAAAAGGAGAAACACCATGAGCGAAGCGCAATCCATTTTTTCGCAAATTAATGATTTTAATGATAATTTAATTGCAAATATTCAAGGCGGCGTGATTATCTGCCAATTTGATGCGGCCACGGGCAAATCCAAAGTAATCTATTTAAGCGAGGGCTGGACGGCTTTAACGGGTTACACGATGCAGGAGCTGAATGAAAATTTTGACGGAAACCCCCAGGCGCTAGTGTATCCCCCTGACGGCGCTAGGTGCAACGATGTATATAGCAAGCAAATTGCGATGGGAAACCGCTATGAGCTGGAATATCGCTTTCGCCGCAAGGATGGGCGCTTAATTTGGGTAATTGACAAAGGCGTTGTTACGCGCACTGCCGATGGATACAATCAAAACCAAAGCATTATTACCGACATCTCCCCCATTAAGGCCAGCGAAGAGAAGCTGCGCATGAGCGAAACGCGCTTTCGCATTGCGATTAATGCGGCGCATGCGGCTGTGTTTGAATTTGATATTGCCGAAAAGCGATATATCTTTTTGGATAATGCGCCGGTGATTTTTCAAGCCGAGGCACAAGACGTTCTTGCCGCATACGAAGCAGCGCCTTTTCACAAACGTGATTTTACCATGGAGGATATTTTTTTGCATTGGTATCATCCCGATGATGTATCGATGCTGCTTCGCCTACACGGCGAAGTAACAGGCGGCACCATTGGCGAATGCGATTTGCGTGTGCGCCAGCCGGACGGCAGCTATATTTGGTGCAAGCATCATTATGCCACGGTGGACGACGAAAGCGGCACGCCCATTCGCATGGTTGGGCATTTGGTGAATATTGACGCACAGCACAGAAAAACCGAGCGTTTACTGCATGAAGCGCAAAGCGACGCGCTGACAGGGCTGTATAATAAAGCCGCTATCCGTGATTTGATTGAACAAATACTGGCAGATGCTCCACAGCATTCGCGCGCTATGCTAATGCTGGACATTGATAATTTTAAGGGCGTAAACGACCAGCTGGGGCATTTATTTGGAGATGCTGTTTTGATGGATGTGGCCGCTAAGTTAAAACGGCTGTTCCGCAACGACAGCGTGCTGGGGCGCATTGGCGGTGATGAGTTTATCATTTTGTTGCCGCCTGCTTGCGATGCGCAAAGTGCTGCCAAAAGCGCAGAATCCATTTGCGATGCGTTTCGCCACACGTATTTGGGAGAAAAAAGCGATTATAAAATCTCTTGCAGTATCGGTGTGGTGCAAGCGGATATCCATGACAGCTACGACACGCTGTTTCACAAGGCGGATTTGGCGCTTTATCAGGCAAAGGCTTTGGGGAAAGACCAATATGTGCTTTACACCCCGCAGCTGGGCGAGCGCTCGCCCATTGGCGCGCCGCGCGTAAACCAAAGCGAAACCGTGGACAGCGGCAAGCTGAAAATTAAAGAGCGTATTTTTGAATTGCTGTATGATTCGGTTGATTTTGGCGGCAGTGTAAACATGATATTGGCGCTATTGGGGCAGATGCTGGATGCCAGCCATATTTACATATATGAAAACACGCCGAATAATACGTATGCACAAGCCGTGTATGACTGGTGCGCAGAAGGCTATCGCCAAAGCATGCCCGAGCAGCTGCGTGTGCCGATTGCAGCGGTGGATTACTATTCGTATTTTGACGAAAACGGCATCTTTTGCTGCAATGATTTTTCCATGCTTTCGCCGCCGTTACAAGCGTTATATACAAAAAGTGGCATAGCCATTACGTTTCAGGTGGCCATTATTGAGGACAATACGGTGCGGGGCTTTATGCGATACGACTGTGTGAATTACGACACGCCACCCACGCCCGAGCAAATCGAAATTATGACTTTTGCGGCCAAAGTAACGGGTGTGTTTATTCTTAAAAAGCGCACAGATGAAAGCATAAAGCAGTATAATCAAAATAAAATGCAAGCGCTGGACCATGTGCCAAGTGCCATTTATGTTATCGACGAGGAGTATCGCTTGCAATATGCCAATAACTTGACTTTGCAGGTTAATCCGGAATTAGAGATTGGGCAAAAATGCCACGACGTGTTTATGCATCGCACACAGCCCTGCCCCAATTGCCCTGCGGCAGGCTGTTCGTCCGGCCCTTGCAGCACGGAAATCTATAATCCATACACAAAAATATGGATGATTGCCAACGCCTGCCGCATCCACTGGTCCGGCGATGAGCATATGCGCTTAGTTTGCTGCCAAATTATCACACAATATAAAGAACAGTCTTAATCCGATATTGCAAAATATCAAAAGCGGCAAGCGATCCGGTAGCTGATAGCAGTTACGGAATTGCTTGCCGCTTTGCTGCCTTGCCAAGCCAATTTAGCGCTTGCAGCAAGCCGCAGCGTTTACCCCGCGTGTACGCCTTTGCACCCACAAATCCGTAAAAAAACAACGCAAATTATTTTACAGCGGTGGATTTCTTGGCAATTTTGTCGTATAATGTAAGCATACTATCACATTGGCAAAAACTGCGTTTAAAAGAAAAGAGGGTTCCCATGAAACAGGGTTTTGTAAAGGTATCTGCCCCGTTTATTCCCGTTCGCGTAGCAGACTGTGCGTTTAACACGGCGCAGATTATCGCACAAATCAAGCGCGACGCGGCGCACGGCGTTGAAGTGCTGTGCACGCCGGAGCTTTGCATTACGGGATATAGCTGCGGCGATTTATTTGCGCAAAAAACGCTGCAACGCGCTGCCGAAGCGGCACTGTGTGAAATTGCCCGTGCTACGCGCGGCATAGAAATGCTGTGCTTTGTTGGCGTGCCGCTGGTGCATTTAGGAAAGCTATATAATTGCGCCGCCGCCGTTAGTGCGGGCCGCATTTTGGGCATCGTGCCAAAAACGCATGTGCCAAATTACAGTGAATATTACGAGCTGCGCCATTTTGCCCCTGCCCCATGCGAAAACAGCATTTTACTTTTAGAGGGTGTACAAGTGCCTTTTGGCACAAAGCTTTTATTTGAATGCAAGGGCATGGCAGAGCTTGTGGTGGGCGCAGAAATTTGCGAAGATTTGTGGACGGTAAACCCGCCCAGCTGCGCGGCCGCCATTGCGGGCGCCACATTGATTGTAAACCTTTCTGCAAGTGATGAAACGCTGGAAAAAAGCGAAGCGCGCAAAGACCTTGTGGCTGCCCATAGCGCAAGAATTTGCGCGGGATATGTATATTCAAACGCGGGCGAAGGTGAATCCAGCACGGATATGGTGTTCAGCGGGCAACGCATTATTGCAGAAAACGGCAAAGTGCTGATGAACACAGAGCCTTTCAAGGCCTGCGCCGCTTGCACGGATATCGACGTGGAAAAGCTGCATCTTTTGCGCATGCGCACCAACACCTTTTTGCAAAACGCCAGCGGCTACGAGCGCATTTTATTTACGCTGCCGATACAAAAGCTGCGCCTTGAAACGCCCATTTGCAAAACGCCATATTGGCCCGCAAACAGCGCGCAAAGCGCCCGCATTTTTGCCGACGCACTCACTATACAAGCGCATGGCCTTGCAAAGCGCATGGCGCATACGAATGCGCAAAGCGCGGTGATTGGTATTTCGGGCGGGCTTGACAGCTGCCTTGCGCTTTTGTGCGCAGTAAAGGCATGCAATATTTTGCATTTGCCCTGTGAAAAAATATTGGCCGTCAGCATGCCGTGCTTTGGCACAAGCGAACGCACACATCGCAACGCAGCGCTTTTATGCGAAGCGCTGCATGTAACCTTGCGCGTAATTCCGATTACCGACACGGTGCAAAGCCATTTTGCAGACATCCAGCACAGTGCCGACAATTACAACGTTACGTTTGAAAATGCGCAAGCGCGTGTGCGCACGCTGGTGCTGATGGACCTTGCCAATGAAACCGGCGGCCTTGTGGTTGGCACGGGCGATTTATCTGACTTGGCGCTGGGCTGGGCCACATTTGCGGGCGACCATATCAGCATGTACGGCGTAAATGCGGGTGTGCCAAAAACATTGGTGCAAAAAATTGTAGAAAACGCCGCTGATAAAGCAGACGAGCCGCTGGCCGCCATACTGCGCGATATTTTGGCCACACCCATCAGCCCCGAGCTTTTGCCCGGCAACGAGCAAGCACGGCAGGAAACCGAAGCGCTTGTGGGGCCGTATGCATTGCATGATTTTTTCTTGTATTATATGCTGCGCTACGGCTTTGCGCCCACAAAAATCTTTGCGCTGGCACAAAGTGCGTTTGCCGATATATATACCAATCACGACTTGCTGCATTGGCTGGAGGTATTTTATCGCCGCTTTTTTGCGCAACAGTTTAAACGCAGCTGTATGCCGGACGGGCCGAAGGTGTGTGATATTTCGCTGTCCCCGCGCGGCGACTGGAAAATGCCTAGCGACGCCATAGCCACGCTTTGGCTAGAGGAAATTGCACTGCTGCGCGAAGGCAAAGCATAGCGCGAAAGCCTAACTGCGCCGCTTTGCGGCATTACGCAGGGCGTGGCCTTTGCGCAAAAACAGCCTTGCCCTTATTGGGTTTTACTGTGCACGCGGCAAAGCGCGCATGCCCACGAAAGGAATGTTGGTTATGGATTTTCTGCGCTTCACGGGCATTGTGTTCACCTTGTGCGTGAGTTTGATTTTGCCTGTTTTTGCCGCTGCTTTTATTTGTAAGCGGTTTCGATTGCGGCTTTTGTATGTGCTTTTGGGTGCGCTTGGCTTTATTGTGATGCAAATGCTGATTCGCATACCGCTACTAGGCAGTGCCTATACACAGTTTTATCTTAGCGCCATGCCGCCGATTGTATCGATATTTTTACTGGCCTTTACAGCAGGGCTGTTTGAAACGGGCGGACGATATTTGGTGTTTCGGCTGTTTTTTAAAAACGAGCGCCGCTTAGTAGGCGCGCTGGGCGCGGGCATTGGGCATGGCGGCATAGAGGCCATCGCACTGGTGGGTATCAATTATTGCAATTTTATCATTATCGGCGCGCTTTTGCTGTTTGCGCCGCAAAGCGCATTGCTGCCTGCGTTAGGCATTACCGATGCAGTGGCAGCGCAGTTTTGCGCCATTTCCCCTCTTGGCTTTTTTGCAGCGGGGGTGGAACGGGTTTGCGCCATGACGCTACATGTTTTTTTAAGTGTTTTACTGTTTTATTTTATGCAAAAAAAGCAAAGCCTGCGCGGTTTTGCGCTTGTTACCTTCATTCACACCGTTTTTGATTTCACGGCGCAGCTGCCACGGCTGTTTGTTAAAAACGCCGATGCACAGCTATTACTTGCCGAGCTTATTGTATTGATAGGCGCCGTTATCTGTGGCTTTTTTCTGTTTCGCCTTGCAAAGCGTTGGCCGCGCGATGCGGCACCGCTTTGTACAAAGGAGGATATTGTAAATTGAACAGCATTACGCGCAAATTTTTCTTTTCTAAAAAGCTGATGCGCCGCGCGGGCGAGCACGGGGACATGCCCAGTGAAAGCACCTTATTGCGAAATGCGCTGCGCGTGGCGTGGCCATCTACGCTGGAAAGCTTTTTGGTTGCCATTGTGGGTGTAGTGGATACCATTATGGTAAGCAGCCTCGGCGACTATGCCATTGCCGCCATCGGCCTTACCGCGCAGCCAAAATTTATTGGGCTTGCGGTTTTTCTTTCCTTAAACGTGGCGGTCAGCGCCATTGTGGCGCGCCGAAAAGGCCAAAACGACCGCGAAGGCGCAAACCGCGTGCTAACGCAAGCGCTGCTTTTAACAGTTGGGTTTGCAGTGATTGTCACGGCTGTTTGCGTACTATACGCAGATACCATTATGCATTTGGCAGGCACAAATGCCGATACGCACGAAACGGCTGTGATGTATTTTCGTATCATTATGGGCTGTATGGCGTTTAGCGTTATTTCAATGGTTATCAATGCTGCGCAGCGCGGCGTGGGCAACACAAAAATTGCTATGCGCACAAACCTTGTGTCCAATCTTGTAAACATCTGTTTAAACTATCTGCTGATTAGCGGCAAATTTGGCTTTCCGCGCTTAGAAGTGCGCGGCGCGGCCATTGCCACAGTGCTGGGCACCGTTTGCGCGATGGTGATGTCTTTGCGCACAGTGCTTGCGCCCGGCGGGTTTTTGCACTTGCATTTTGAACGCCAATACTTAAAATTTGACAAGCAAACCCTGCGCTCTGTGTGGAGCGTGGGCGGCACCACATTATTAGAGCAATTGTTTATGCGCTTTGGATTTTTAAGCTTTGCCATGATTGTAGCAAAGCTAGGCACAGTGGCATTTGCAGCGCATCAAATTGGCATGAATATTTTAAGCCTATCCTTTTCGTTTGCCGATGGGCTTTCTGTGGCTGCGGTGGCACTTGTGGGGCAAAGCCTTGGGCAAAAGCGCGTGGATTTGGCGCGCATTTACGGCAGCATTTGCCAGCGCATCGGCCTTTTGTGCTCGCTGATATTGGCCTTTATTGATATCGTTTTTGGCGAATTTATGTTTGGCGCGTTCACCGATTCCCCTGTTATTTTGCGATATGGCGTAATTATTATGAATTTAATTGCCTTTATTGTGTTTACACAAATTGCACAGGTGATTTACAGCGGATGCCTGCGCGGCGCGGGCGACACAAAATTTGTGGCGTTGGTTTCGCTTGTGAGTGTGGCGTACATTCGCCCTTTGGCGGCGTATTTGCTGTGCTACCCGCTGGGCTTTGGCCTGATTGGCGCGTGGCTTGGCATGGCGCTGGATCAAGCCGTGCGCCTCGGGCTAACCTCGTTGCGTTTTAAAAGCGGAAAATGGATGAATATTCAATTATAGAAGGGAACGAATTACAATGGCAAATTTGAAAAACTGCGCAATTTTAAGCGACGCTTTTGGCCCGTCTGGCTTTGAACACGATGTGGCGGATGCAGTGTGCGCGCTATTATCCGGCTTTGACACGCGCCGCGACAGCATGCAAAACGTGTATGCATTTTTGCCCGAACAGGAAGCGGATTTGCCGCTTGTGATGCTGGACGCGCATATGGACGAGGTGGGCTTTATGGTGCAAAGCATCACCGATAAAGGGCTTTTGCGCGTTGTGCCGCTGGGCGGCTGGGTGGAAACCAACATTCCGGCCCACACATTTTGGGTTAAAAACAAAAATGGCGAGCTGATTAAAGCTGTTTCGGCTTCAAAACCCCCGCATTTTACAAACGCCGCAGACAAAGGCGCAATTGCTATTGAAGATATTTTGCTGGACGCTGGTGTAACCTGCCGCGACGACGCAGCGCAGCTTTTAGGGCTGGAGGCGGGCGCGCCCGTGTGCCCTGATGTAAGCTTTGAATACAACGAGGCCACCGATATGCTTTTGGGCAAGGCGTTTGATTGCCGCTTGGGCTGTGCCGCTACCGTTGAGGTGCTGGGCCGATTATCTGCCCGCCCCTTGCATGTGCGCGTGGCCGCATCGTTTTCCACACAAGAAGAAGTGGGCCTGCGCGGCGCAAAGATCACCGCACAGCGCCTGCGCCCGCAGCTTGCCATTTGCCTTGAGGGCACGCCAGCAGACGATATCCATATCCCCGAAAGCGAAATACAGGGCGGCCTTGCGCGCGGCGTGCAGATACGCCACCGTGATGCAAGCATGATTGCGCATCCTGCTTTTGTTGCATTTGCAAAAAAGGTTGCCGAGGAAAACGGCATCCGTTATCAATGCGCTGTACGCACGGGCGGCGGCACAAACGGCGGCAATATACACCTTGCTGCCGATGGCGTGCCCACGCTGGTGCTGGGCATCCCCGTGCGCTATGCACACACACATTATGGATACGCCGCGCAAAGCGACGTGGACGCAGCGATAGACCTTGCCGCTGCCATTGTAAAGGCCTTAACGCCCGATAGTTTGGCAACGCTTTTGGGCGACACAATTTTGTAAAACCGCAGGCGGCGCGAAAGCATTTTTGCATAGGTTACAATTTTAAATCATATGGCGCGAAAGCGTTTTTGCATAGGTCACAATTTTAAATCCAAGCAGCGCAAAAACCGGATTTTTTGCATCTTTGTGCTGCACGCACTCCCCTACTTTTCATGGTAATTTGTTTATGCAATTTTACAGCCTTGCGCGTGATTGCGCATAAAATAAAAGCAGAAGCCGAAAAACTCGGCTTCTGCTTTTGATTTACTGTGTTGCTAATAGCATGCGCTGTATCGGCTTTTATACTTTACGCCTGAGCTGAAACAGTGCACGGCACGCTTTGCTGTGCCAGCGCCTCGCGCAGCGTAATGGCAATTTGGTCAGGACAAGAGGTTTTTTTCGTGCCGCAGGTTATGCCCTGCAAACGCGCGATAACTTCTTCGGCTTCAAGGCCTTTTACCAATGCGCAAATGCCCTTTAAATTACCGTTGCACCCGCCCATTACAGAAAGCGCTTCGATAACGCCCTCTTCAGAAAGCTGCACTTCGGTGTAAAGCGAGCATACGCCTTTATTGGTACGTTTATACGTCATGAACTATTTTCCTCCGCATTCAAAAAAATTGGCGATTCAATCCGTTGTGCTTTTGATTGTAACATTTTAAAGCAGGTGTTTCAATGCCAAATTCTGTCGCAGTGGCGCAAAGCGAGCCGAATGCCGAAACTTCGTAGGTTTTTACGAAACTTGTAAAAATTACGTAAAGTTTTCGGTAGATTTTCACTGTGCATTTTACACAAATTTCGATATTGCATACAGGTGCAAACGCCAAACAGAAAACTGTGTGTAAATCAAAAGAAAGCCATTGACAAGCGCAAGCAAATTCGCTAAAATAGATAAGTACCGTTTGCACAGCAGCAATTTGCCGCACAAACGGGGATGTGCTTCGCGGATTTAGCTCATCCGGTAGAGCGTCTGCTTCCCAAGCAGAAGGCGACGGGTTCGAGTCCCGTAATCCGCTCCACAAAGCCGCTTATTTTGCTTTGCAAGATAAGCGGCTTTGATTTGCTTGTACGCGGCTTTGCTTTTATGTTACAATAGCAATAGCCTCTTCGAAAGGACGAACGCTTGATGGCATATAAACTCAATGAACATAGCGGCGACTGTCTTGCAGTGCCGCAATTAATCGTGGCAAAGCTGCCGGAGCTGGAAGATGACTGGCTGCGTGTGGCGCTTTATGTGCTGTCTACAGGGTGCACAGAGCCCGCGCAAATTGCGCAAGCGCTGCGCCTTGCAAGCCCAAAACGTGCCAAAGAAGCCCTTACCTATTGGAAAGGCGCGGGGCTTTTATGTGATGATCGCGCTGCGTTGCCCGCAGGTGCCTGTTTGGACGGGGCTTCGATGCCCACTGCATGCGCGCCCCGCCTTACCACGCGCGAGATAACAAAAGCGGCGCAAACAGATGGCAATATCGCTTCTTTGGTGCAGGAATGCCAAGCGCTGCTGGGCGCCGTACTCACGGAAAACGATACCAGCGAGATTGTGTCGCTTTATTTGTCGGATGAATTGCCACCGGATATGATTCTTTTAGGCGTGGCGCACTATGCCGCGCTGGGTAAGCGCTCGGGCAAATATATTGCGCGCGCCTTGCGCTCGTGGCAAGCACAAGGCATCGACACCGGCGCTGCCGCCGAGCGATATTTGCACAGCTTGGAACAGCGGGAACGCAACGAGGTGCTTGTGGCGGAGCTGTTTGGCCTACAAGCGGCCAAATTTACACGCGCAGAAAGCACGCTGATTGCCGAATGGTTTGAGGGCTTTGGCTATGCCAGCGAGATGATTAGCGAAGCGCTTGGCTATGCAGGCGAACACCGCACCGTGCGATATGTAAACGGTATTTTGCGCGCGTGGTATGCAAAAGGCTTTAAAACCGCCAAAGATGTACAGGCTGAAAGCGCAACCGGCATGGCAAACGTGCAGCCAATGGGCAAGGCACCAAAACGCGATATTTTGCAAAATGCGCGTGGCACAGTGCCTGTGTACAAGCCGCGAAAAAGCTAAAACCTAAACGCGCATTTGCGCAAAACCCCCATAAGGAACACTGTTTTGGAAAGGTGCGATTGTAACATGAAGCAAGACGAGCTTTATCGCCGTGCGGCGCGCAATATCGCGGCAAAACGGCAAAAGGCATATACACTGGCGCTTGAAAAACAAGCGGCGGTGAAAGCTGCGCTGCCGGCCTTATCGGCGCTGGAAGCAAAGCGCACTGCCGCTGGCATCGAAGCTGCGCGCCTTTGCGCCGCAAGCGCGCCGCAGCCGCAAAGAGACGCCGCGATTGCCGCGCTGAATGCGCTGGACGCCGAAAAACTGGCGCTTTTGCAGGCAAACGGCTATACCTTGCGCGATTTAGCGCCGCATTTTGCTTGCGATATCTGCCAAGATACAGGCCGTGTGGGCGGCGAGCCATGCGCATGTGTGCACGCCGAGGCGCGCAGGCTGCGCCAGCTGACTTTAAGCGCGGTGTCGCCTCTTTCGCTGTGCAGCTTTGCAAGCTTTTCGCTGGATAAGTATCCAAACGAACGGCAGGACGGCATCAGTGTGCGCGAGCACATGGCAGGCATCTTGCATTTTTGCGAGTGCTATGCACAGGATTTTGGCCGCACCAGCGAAAGCCTTTACCTTTGCGGCAGCGCAGGGCTTGGCAAAACGCACTTGGCGCTTTCGATTGCAAATGTGGTGCTGCAAAAAGGGCACGATGTGCTGTATGTCAGCGCGCAAGGCGTGTTTGACGCGGTGGAAAAAGAGCATTTTCAAAGCGGCGGGGACACGATGGCGGGCTTGCTTTCGGCCGAGCTTTTGATTTTGGATGATCTTGGCACAGAATATCTAACGCCGTATATCGGCAGCTGCCTGTACGACATTATCAACACGCGCTGGAACCGTAAGCTGCCCACCATTTACACCAGCAATTTTGTGCGCACAGATGACCTTGCAAAGCGCTATACCGAAAAAATTGTTTCGCGCCTTTTGGGCGCATGCCAAACGCTGCATTTTGTAGGCGATGATATTCGTTTGCTGGATAAATAGCCGATTAATGCATGATTTACGAGATACGAGCAATGCTATAACAAAAGAAATTGAGGGACGAATGGAAAGAAAAGAAAACATTATGGGCACAAAGCCTGTAAACAGCTTGCTGATGGGCATGGCTTTTCCCATTATGCTGAGCATGCTGGTGCAGGCATTATATAATATTGTAGACAGCGTTTTTGTGGCGCAAGTGAGCGAGGCGGCGCTGACGGCGGTAAGCCTGGCGTTTCCGATACAAGCGCTGATGATATCGGTGGCCGTGGGCACCGCAGTGGGCATCAACGCGCTATTAAGCCGCCGTTTGGGCGAGAAAAAGCGCAAAGAGGCTGCATTAGCAGCAGAAAACGGCTTGTTTTTGGCCGTGCTTTCGTGGCTGGCGTTTGCTGTGTTTGGGCTATTGTTTAGCCGATGGTTTTTCTCTTTTTTCTCTGAAAGCACTGAAATTATCCGTTCAGGCGCAAATTATTTAAAAATTTGCACGGTGTTTTCATTTGGTTTATTTGGGCAAGTAACCATGGAGCGCATTTTGCAATCTACCGGCAAAACCGTGTATCAAATGATTGCGCAGCTTGTGGGCGCGATTGTGAATATTATTTTAGACCCCATTTTTATCTTTGGCCTTTTTGGCATGCCCAAAATGGGCGTAGAGGGCGCGGCCGTGGCCACAATTATTGGGCAAATATGCGGGCTTGCCGTGGCGCTGATGATTAATCATGTGAAAAACCACGAGATTCGCTTATCGTTTCGCGGTTTTCGGCCGGATTTTCACACGATACGCAGCATCTATCGCGTGGGCTTCCCCTCGATTATCATGCAAAGCATCGGCAGTGTAATGGTGTTTGGCATGAACATGATTTTAATTCAATTTACCGAAACGGCTGTTTCAGTGTTTGGCATTTATTTTAAGCTGCAAAGCTTTATTTTTATGCCCGTATTTGGCATTACCAATGCCATGGTGCCCATTGTGGCATACAATTACGGCGCGCGCGCAAAGCAGCGCATTGTGCAAGCAATGCGCATGGCGCTTATCATGGTAAGCGTGGTGATGGCGCTTGGCACACTGGTATTTCAATTAGCGCCGGGCCCGCTTTTGCAAATGTTTAATCCTACGCCTGCGCTTTTAGAAATTGGCGTGCCTGCACTGCGAATTATATCCATCAGCTTTCTATTTGCGGGCGTTGCGATTGTGCTGTCTAGCCTGTTTCAGGCGCTTGGCAGCGGCTTTTTAAGCCTTGCGATGAGCGTGGTGCGTCAGCTGGTGTTTATCTTGCCATGCGCATGGCTTTTGGCCACCTTTGTGGGGCGCGATGCCGTTTGGTTCAGCTTTGTACTGGCAGAATGCGTGTCGATTGTGATGGCCGTGATTTTTTATCGGCATATTTATCGCACCAAAATCCGCAATATTGAAAACGTTGCATTTGATTAGTTTTTTTATATGAAAAATGCCCGCTATAAAGCCGATTGTGTTGGCTTTATAGCGGGCATTTTGTGTTTTATTGATATTTTTCGGTGGCGTATGCCTCGAGAAAGTTTTGCAGATGTGAATAGATCAGCTTTTTCAGCCGTTCGCGCGTGGCATCGTCCGGCTCGCCAAAGGCATAGCTGCGCTCATAACAGAAAAAGATGGGTGTGTAATAGCAAAAGGCTAAATAGGCAGCGCTGTTTTCTGCAAGAAAACCCAGCTCCATTAATGTGTTCATCATGCCGCCGGCATACTGCACCGGCTCGTCAAACATCCATTTATGATACAATTCCCGCAGCGGCTCATTGCAGCCTTGCTCCAAACGCATAATGCGAATAAAACGATTGTTAAATGGCTCTGTAAGATAATCCTCTACAAAGGTGTCGCATATTGCAAAAAAGGTGTCGCGCGTGATTAGCGACGGATTTGCCAGCTTTGCGTTTAGCTTGCCAAACGCCTCATCGGCATTTTGGCAAAAGCGCTCGCACATGGCATCCAGCAAAGCCTGTTTGTTTTTGTAATAGTAATAAACCGTGCTTTCTTTCACGTTGTTTGCATAGCAGATATCGCGGATGGAGGAAGCCGAGTATCCCTTTTCAGAAAAAAGGCGCAGCGCTGTGTTAAACAGCTTTTCTTTTGTATCCAAAACATCCCTTCCCTTTTCTTTGAATTTCCCCATTTTATGCGTTTATAACGCTTGTTAAGCTCAGTATACCATAAAGTAAAAATTTGTCAATATGCAGGCATAAAAGGATTTTCTTGACGATGCGGCCTAAAGTAGATACAATGAAACATAAAGCAAAACGATATATCGAAAGGGTGAATGGAATGGCAGGTGGCGCTTTAGTGGCATGTGTGTTTTTGGCAAGTGGGCACTCGAAACGCTTTGGCAGCGACAAGCTGTGCTTTACATTTCGCGGCATGCCGCTGGCAGAATATGTATTGCGCCGCCACCCCGCCGAAATTTTTATCAATACAGTGGTGGTTACGCGTTCGCCCAGCGTGGCGCTTGCCGCCGCAATGCGCGGCTTTACCGTGGCGGAAAACGAGGACGAAACCGATGACATCGCAAAAACCATTCGTTTGGGCCTTTCCGTGTTGCCAAAAAACGTTGACGGCTGCATGTTTTCGGTGTGTGACGCGCCCTATTTTACACAGGAAAGCACAAAGCTTCTTGTGAACACCTTTGCGGAAGATACAACACGGATTGTGGCCGCAAGCGCAAATGGCGTGCGGCAAAACCCCGTTATTTTCCCGCAAAGCTTGTTTGCAGAGCTTGCTGCACTGCCGCAAAATCAGGGCGGCGCCTTTGTGATAAAAAAATATCCTGCACTATTGCGCCTTGTGGAGGTGCCGCCCGACGAGCTGCGCGATATTGACCGCCCTTGTGATATTGTGTAAAATAGACTGTATACGAATTTTAACGCCTATAAGCGATGAAAACTTGTGAGGAACAACGTACGATGATAGATGAATGTGCATTGCGCGCCCTGCCGCAAACCGACGCGGTTTTGCGTGCAAACGAATGTGCCGCGCTGCTGCGCGTACATGGCGCGGGGCTGACCTGTGCCGCCGTGAAAACCGTGCTGCACACGCTGCGCGCGCAAATATTAGACAAAAAACAGCCCGACACCTCGATAGCGGCTGTTTGCGAGGGTGCCGCGCTTTTGCTGCGTGCGCCTGTTTCACCCCGCCGCGTGATTAATGCAAGCGGCATTGCGCTGCATACTGGGCTTGGCCGTGCGCCGCTGGCACTTGAAGCGCGCGAAGCCGTGCAAAACGCATGCGGCTATACCGATATTGAGTATGATTTGGCCAAAGGGCGGCGCGGCGAACGCGGCAAAGAAACCAATGCGCTTTTGCGCGATATCACAGGCTGCGAAGCGGCATTTTGCGTAAATAATAACGCGGCAGCGCTGCTTTTGGCGCTGAGTGCACTGGCAAAAGGGCGGCCCGTTGCCGTGTCGCGCGGCGAGCTTGTGGAGATTGGCGGCGGGTTTCGCGTGTCGGAAATTATGGCGCTTTGCGGCGGCAAAATTGAGGAAGTGGGCACCACAAACCGCACCCACCTGCGCGATTATGAAGCCGCGCTGAAAAACGGGGCCGGCCTTATCTTAAAGGTGCACACGTCTAATTTTTATCAAAGCGGGTTCACCGCCAGTGTGGAGCTGGATGCACTTTGCGCACTGGGCAAGCGCTATCATGTGCCTGTAATTGCAGATATAGGCAGCGGCGCTGTATTGCCGCCGCGCGAATATCCGTTTGACGAGCCCGGCGTGCCACAGGCCGTTGCGGCAGGCGCTGATGTGCTGGTGTTCAGCGGCGACAAGCTTTTGGGCGGGCCGCAAGCCGGAATCATATGCGGAAAAAGCGCGTTTGTGGAGCAAATGCGTGTGCATCCGCTGGCGCGCGCAGTGCGCATTGATAAGCTATCTTTAGCAGCGCTTACGGCAACCTTGCGCCTTTATGTAAGCGCCGCGGCCGCAAAAGAGCGCGTGCCCGTTTTACAAATGGTTTGCCATGATGCCGATGCCCTGCGCGAAAAGGCTTTGCGCTTACAAGCAGCGGTGCTGGCGCTTTGCCCCGATGCAAGCTGCGCGCTTGTGCCCACTGTGCGCCCCGTTGGCGGCGGCAGTGTGCCAAATGCGGCTTTGCCAGGCTTTGCGCTGGCGATAAACGCGCGTGCCCCCGCTGCCCTTGCAGCTGCCCTGCGCGAAGCGCCTGTGCCTGTTATTGCGCTGGTGCGCGATCATGCCCTTTTGCTGGATACGGCCTGCATGACCGACGCGGAAATTGACGAAGCCGCAAAGGCACTGGCATTTGTGCTTTTTGCCGATGTGGCCAACGAGGGCGCTGCGTTATGAGCTTTACCATCATTACCGCAGGCCATATCGACCACGGCAAAACCGCCCTTGTAAAGGCGATTACCGGCATCGACGCTGACCGCCTGCCGGAAGAAAAGCGCCGCGGCATTACCATTGAAGCGGGCTTTGCCCCGTTTTGCGAAGGCGATGCAGAGGGGGTGTTTGTGGATGTGCCAGGGCATGAAAAGCTTTTGCACAATATGGCAGCCGCAGCCGGCTGCTTTGACGCTGTGCTATTGTGCGTGGACGTTGCCGAAGGGGTGATGCCGCAAACGCGCGAACACATGCAGGTGCTTTCGCTTTTGGGCGCAAAGCGCGGCATTGCCGTGCTGACAAAATGCGATAAAGCCACCCCCATAGAAATTGCCGAGGCGAAACGCGCACTTGCGGATTTTTTACAGGGCGGATTTATGCAAAATGCGCCTATTTTTGCTGTTTCGGTGCGCACCGCACAGGGGATGGACGCACTAAAGCAGGCTATTTTTGCTATGGCAAAAGCGGATACACCGCGCAAAAATGCGATAGACACGCCGTTTTTTATGCCGATCGACCGCGTATTTACCAAATCGGGTTTTGGCACTGTGGTGACGGGCGCTGCGCTTTGCGGCCATATCTGCGCAGGCGATGTGCTGACACTGTATCCATCGCAAAAATCTGTTACAGTGCGCGGCCTTGCCCACAGCGGACAAGCCGCCGCTATGGGCTACGCAGGGCAGCGCCTTTCGCTGAATGTGCCGCAGCTCGCTACCCATGAAATAGAGCGCGGCGCAGTGCTGTGCGCCGTAAAGGGGCTTTGCTTTCAGCGCGCATTCGGCGCGCGCATTACCGTGCCAAAAGAGCATGTGCCCTTGATAAACGGCAAAGAATTGCAGCTTTGCATTGGCACGGCGCATACTTTGTGCCGCGTTACGCTTTATGGCGAGCTTGCATATATACGCACGACCGATTTGCTGGCAGTGCGCGGCGGGCAGCGGTTTTTACTGCGCTCGCTGTCCCCTTGCGCCACGATTGGCGGCGGCGAAGTGCTATCACCGCTGTGTGAAAACGAAACGCGGTTTGACAAGCGGGAAAAAGCACGTCTTACGGCGTATCAAGCCGGAATAGACAGTGCGATTTTTTATGAGCTTTCGCGCCGCGCCTTATCGGCATCGGCAATACAAACGCTGTTTTTCTTTGAGGCACCTGCGGTAATCCATGCGGCGCTTGCGCGGCTTTTAGCGCAAGGGCAAATAGTAAACAGCGGCGGCGTGTATCGCCATGCACAGGGCACTGCGCCCGCAGCAAGTGCGCACACCGATGCGCTTTGCGCCTTTTATCTTGCAGCGGCACAAACACCGCCAAATTTATATGAAGCGGCCAAAGCCCTGCACATCCCCCTGCATCTAGCGCAGCACGCAGCAAATGCCCTTTGCGAGGGCGGCACGCTGATTTGCCTTTTGCAAGGCCTTTACATGCACCGCACGGCATATGATGCGATACTGCTTGCCGCAAAGGATTTGATTGCCGCCGAGGGCGGCGTAACCGTGGCAAGCTTGCGCGATAAAACCGGCTTATCGCGCAAATATACGCGCGCAGTGTTAGAGCATGGCGACGCAAACGGCGTTTTTATCAACACAGACACGGTGCGCACATTGCAAAACTAAATAGGAGGGCAGATGAGCGCCGGTGTGCTCCCCGGTCTTCAAAACCGGTGCAGGCGGCTTTTGCGCCGCCCAGGTAGGTTCGACCCCTATCTGCCTTCGCCAAAAACTCCCCCGTAGCAATGATTGCTACGAGGGAGTTTTATTATACCGATATTGCGCGTTTTTTTGGCGCGGCCTTGTTTTTTGTGCTGCGCGTTTTTGGGACGCGGCCTTGTTTCTTATGCTGCGCGTTTTCTATTCTTCTGCTGCGGCTTCGCTATCGTCTGCAATGGCCTCATTATTTTTCTGCTGATATTGTGCACAGGCTTTTTGCAATGCTTCGCGCTTTTTTAAGCGCGGATGCACGCAATGCCCATAATGAATTTCGCGATATTGGCGCCCCAGCTTTATGTAATGTTGCCGATAAAAACGGCAGTTTTTGCATATTTCTTCCTGCATGACAATTCACCCACAGCCATTATACACATGCGCAAGAAAAGAATGCAAGCATTACCATAATTTACATATGGTAAAATATGCCGTGTTTTTTCGTTTGCCTATAAGTGTATTCACCATTTAATGTGAGGATAAACAGCCTAGTGTATCCACGCGTTCCAGCAAAACTTCGATTTCGCCGCCGCAAATCATGCCGGCGCTGCCCGCATCGGCATTTGTCATTGCAAAGTGTAAACGCTTTGGCAATTCGCCATTTGTTAGCTTTTTCGCTTCCTCAATAACTTGGCTTTCGGCAAAGCCGCCGCCAACCGTGCCCACAATTTGATTATCCTGCAAAAGCACCAAACGCGCGCTGGTGCCGCGCGGCGCAGAGCCTTTTTTTTGAATTACCGTGGCAAGCACGCGCGTCTTGCCGCCGCAAAGCGCCGCAAGCACCTCGCGCTGTGCCGGCACCCCGCGCGAGAGCGTGTGCCGCACGCGCACAAGCTGGGCGGCGATAGAAACGGCTATCTCGGCCACGCTTTCCGCGCCGATATCCTCGCCGATAGGCGCATACACACGTGCAAACTGCTCGGCAGTATAGCCCTCTTGTAAAAGCTCGTCACGCAGCATGGCATTTTTGCGGCGCGAGCCAATCATGCCCACATAGGCATACGGGCGGTTTAAAACATACGTAAGGCAAAGCTTATCTTGCAAATGGCCACGCGTTACAATGGCAAAATAGCTGCTGTCTGTATAGGCAACATTGGCAAGCGCCTCGTCAAACGGCGCGCAGCAAACGGTTTTTGCTGTTGGAAAGCGTGTACGATTCGCAAATTCGGCGCGGTCGTCCATCACTGTAACGTCAAAATCCAATTGCGCGGCCAGCGGGCAAAGCATGGCAGACACATGCCCCCCGCCGCAAAGCACCAACGTGGGGCGCGGATAGAATATTTCCCGATAAATATTGCCAAATACCCCTTCTTCCCCGCTTTCGCACAGGGTTTTTTCGCCAGTGTTTAGATTGGTTTGCACGATGCAAGATTGGCCTTTATCCAGCCTATTTGCCACCGTTTGATAAAAATGATGCATGCTATAACACCCATCCTTTTGTTCTTTTTAAACGCCGTCCACTTCGATTGCTTGAAAATGCAAAATGGCTTCTAATACACCGCCGCCAACGCTGAGTGCCTTGTCGGACACGGTGAAGCAGTATTCTTGTATGCCGCGCGGATCGATATCACCGCTTTTCATGCCTTGCTGCACGGGCGTGCCTTGCACCAGCATGCCGCGCACCACACCCGACACGCCCGCAACTACGGGCGTATCCCCTACATACGCCACCACATCGCCTTTATGCACCATATCGCCGATGCTTGCTTTTGGGCAAAACACGCCGTCTGCGCCAGCGCGCAAAAGGCGCTCTGTGGTGTAGCCCGCAATGTCGCCCGGTATGCCTGTGTTTGCAATGGGGCTGCCAGTATATAAAACGCGGCCTAATGTGTGCCCGCGCTTTGTTTCCACGGCGGCATCGCAATCCTGCCCCGCTGTAAAGCCGGGCCCCACACCGATGACAAGCGGCGCCATGCCGCGCTGTGTGCCCGTATTGATTTTGGCAAGCACCGCGTCTACCAGCACTGCGGCGCCAAGCTCTTTGCATAATAAGGCGGCATCGCCCACATAAACGGCAATTTCTTTACGGGTTAGGATGACGCGAGCGTCCTGTATACTGTTTGCGCATACAGCTGTGATGCCCTCCACCGTTTGCTTGCCCTGCAAAACCGCCGCCGAAAACGCCACGGCGCAGCGCACAGTGGTGGGGGCAGGCAGCTCTGTCATTGCCACAGAAAACCCGCTGCGTACCAAACGACACGCAATGCCGGAAGCGATATCCCCTGCGCCTTTTATAACAATTACCATAGCTTTTCCTCTTTTAGCGACACGATGTGGCAGGCTGTGTGGCCATAGGCGGCAAGCTCGGCCTTGACCAAAGCGCCAAAGGCCGCCGCCTCATCGGTATCGGCTTGATTTAAAATAAATATCGGCGCAAAGCGGCCATAGCCGCATGCCAAAATGCGCGCAAGCATCTGCGGTGAAACGGGCGTTTGCTGCCCCACAAAGCCGCACGCCGCCATTGCCAGCGGCCAGCGGTGGCACACCTCGCACAGGGGCTGCCCAATAGCAGAAAGGCCCGCCACGGCAAACACCGACGTGGTGCCCTCGGGCAATACAGGCTCGTCGGCGCTTGGAAACTTTACGGGCAGCGTGTGCGCGCCGTCGGCCTCGGCAATTACCGCATCGGCATGTGCCATCAAAAATGTAAGCATGTCGATTTGCGGCGCACAAAGCTTGTCCTCAGGCGCGGGCGTACCTGCCAGCACAATTTTGCCGCCTGCAAAATAGGTTTCGGCCAAACAGGTGTCGTCATCCACGATACAGGCAAGCCCCTCGCGCTCGTCTGGGCGCATAATGTGCGTGGTGGTAAGCGCTGCTGTGCGCGCGCCCTTTTGGCGAAACGCATCGCAAAGCTTATACAAAAGCGTGGTTTTACCGCCAGAGCCGACAAGCGCCACCACATGCTTTTGCGGTGCGTCTAGCCCCAGTATCGAAAGATAGTCTAAACTGTCCAAATCCTGCCTCCTGCTCTTTGTGTTTTGCGTAATTGGATTTCGCGCACACTGTATGGCGTGCTTATACTGTTAAACCCATTATAACAAGTTTTTTTACAATTGCCATAATTTGCAGAATTTTTCTTGCGCTTTTTTGTAATATTGCGTATGATAGTAAAGAGCACAGGCTGCAAGGCTTTGTGCAAAAAGACTTATAAAGGAGGGGTATGGGATGGATTTTTCGCGTTTATCCAAGCTTTCGCACGCCGGCGGCTGAGCCTCTAAGCTGGATCCGGGGGCACTGACACAGGTTCTGTGCGGATTGCCTTCCATGCAGCACCCCGATTTAATGGTGGGGTTTGACACAAGCGACGACGCATGTGTTTATCGCATATCCGATACCGAAGCACTGGTGGAAACAGTAGATTTTTTCCCGCCGGTTGTGGATGACGCGTATGCTTACGGCCAGATTGCCGCAACAAACGCGTTAAGTGACGTGTACGCAATGGGCGGCACACCGTTTTTGGCAATGAATTTACTATGCATCCCAATGTGCATGCCACAGGAAATTGCGGCGCAAATTTTGGCCGGTGGCTATTCAAAGGTGCTGGAAGCGGGCGCGATTATCGCGGGCGGACACTCTATTCGAGATGACGAGCCAAAATATGGCCTTTGCGTTACAGGCCGCGTGCACCCAATGCATGTTTGGGCCAATCGCGGTGCAAAGACGGGCGACGCGCTGATTTTAACCAAAGCGCTGGGCACAGGCATTTTAACAGGCGCGCGCAAGGGCGATGCCATTACCGAAGCCGAGCTTTTGCCCGCAATTGAAAGCATGACCACGCTAAATAAGGCTGCGGCCGAGGCGGCAGCGCCGTTCACCGTGCACGCTTGCACAGACATTACGGGCTTTGGCCTGCTTGGGCATGTGGGCGAAATGGCAGCGGCAAGCGGCGTTACGCTGCGCTTATTTGCCGACAAGCTACCGCTTTTGCCACAGGCATTGGCGCTTGCAGCCGAGGGATATCTGCCCGGCGGCGGCTGGGCAAACGCCAATTTTGTAAAGCCGAACACCTTTTATGCCGAATCCGTTTCCCCCGCACTGCAAAGCATTGCGTGGGACCCGCAGACCTCGGGCGGCCTTTTGTTTGCCGTGCCGCAGGCCGAGGCAGATGCACTTTTGGCGGCGCTTTTGCCCGCGTGCCCTTATGCCTGCATCATCGGCAGCGCAGAAGAAAAAGGCGAGCATGCCGTAATTATGCAATAAACCATCGTTCCATACAAAAAGCGGCGCTGTGCACTGTGCACGGCGCCGCTTTTTGTAAACTTTATAATTTTGCAAATAGACATGCTTTTATTTGCTGTCGATATAGCTGTACAGCGTATATTTGGATATGCCAAAATACTTCGACACCTTATCGCCGCTTTTGGTGATTAAAAACGCGCCCGCTTTGTTTAAAAACTGTATCGCACGGATTTTATCGTCTTTCGTCATCAGCGCCACAGGCTTTCCCACCAGTGCCACCGCATTGTCAATGAGCTCCTCTAATAATTCGCCCACGCTTTGCACAATGCGCTCGGGCTCTTTTGCGTCGCTTGCTTCGTCGGTGGAAATCAGCGCTTCGATGCCGCTTTGTGCAATGAGCATACCTGTGATATCGTAATTGATGGCAAAAATATATTGTGCACGGCCTGTATCATCCCGAATAAACATCGTGCTGGATTTTAGGATTTTTCCATCGCGCGTTTTGGTGAGGTACGCAAGATGATCCTCGCCCTTTCCCTCATGCGAAAGCGCCTCCAGCACCACGTGCGAGGGCCCGTCGCCCACTTTGCGGCTTGTTACCTCGCCGTTTTCGATGGCAACAATGGAGCTTTCGATATCGTTATCGCACAGCGAATGCACAACCACCTCGCAGCTGGGGCCAAATTGCCGCGCAACACCCTTTGCAAGCTGGGTAAGCATAACCAGCGTTTCTTTTTGCGCCATTTTATCTTCATTCCTTTCGCACAAACCCGCAGATTGTATCTGATATTTCTTTATTGTAACATAATAAACAAATTAATCAATAAAAATTTAGGCAAACAAATATTTTTTAGGCAGGCACAGGAAATCCCTTGCTTTTTTGGGGTGCCAGTGCTATGATGAAAGCAAAGAAAGCGTTGGTAATCGTGCAATTTTACGAATGGCTAACTCTTAAAATAAAATCGGCGGCTGTAACGGAGTGCTTTGCGCACGGGCTTTCATACCAGTATTATGAGCCCTGCTTTGCCGTGCAGCCTTTGGCGGAACAGGTGCTTTAAGCAAAATTGCTTAGTGCGCCTTTTTTATTGCCCAAAAACACGATAAACTGCTAAAACCATACGCTGTAAAGGAAGTGTGATACAAATGCTTTTAATTGGAAATGGCACCTTGCTTACGCGCGGCGAAGAGGCGCGCGTGATTGAAAACGGCTGTGTAGCTTGCGAAAACGATTGCATTGTAGCAGTGGGCGACACAAACGCCCTGCGCAAAAAATATCCCGATGCCGAATGGCTGGATGCCGCAGGCGGGCTGATTATGCCAGGGCTTATCAACGCGCACGGGCATATTTATTCTGCGCTTTCGCGCGGGCTTGCCATAAAGGGCTATGCACCGAAAAACTTTTTGGATATCTTGGATGGGCAGTGGTGGACGATTGACCGTCATCTCACCTTGCCCGACACCCGCATGAGCGCAATGGCAACATATCTTGACTGCATTAAAAACGGCGTTACCACAATGTTTGACCATCATGCTTCCTATGGCGGCATTGAGGGCAGCCTGTTTGCCATTGCCGATGCGGCAAAGCAGCTTGGCGTGCGCACCAATTTGTGCTATGAAGTGTCGGACCGCGACGGAGAAGAAAAAATGCGCGCCGCCATCAAAGAAAACGCCGATTTTATCGCCTTTGCACAAAAGGACGACACCGATATGATAAAGGGCATGATGGGCATGCACGCCAGCTTTACCCTTTGCGATAAAAGCCTTGCGCTTTGCCGCGAGGCAACCCCTGCGGGCACAGGCTTTCATATTCATGTTGCCGAGGGGATGGACGATGTGTATGACAGCCTTGCAAAATATCATAAACGCGTAATCCACCGCCTTTTTGACCATGACATTTTAGGCGATAAAACCATTTGCGGCCACTGCATACATGTAAGCGGCGGCGAAATGGATGTGCTGAAAGAAACAAACACCGCCGTGGTGCATAATCCGCAGTCCAACATGGGCAACGCTGTGGGCTGCCCGCCCACGCTGGACATGATGCGGCGCGGCATTTTAACGGGGCTTGGCACCGATGGCTACACCAATGATATGTATGAATCCTTAAAGGTTGCAAATATCCTGCACAAGCACCATTTGTGTAACCCCACGGTAGCGTGGAGCGAAGCGCCGCAAATGCTGTTTGCGGGCAATGCAAAGCTGGGCGCGCGCTATTTTGCGCACGAGCTGGGCGTATTAAAGGCTGGCGCCGCGGCGGATATTATCGTATCGGATTACATCCCGCTTACCCCGCTGCATGCAGAAAATGTAAACGGGCATACGCTGTTTGGCCTTACGGGCCGCAGCATTACCTCCACAGTTATAAACGGCAAAATCCGCATGAAAAACCGCGAGCTTGTGGGCATTGACGAAGCGCGTTTATTGGCAAAATGCCGCGAACAGGCCGCCGATTTATGGGGGCGCATCAACGCCTAAGGCATATGCGGCAATTGACTTGTAAATAAACACACCGTAAATTGCAACCGAAAGGAAGATCAATAAATGAGCGACCGAATGACGCCGATTCCCTTTGCTGGGTTAATGAATTGGGCTTTGAGTGAATATCGAGAAAACGGCACGGTTTTTGGTGTATCTAAGCTGTATCGCCCCGCGCTTGGCGCTGTGCCCAATACGCTTTTTGGCGAAAGCCTGGCGCTGCCCTTTGGCCCTGCCGCAGGCCCGCACACGCAATTGGCGCAAAACATTATTGCTGCTTATTGCGCGGGCAGCCGCTTTTTCGAGTTAAAAACCGTACAGATATTGGATGGCGAGGATTTGCCCGTGGCAAAGCCCTGCATCAGCGCTGCCGACGAATGCTATAACGTGGAATGGTCTACCGAGCTGCGCGTGGACGATGCGCTGGCGGAATATATTAAAGCTTGGTTTGCGCTAAAGCTTTTAAGCTGCGAGCTTGCACAAGGCGCTGACGATGGGTTTATTTTTAATATGAGCGTGGGGTATGACCTTGCGGGTATCCAAAGCGAAAAGATTGACGCATTTATTGAAGGGCTAAAAGATGCACGCAGCACCGCTATTTTTGAAGAATGTCGGGCATGGGCATTGGCAAATTTGCATCGGTTTGAACATGTTACCGCAAAGGACGTAGACGCTGTAAGCCCTGTGGTGTGCCGTTCTATCACATTATCCACGCTGCACGGCTGCCCGCCTGCGGAGATAGAGCGCATTGCCACTTACCTGCTTTGCGAAAAAGGGCTAAACACGTTTATTAAATGCAATCCCACCTTGCTGGGGTATGAAGCCACGCGCAAAACGCTGGACGCACTGGGCTATGATTACATCGTGTTTGACGAGCACCATTTTAACGAGGATTTACAGTTTGCCGACGCGATACCTATGCTGCGCAGGCTGGGTGCGCTGGCGCAGGATAAGGGCCTTGCCTTTGGGGTAAAGCTGACCAACACTTTCCCTGTTGACATCGCCGCAAACGAGCTACCCGGCAATGAGATGTACATGTCGGGGCGCAGCTTATTTTTGCTTTCGCTACAAGTGGCGCAAAAATTGAGCGAAGCGTTTGACGGTGCGCTGCGCATTTCGTATTCGGGCGGCGCAGACAACCATAATATTGCGCAGCTGTATCAAGCGGGCATTTGGCCGATTACGCTTGCCACCACGCTTTTAAAGCCCGGCGGATATAATCGCCTTGCGCAGATGGCCGATGCGCTTGGCGCTTTGGGCGCAGCGCCGTTTGCGGGTGTAGACAGTGCCATGCTGGCAAAACTGTTTGCAAAAGCCATGCGCGACCCTTATTATAAAAAGCCGCTAAAGCCCCTGCCCGTGCGCAAAAGTGCAGGCAAGGTGCCGCTTTTGGATTGCTTTTCGGCGCCGTGCCGCGGCGGATGCCCCATTGAGCAGGATATCCCCGCATATTTGCGCCTTGTAAAGGCCGAGCGCTATGACGAAGCGCTGCAAGTGATTTTAGAGCGCAATCCCCTGCCGTTTATCACGGGCACCATCTGCGCGCACCCTTGCATGGGCAAATGCACGCGCGTATTTTACGATAGCAGCGTTGCCATCCGCGCAGCCAAATTAAAAGCCGCCGAATCCGCTTTTGATGCCGTGCTGCCCACGCTGACGGTGCAGCGCAAAGCCGACCGATGCGTAGCCGTGGTGGGCGGCGGGCCTGCCGGTATGGCCGTGGCATACTTTCTCGCGCGCGAGGGCGCAAGCGTAACCATTTTTGAGAAACGCGCCGCGCTTGGCGGCGTGGTGCGCCATGTGATACCTGCATTTCGCATTGATACAAAGGCGATTGAAAAGGACGAGGCGTTTTTAAAAGCGCTTGGCGTAAACATTGTGACCAATACGGAAATCCGCAGCCTTGACCAGCTAAGCGGCTACGACAATGTGGTGCTTGCCATCGGCGCGTGGCAGCCCACAGCGTATGCCATTGACGGCATACAGGTGCTGGATGCCGTGGCCTTTTTAGAAGAATGCAAGGCGAAAAATTTTGCAATGGATTTGGGCGAAAACGTGGCCATTATTGGCGGCGGCAACACCGCAATGGACGCGGCGCGCGCTGCCGTGCGCGTGACAAACGTAAAAACCGTGCGCCTTGTATATCGGCGCGACCAGCGCAATATGCCCGCAGATGAAGAAGAACTGGCGCTTGCCATAGCCGACGGCGTGGAATTGTGCGAGCTTTGCGCGCCAATTGCGTGGCAAAGCGGGATACTAACATGCGAAAAAATGCGTCTTGGCGCGCGCGATGCCGCAGGGCGCATGCGCCCCGAGGGCACGGGCATACACTTTGGCATACCGGCCGACAGCATTATTGCAGCCGTGGGTGAAACCGTAGATACCGCGCTTTTGAATACATTTGGCATCAAAAGCACCGAGCACGGCATGCCAATGGTGAATACCGAAACGATGCAAGCCGTGCTGCGGCCCGATATCTACGTGCTGGGCGATGCGCGCCGCGGCCCCGCCACCGTTGTGGAGGCCATTGCCGACGCTGCCCGCGCCGCAAAGCAGATTTTGCATGCAAAATTTGACCGATATGCCGCGCTGAACAATGGCGATGAAGCACAGGCACGCGCAAACAAAGGGGTGCTTGGCAGTAAAGAATGCCTTGCGTGCTCCACTGTTTGCGAAAACTGTGTGGATGTGTGCCCCAACCGTGCAAATGTATCTGTGCGCGTAGAGGGCTTTAGCCAAGCACAAATTTTGCATATAGACGGCATGTGCAACGAATGCGGCAACTGCGAAACCTTTTGCCCGTATGAAAGCCGCCCATACAAAGATAAATTTACACTGTTTTGGAGCGAAGCGGATCTTATCAACAGCACAAACGAGGGTTTTGCCCTGCTAGAGCCTGACGGCTTTGTGTGCGCTGTGCGGCTTGGCGGCAAAATGGGCACATATACCGTGACGGATGCGGCCTGCGGCCTACCCGACGGCCTGCGCCGCTTGATGCTGGCCGCGTGGCGCGAGTATCCGCGATTCTTTATATAGCTTTACCGCACAGAAAGCCGCTTTGCGGCTTTTTGTGCACAGCAATGAAAACGCGCCGATCGAAAGGCAGATGCACAGGCAACTCCCTTTACAGCATGCTATCTTTGCTTACTGCAAATTGGGCTTTTGCACTGCTATGACGTATGATGCAATCCTATGTTTTGGCTTGTTTTACAATTGTATTTTAAAAAGGTGGTGCATAGCATGGGCACAGTGATACAAAACGGCATTGTAATTACCGAAACGGGCGAAGAGGCACTGGATATCTTGCTTTTGGATGGAAAAATAGCAACGCTTGGCAAAAACATCCCGCTTGAAGGGCATACTGTTTATGACGCCGCAGGCTGCCTTGTGTTTCCCGGCTTTATAGACGCGCATACACATCTTGAAATGGATAACGGTGTTACTGTAACGGCCGACAGCTTTGCAAGCGGCACCGCGGCCGCGCTGTGCGGCGGCACCACCACGATTATTGATTTTGCCACACAAAGCAAGGGCGAAAGCTTGCATCAAGCACTGGCAAACTGGCATCGAAAGGCCGATGGCAACTGCCGATGCGACTATGCCTTTCATATGGCGATGACCGATTGGAACGACGCTGTGCGCGCCGAGGTGCCACAGCTTTGCAAAGAGGGCGTAACCAGCTTTAAGCTGTATATGGCGTATGATGCGCTGCGCATGCGTGACAGCGAAATTTATGCGGTGCTGCGCTGTGTGCACGAAAATCACGGCATTGTGGGTGTGCATTGCGAAAACGGCGACCTTGTGAACGCACTTGTTCAAAAAGAACTATCCGAGGGGCATTATTCCCCTGCTGCGCACCCGTTATCGCGGCCGGATTATGTAGAGGCCGAGGCCGTAGCACGATTTTGCGCAATTGGGCGCGCCGCAAATGCGCCCGTGCATGTGGTGCATTTAAGCACCGCCGCCGGATTGCAAGAAGCGCGGCGTGCCAGAATGCAGGGGCAAACGGTGTATCTGGAGGGATGCCCGCAATATTTTACGCTGGATGAAAGCCGCTATCTTGCACCGGGCTTTGAGGGCGCAAAATATGTGTGCTCGCCCCCGCTGCGCGCGCAGGCCGATGTAAATGCACTTTGGCAGGCGCTGATTGCAGGCGAAATCAACAGCATTTCTACCGATCATTGCTCGTTTAATTTTAAAGGGCAGAAAACACTGGGCGAAGAGGATTTTAGCAAAATTCCAAACGGCATGCCCGGTATTGAGCATCGCGCTGCGATTATGCTTTCTGAGGGTAAAAAGCGCGGCGTGCCCTACACCGAGATGGAAAAGCTGCTTTCTACCAACGCAGCGCGCCTGTTTGGCCTGTATCACCGCAAAGGCTCGCTGGCGATTGGAAAGGACGCGGATATCGTGATTTACAACCCCAACGCGCCCATGACCATACGTGCCGCAGATATGATGCAAAATGTGGATTACACGCCGTTTGAAGGGCTTTGCGTGTCGGGCAGCATACAGGCTGTGTTTTTGGCAGGCACGCTGTGCTGCGAAAACCAAAAGCTGATAAACGACAAACGCGGGCGCTTTATCCCACGGCGCGAAAGCGAATATTTATAGCTTTATAGAAGTAAGAGGCCAGAGGTTAGAGGTTAGAGGTTAGAGATTAGAGGCTGAAAGGCAGAAAAATAGAGGCCAAAAGTTAGAATTTCCGCATCCCAATTCTAACTTCTGGCCTCTTATCACTATTTTCTGACTTCTATTTGCTATTCGTCGATTTTGCTGGCGGATTTTAAAAATGCATTGATAAAGCCGTCCAGCTCGCCGTCCATCACCGCGTCTACATTGCCGCTTTCAAACGACGTGCGATGATCTTTTACCAGCGTGTATGGCATAAACACATAACTGCGAATTTGGCTGCCCCACGCGATATCCTTTTGCAGGCCCTTGATGTCGGATATTTTTTCAAGATGTTCGCGCTCTTTAATTTGATACAGCTTTGCGGCAAGCATTTTCATGCACATATCGCGGTTTTGAAACTGGCTGCGCTCGTTTTGGCAAGACACCACAATGCCAGTGGGCTTATGAATCAAACGCACGGCACTGGAGGTTTTATTGATATGCTGCCCGCCCGCACCCGATGAGCGAAAAACCTCCATATCCACATCCTCTGGGCGGATGTCCACCGTGATGGTATCATCAAGCTCTGGCATTACCTCCAGCGAGGCAAAGCTGGTATGGCGGCGGCCTGAGGAATCAAACGGCGAAATGCGCACGAGGCGATGCACGCCGTTTTCGCTGCGCAAAAAGCCATAGGCATTGTGCCCCTCAATTAAAACGGACACGCTTTTGATGCCCGCTTCGTCGCCGTCAAGATAATCCAGCACCTTAACATTAAAGCCGTGCCGCGCAGAAAAGCGCGTGTACATGCGATACAGCATCTCCACCCAATCCTGCGCCTCGGTGCCGCCCGCGCCCGCATGAAACGACAGAATTGCGTTGTTTTTATCGTATTCACCTGTTAAAAGCGTGGCCAAGCGCAATTCGTTTACGCTGTATTCCACTGCGGCAACGCATTCCTCTGCTTCGGGCAAAAGCGTGGGGTCGTTTTCTTCTTCGCATAATTCCAACATGGTTTCGGCATCGGCAAAAGCGGATTTCAGCTTTTCGTATTGCTCCAGCTTATCCTTAATGGCACCCATTTCCGCAAAAATCACGCCCGAATTTGCCGCATCCTGATAAAATTCAGGTGAAGCGCTGGTGAGCTCTAATTCCTCAAGGCGCTTTTTATTGCTTTCAATGGACAGCGCATCCGCTAAATCCAGCACTTCGGGGCGGATATCGTTTAAGCGGCGCTTTATATCATCGATGATTAGCATTGTTACCTCACATTTAATTTTCATTCATAGTTTTGCCTTATTTATCAAGTATAATCGTAAAGAAAGCCGTAACAAGCCTTGTACATCTTGCTATAGCCTGCCATAGGCGCGGGGCGCATGCAGCATGCCGCGTAAATACTATTATAATATGTACAAAAGAAAGTGTAAAGAGAATACTTTTGCAAGCGCACAAGCCTTTTCACAAGAAAGCTTTGCATTTTTTACCAAAATCGGTTAAAATAGTGAATATCGGAGCCTTCGCACTGCGTTTGGCTGCGAAAATCGCATCATCACGGAGGACCTGAATGTTCAATTATAAGGGCTGCAATTGCAGCGTATGTGAAAAGCCACTTACGGAAAACGACGATATTGTGGTGTGCCCCGAATGCGGCACGCCTTATCATCGTGCATGTTATGCCGAAAAGGGCGCATGTGTGCATGCCGATAAACACGCGCACGGCTATGAATTTGCAAAGCCAAAGGGCGCGCACGATGACACGTTGACTTGCAACGAATGTAAAACAAAAAACAGCAGCGAAAATATCTTTTGCGAAAATTGCGGCCAGCCGCTGCATGCGGGCACAAAGCCCATGCAGCAAAACATTGTGCCAGACGCGCCGCCCGCGTATTTGGGCATGCCTGTGGTAAGCCCAAGCGAGGAGATTGACGGTGTGCCAGCGGGCGATTGGAACGAATATATCGGCACTTCCACACCCTATTATTTTTATCAATTTAAGCATATGGATATGCAAAAGCGCAAAACGGCCATTTGCTGGAGCGCGTTTTTATTTCCGCCCATTTATTTCTTTTTTCGGCGCATGTGGCTTTGGGGCGTTGCGGCGGTGGCAAGCGCTGTTGTGCTGCAAATTCCGTCGTTTTTAACCCTTTCGCAAGAAGCGGGCTTTGCCTTTGCAGCGGGCTTTAGCGAGCCTGCTTTGCGGTTTTTAAACTATATTGCCATGCTTTTATATTATGCGCTAAAGATTGCGTGGGGCGTGTATGCCATTTATTTATTCCGCAATCATGCCGGCAAGCGCCTACGCGCCATGCGCAAGCGCGCACCCTCAGACGAAAAATATCGCGAGGTGCTCAGCCGCACGGCAGGGCCCAGCGTGGTGGGTGTGGTGTGCCTGATTATGCTGCTGAGCATCCTTTCCTTTGCGTTTATGTATTTTGCCGGATCCGATTTACTAATGGCGCTCGGCTTACTATAAAATGAACTATCGTACAGAACGGAGCAGATGAACGTGAACAAGATTCGTAAAGCGGTTATCCCTGCGGCTGGGCTTGGCACACGCGTATTGCCCGCCACAAAGGCGATGCCAAAAGAGATGCTGCCCATTGTGGACAAGCCCGCGATACAATATATCGTGGAAGAGGCTGTAAACGCCGGCATTGAAGAAATTTTAATTATCACTGGGCGCGGCAAGGGCATTATGGAGGACCATTTTGACCGCGCGCCCGAACTGGAAACGGCGCTGGCAAAGCCCGGCAAGGAAGCGGCTTTAGCCGAAAGCCTCGGCATTGCCAATTTGGCCGACATCTTTTTTTTGCGTCAAAAAGAAACAAAGGGGCTTGGCCACGCCATTTTAAAAGCGCGCCCATTTACCGCAAACGAGCCATTTGTGGTGCTGTATGGTGATGACGTGATTATGGGCAAAGACCCTGTGGCCGCACAGCTTTGCCGCGCGTATGAAACCTATGGCAAATGCGCCGTTGGCATCAAAGAGGTTTTGCGCGAGGATATTGTGAAATATTCTTCTATGCAGCTTTCGCCGCTTGCGGGCAATTGCTATGATATCACAGATATGATTGAAAAGCCCGCGCCCGGGCAGGAATTTAGCCTGTTTTCAATATTGGGGCGCTGCTTATTAACGCCCGAAATCTACGATATTTTGGAAAACACAAAGCCCGGTGCCGGCGGCGAAATACAGCTTACCGATGCAATGGCCGTATTGGCGCGCAAAGGCGGCATGACAGGTGTGGATTTTACCGGCAAACGCTATGACATGGGCAACAAGCTGGGCATTATGCAAGCGCAGGTGGAAACTGCGCTTTTACACAGCGAAATTGGCCCTGCCTTTCGCGATTATTTAAAAGCACTTGCAAAAAGCCTTTAGTGCAATGCGTTGCCATACATTTCTGCAAAACTTTGGCAATGCCTTTCGCAAAACGCTATGACGTAAGCTTAACACCAACGTTTTCATAAAATTGTGGCGAAAGCCACAGCACAAAGCCCCGCGAAATGCACGGTTAAACGCTGCATTTCGCGGGGCTTTCTTTACTATTATTCGCATTCCATCTCTTGATTCAGGCGCTCTTGAAACTCCTTGTACGAATGGCAGCCATCCAAAAGGGCCAGCTGTGTTTCGTCTGAAAGGGCCAAAAAATACTCTTTTGCCGTTTCTTCCTCGTTTGTAAGGCTTAAAGGAAACGGAAAATTGCTAAAGCCGCTGTAATCCATATTCTATCCCTCCGTTAATATCCATACTATGCAAGCTTGTGCAACAATGTTGGCACAAAGCATGCCTACCATAGCCTTGAGTATGGACGAAGAGAAAAAAATTATACATAGCATGCTGCGCGATCGGTTTTGGTATCGGCTTTGCCTAATCGCCCAAATAGCCAAAGGGCAAAATGTCTTTTGCTTCGCCCAGCTGATCGCGCATCCACAGCTCCGCCGATGACAGCACGCTGTAACCACAGCCGGGATCGGCCATCCACAGCTCCGGCGCACGCTTTGGCACCGCGCATTGCGCCATCATGCTCATAATTACGCCGCCGTGCGTAACGCAGGCCGCTTGCTCGATGCCGGCTTTCATCATATATTCAAACAGCTTTAAAAAAGCGTCTTTGCAGCGCGCATGAAACGCTTCGGCCGATTCTCCACCAATCGGCGTGTAATGCTCGCTTGCAGTAAGCCATTTGGAGAAATTGGCGTTTTCCGACAGGTCTGCCAGCGTTTTGCCCTCAAATTCGCCAAAATGATTTTCGCGCAATATGTCCAAAACCAGTTTATTGTCCGCATCGGGAAACAGCACATCCGCTGTTTGCACCGCGCGTAAAAGCGGGCTTGCAAACACGGTTTCCACCTGCGGGTAGCGAAATAACGTGCGCAGCTCGCCCAAACGCTTTTCGCCCTCTTCGCAAAGCGGCTCGTCGGTGCCTGCGCCCACATAACGCCCCTCTAAATTGCCCTGTGTAATGCCGTGCCGAATCAGATATAAACGATAATTCTTCATATTTTTGAATATTCCTTTCATAAATCGCGTAAAAGCATAATAGCAAAACCGCTAATAATTAAACAATATTTTTGTGTAAAATACATAAAGTAAGCACTATATTTAGATTTGCATAATTCAACTGCGTGTATATATAGCGCAGTTTGTCGAAAAGCCAAAAAGCCGTGTATTTTTTCGTTTTTTTGTGTATTTACAAATTGTTTTGCGTGTACTATAATTTACAGTACGTAAACGTGAAGGGGTATGCATAAATGACTGCGGATTTCAACAGGATTATCACGCTGCTGCGCAAAGAACGCGGCGTGACGCAAAAACAAGCTGCACAAGATTTGGGTGTGTCGCAAGCGCTTTTGTCCCACTACGAAAAGGGCATTCGCGAGTGCGGGCTTGATTTTGTTGTGCGCGTGGCGGATTATTACACTGTGTCGTGCGATTATCTACTGGGCCGTTCAGCCGACAGAAGCGGTTTAACGCTGACTGTAGAGGAAATCCCGAATGCGGAAACCAATAAGGACGGCATTTATCGCGGCAGCGTGTTGCCCACCTTGAATAAAAAGCTAATCAGTAACAGCTTAAACATCTTGTATGATAAGCTGAACGCGTGCCCTGATAAGGTGCTTGTGGGCGAGGTTTCGGCGTTTTTGATGCTGGCTGTGTACAAGATGTTTCGTTTATTGTATACCGCAGGGCCAAAAAATGCAAGTAATATGTTTGGCGTTAAAGCGTCGCTGTATCCCGGCTATTCTGACGCGGCAATGGATATCGCCGAAGCGAATGTAAAGGCCGTGCTTAAAGGCGAAGATTTGGGCAAAGGGCCCGCGCTAAAAGATGTATCTGCCTTTGCCATGACCACTGAAAGCCTTTCCACCGATTATCCCCTGTATGCAACCAGCCTTTTAAACTTGATTAAAACCAGCGAGCAGCGCATAGAGGGCAAAAATTAAATAACCAGTTAAAACGGCTGAAGCAAGATGCATCTTGC